>Ga0194060_10002509_pt1 | contig 13054 bp, 13 predicted proteins | sample SepL225m_MetaG_FD_163427 | JGI IMG/M metagenome (GOLD analysis project Ga0194060, IMG submission 163427) | Anoxic zone freshwater microbial communities from boreal shield lake in IISD Experimental Lakes Area, Ontario, Canada - Sep2016-L222-5m | ecosystem: Environmental > Aquatic > Freshwater >... | reverse complement strand
AGGAACGCAAGGGTTTAACGGTTCTGATGGCCGAGCAGAACTTTACGCAAACCATGCGCATCGCCGACAGCGGTTATGTCATTGTGCATGGCGAGATCAGGTATGAAGGCAGTTCAGCTGAACTGCGAGATAACGACCTGGTACGTCAGTTATATCTCGGCGTGTAGCCCATCCGTCGGCAGCGCCTTAGGCTGCCGTCCATCCACCGTCAAGCATCAGCGCGCTGCCAGTCACCAGGCTTGACGCGTCACTTGCCAGGAATACGATGGCGCCCATCACTTCTTCGAGCTTGCCGACTCTTCCCAGGGCCACTCTGCTGGTGACCCATTGACGAAATTCAGGATCTTCAAACATGCGGGCGGTAAACGCCGTTTCGATAAAGGTCGGGCAGATCGTATTGACACGGATATTGGCGGAGCCGAGTTCCCATGCCAGGGCCTTGGTCATTCCTTCCAGCGCATGTTTGCTCGCGCAGTACAAGGTGCGTCGAGGGCTGCCGACCAAACCCATCTGGGATGAGACATTGATTATTGAACCGCAAAGCCCAGCTGCCAGTAGACCCTTTGTCACGGTGCGCGTCACATAGAACGCGGCCTTCACATTCAAATCCAGTACTGCGTCAATGTCAGCGTCTTCCAGGTCGACCAATGGTTTGGGCCGATTCATACCGGCATTGTTTACAAGAATTTGAAAAGGCTCTTTCCGGGCGAGCAACTCGGTGACGGCGGGCGAGTTAACGACGTCCAGTACCAAGTAATCACAATGGCCGCCGGCGGCCTTGATTTCATCGCAAGCAGTGCGCAGTTCCAGTTCGTTGCGCGCCACCAAGGTTACGGTCGCACCAGCCTGTGCCAGCGCCGTCGCGGCGGCCAGGCCAATGCCACGACTTGCGCCGGTCACCAAAGCACGTTTGCCGTCAACCCGGAAATTCGGCGCGCAAGGCAGCATCGTCAGTCCCGTGCCGGAATCGGTTGGTACCACGGGACGTCGTCCCGTGTGCCGTAACGGCGAACCCGGATGTTGGCTTGCTCACCATGCCCGGTAAAGTTTTCCATGTGACACAGACGCGAGCAATATTCGCCCATGATGGCACTGGCTTCGTCGGTTAGCACCTTTTGGTAGGTGCAGGTCTTGAGGAATTTCCCGACCCAAAGGCCACCGGTATAGCGGGCATTGCGATTGGTGGGTAAGGTGTGGTTGGTTCCGATCACCTTGTCGCCGAAAGCGACATTGGTGCGGGGACCCAGAAACAGTGCGCCATAGTTTGTCAGGTTGGCAAGAAAGTAATCGGGATCTTTGGTCATGACTTGCACATGCTCGGCCGCTATCTCGTCGGCCTTGTGCAGCATTTCTTCATCGGTGTCGCAAACAATCACTTCACCGTACTCCGCCCAGCTTTGCGCAGCAATGCCGGCGGTAGGCAGTATCTTGAGCTGGCGTTCTATCTCCTTCATCGTGTCCCTGGCCAGCGCTTCGCTCGTGGTGAGCAAAATGGATGGAGACGATGGCCCATGCTCGGCTTGACCGAGAAGATCAACTGCACATAGCTCGCCATCGACAGATTCATCGGCGATCACCAGCGTCTCTGTCGGCCCGGCAAAAAGATCGATCCCAACACGACCGTAGAGCTGGCGTTTGGCCTCGGCTACAAACATGTTGCCAGGGCCCACCAGCATGTCCACCGGAGCGATGCTTTGTGTTCCGACCGCCATCGCCACCACAGCCTGTACGCCACCGAGCACGAGAATCTCGTCGGCACCCGCCATGTGCATTGCGGTGACGATGGCCGGATGTGGCTTGCCTTGGAAAGGAGGTGCTGTGGACAATATGCGTTTGACACCGGCGACCTTGGCCGTCAGCACACTCATGTGCGCCGAGGCGATCATGGGGTATTTGCCGCCGGGAATGTAGCATCCCACTGCATTCACCGGTACGTGTTTGTGTCCCAGAATCACCCCGGGGTAGGTTTCTACCTCCACGTCCTGCATCGAGGCACGCTGGATCTGCGCGAAATTGCGCAACTGCTTTTGTGCAAAGGTGATGTCGTCAATTTCACGCGCTGACAGACTCTTGATGGCCGCTTCGATATCGCTTTGACTTAAGCGGAAATCGGATGGGTCCCAATTATCAAACTTGCGGCTGTAGTCGCGAACGGCTACATCACCCCGGGCCTCAATGTCTTTGATGATGCCTTCGACAGTGGAACGAACCTTGAAGTCGTCTTCTGCCCGCACCTGCACATCTTTTCCGCGCTTGAGATATCTGATCATGCTGATTTCCTGAATGCCGGAATTGAGAAAAGACATTTGGCGCTGCTGGCCTAGCGATAAGGATCAGCAGCGCCTTGGTTCATTCGCGTGGGGGATCAGGTACACACCGATCCCCCGAGTGTTCGCTCAAACCACAGCTCAAGCCAACGCGGCAGTGCCATTCCGGCAACAGCAACCTGGCGTTAGCGCTTTCGCGGAGAGACTTACTTTAAAACCATCGGGTTAATCGGCGATCCAACTGCGCCGGTGATGGGCAGACTCGGAGCGCAGAAAAGGAACTCATAAACGCCATCTTCCTTGCAGTCGATAGCGAGCTCGCGGAGGTTGAAAATTTCCCCCATGGTGATGCCCAGCATGGGAATGACAACCCAGTGCCAGGGCTGCGTGGCTTCGGGCACCTCATTAGGTCGCACCTCACAACCCCAGGTGTCCGTGCAAATCCCGGCAATTTCCTTGCGGTGCATCCACTCTGCGGTTTCGAATCGCAATCCAGGTGCGTCGCCGCCCGCGTAAGTGCCCCAATCCCCTTCCGCCAGGCGTTGCTCCATTTGCCCGGTGCGCACGATCACAAAGTCACCTTTTCGCACCTCAACACCTTGGGCGCGCGCGCATGCGTCGAGGTCGTCATTGCTGATGCCGTAACCATCTTCAAGATAGTCCCCACCCTTGAAGCGTGCAATGTCCAGCAGCACGCCACGGCCCATCATTTTGGAACGGGTTTTTTCGATACCGTTCTTCTTGGCGCCAGTGGAACTCACCAGTGCGGCGTCATAGCCATTCCACATCTTGTCGCCGTTAAAAACGTGGCCGAGTGCATCCCACTGTGTTCCACATTGAAGCGGCATCGTGACCATGTCATCGGCATAACGAATCTTCATGTGGTCCTGGCTACCGGCAACGGCGTCGGTACCGGTTGCCAGCATGGTGTGGATCGGATTGAACCGACCACCCCAACCGGTCTTTTGTGGACCGTCACAGTTGAATTCCAGGCCGAGAGAAATTGCCTTCCCCTTGCGCACAAGCGCAGCCGCTGCCTTCAGTTCTTCCGCGCCGATAAAATTGAGCGTACCCAACTCATCATCCGCGCCCCAGCGCCCCCAGTTGCAAATCCGCTTGCCCATAACTTCAATGTCGGCGAGAGTCAGGTTCCGCGCCGGGTTGTTGGAGGGGCAGCCTTTGAGCTGAGCTTTTGTATCCTTGGTCATGTCTCTTCATCCTTTAAGTGTTTTGCGTAACGAAACTGCCACGCTTAAGTTCAGGTATCAATCAATTAATCGTCATGTGCGTCTGGCAATGACGCGTTTACTGGCGGTCAAAAACTGACCGCATCAGCTCCCTTGAGTTGCAACATCGCCCGTGCCTCATCCGGGGTCGCGACCTGAAGGGAAAGCGCCTCTATCACGGTCCGAATACGGCGCACTTGGTCGGCATTGGTCTTGGCCAGATTGCCTGGACCATCCCAAAGGGAATCTTCCAACCCAACACGGCAGTTACCACCCATCGCTGCGGACATGGTGGCAATCGGCATTTGATTTCGCCCAGCGCCGAGAACCGACCAAATGTAATCTGTGCCAAACAAGCGGTCTGCAGTGCGCTTCATCTGCATGACATCTTCAGGGTGTGGCCCGATGCCCCCCAACAGCCCGAATACCGATTGAATCAATAATGGACCTTTAAGAATACCGCGGTCCACAAAATGCGCCGCTGTATACAGATGACTGATGTCGTAGCACTCGATTTCAAAGCGTGTTCGGTTGTCGGCGCAGGATTCCAGGATGTAGCGAATATCCTTCAGGCTGTTCTTGAAGATGCGATCCTCGGATCCCGCCAGATAGGGTTTTTCCCAGGGATGCTTGAATTCCTTGAACCGATCCAGCATGGGATACAAGCCAAAATTCATCGAGCCCATATTCAGGGAGGCAACTTCCGGCTTGAGTTGCAGTACGGGCTGCAAGCGTTCCTCTACCGTCATCGTCGGCGCGCCACCGGTAGTCAGATTGATCACGACGTCACAACTGGCCTTGATCTGCGGCAGGAACTCGCGAAACAAATTTGGGTCCTGGGTTGGGCTGCCGTCGACCGGGTTGCGTGCATGCAAATGCACGATCGCAGCACCGGCTTTCGCCGCACCAATGGCGGCCTCAGCGATTTCGGCCGGCGTGATTGGCAGGTAGGGTGACATCGACGGGGTGTGAATCGAACCTGTCACAGCGCAGGTAATGATCACTTTGGATTGCTTCATGGCCATTTAAATTGCCTCACTTCAAAACGTTGGGTTAATGGGAAAGTCATTCGGGCCGGCCTGACCGAAAACCTCCGTCGCAGTTTACGATCGCACAGTGAGTCTTGCCCAATACCGAATGGGCATGGAACCTATATCTGTGATTCGCTATGGGTAGGACCGGTTCGCGCCGGGCCACAGAATTGCAGATCCTGCTGCGACTACAAGGCGCGCTGGCGCCAGGCCAGTGCAGCGCCGATCCAGAGTGCCACGGCGGAAAATATCAAGCCCCGTGCCAAGCCGCCAGGGCCATCGGCAATCCAGCCCACGATCGTGGGCCCGACAATTTGTCCCGCTGCAAACACAATCGTGAACGCGCTGATTCCCGCACCCCAAGCGGAGCGCGGCAGGTTGTGCCGTACCAACGCTGATGTTGAGGCAACCAGAGAGAGAAAGACGCCGCCAAACAGGATGCCCGAGGCCAGAATCACGGGCCATGCGGAGGTTAGAACCGGCATGATTGTCGCAAGGCCCACCAAGACATTGAGAAGCGCAAGCAACTTCCCGTCTTTGCATCGGTCCAGCGGGCCGGCCCAAACGCGCGTTGAAGCCAACACAGCCACACCCAGCAAAGTGTAGAAGATGGTGACCACCGGGGCGCTGACGCCTTGCTCACGCAGCAGGGCAATCACAAAGGTCATGTAGCCGATGTAGCCGACACCAAACATGGCGTAACCCGCCAGTGCATACGAGAGCGGTTGCCACTTGAATCCTGCAGCATGGGTCGTGCCGGCGGGCGGTAACGCCGTCAAATTCTGTAGCATGCGGGCCGGCCACCACAGCAGCGCTGTCGCAGCAAAACAAGCGGGTGTCAAGGCCCACCAAGTCCAGATCCAGCCATGTGGCAATTGTTCTGTCGCCGCAAGCACGGCAGGCACCAAGAGCGCGGTGAGGACGATCCCAAAACCTGTGCCGCCGTAGTACAAACCCATCAAGAAACCGCTGCGAGAAGGTTGCGACGCTGCTAACTGAACTGCCAGCAGCCCGCCGGCAACGAACACCAGGGAACTGGCGGTACCGGCCAGCAGGCGCTGCACCATCCAGAGCGTCGTTGAGTTGATGAAGCCGCCCAGACCCATGAAGACACTGGCGACTGCAGCGGCGACCAGGAGCAGGCGGGATGCGCCAAAGCGTCGTAACAGCCGCGGGGCGATCATCGCGCCGAACAGGTAACCAATGCCATTGACGGTATTCATGACGCCGGCCAGCGTGTATGACCAGCCCAAGTCCACACGCATGGGTGGAAACAATAAGACATAGGAAAAACGAGTAATTCCCAATGACAGCGCGGCCGCAGTTGACAGGGCAAGCGCAAGTCCCACAAGTTGCCGCGTGGGGATCATAAGGAAAGCATCGATGTGATCATGAGCAGGTGGATTCTGGAGCGGGCCCGCAGGCTATGGCATGGCCACAGTGGGAGCGTGGGACCGGTAAGCGTTATCCTTCTTCCGGCCTGCTGTGATGGTCGCGTGGGGGAGTGAAATCAGATCAACGCCCGCCTGATACATCGACCAGTGCGCCGAGCATGTAACTGGAGAGTGGTCCGCACAGAAAAGCTACGACTTCCGCAACTTCAGCGGCTGTTCCGGCGCGCCCGATGGGCACGGTCGGACCAATCCGGTTGATAAGATCCTGGCCGCCGTGGGCTTCATGGATTTCGGTGTTGATCAGGCCAGGGCGCACAGCATTGACACGTATGCCGTGCGGTGCCAATTCCTTGGCCAAGGCCACAGAGAAACTGTCCATGGCGCCTTTGGATGCCGCATAGTGTGCTTCGTTGGGCATGCCGCCATGCCGTGCCGCAGCCGATGACATGTTGACGATGGCGCCGCCATGGCCGCCCCTTTGCGTTGACATCAGGCGTGCGGCTTCGCTGGCGCAGAAGAAACTGCCCAGCACGTTGGTTCGAAACACCGCTGTCAAATGGGCATCATCAGCATCGAGGATGGAGCGGGGCTCGCCGACGACGCCAGCGTTGTTGACCAGTGCGTCGAGATGACCGAACGCCTGGGTTGACGCCTCAAACAGGCGCTTGACATCTTCGCGGCTGGCGATGTCAGCTTGCACGGCCAGTGCCCGGCCACCAGCGGCCTGAACTTGTGCGCTGGTTTCAGCCGCCGCGCTCTCATTGGACATATAGCTGAAACAGATGTTCCAGCCCTGCTTGGCCAATGCCACTGCGATGGCGCGCCCTATGCCCCGGCTGCCGCCGGTCACCACCGCAACCGGTGCGTCTTTATTTTCGTCGTTCATTGCATTCATTCTTTGGTGTTGCGTGCGAATTCACGCAAGCGTTTCGAAGCAGGCGACGCCGGCCGCAGCGATGATTCCATCTTCAAAAGACTGCACGCCCGAAATGCCGATAGCGCCCAGGAACTGACCGTTGCGTACCAGCGGCAGTCCGCCTTCGATGGGGGTGGCGCCGGGTAGTGTCATCACGACCGGGCGACCGGCCAGGACAGCATCTTCCATGGCCTTGGTCGGGCGCTTGAAAAGCAGGGCAGTCTTGGCCTTTTCCACCGCGACGAGGCTGGACGCTTTTTGAGTCGAGTCCATACGTTCCAGGTACATCAGATGAGCGCCGTCGTCAACAATGGCGATCACCACATTCCAGTTTCTTTTATTGGCCTCGGCATGGCAGGCAGCGGCAATGCGTTTGGCATCGTCAATGGTCAGAACCATTTGGGTTTTCATCTAGGTCTCCATCTCAAAATTGGAAAGGCATTCGCTCTGGCATTGTGCATTAGACAACCGAGTCCCTATTTGTCAGGCAAGATTGGTAGCGCCAAGCCATCTGCCTGCAGCAATCTCGGTGCGCGCGATTTCGATCAGCAGGTCCCGAAACTTTTGTCCTGGAATTGAAAGACCGCGCTCACGAGAATGCACAAGAGTCCACGTGATTTCCATGCTTGGCACCGGCGCAACAATGACGCGCCCGGCCTCGACCAACTGCTGAATCGCACAGTATGGCAGGATAGTCCAGCTGCCCCCGCGAGAAACAATTTCCGTCAGGAGGCGGCTTGAACTCGTCTCCAGAACGATGTTGGTTGGTAAGCCACTGGCATGCATTGCGTTCTCGATGATCAGTCGCATGGCGTTGGGACGGCTGGTGAGCATCAACGGCAGAGTCGCTATCGTTTTGAGGTCGATTGCCGCTTGGTCAGCGACCTCTTGGCGCTCCGAGGGTGGACCGATCAGGTACAACTGCTCGCGCAGGAGAGGCTCTCCTTCAAGTGTGGGCAGGGATTCGGTTGATGACACAACCGCAAAGTCAATTCGTCCGGTTAGCACCGCTTCGTGCAGCACGGCACTCGTTCCTTCCGTCACACTAAGTTTGACCCCTGGGAAATGCCGTCCAAACTTCAAGACAATTGGCGCGGTGATTAGATCAAACATGGATGGGGGCAGGCCAACGTGGATGCTGCCGCGTGCCTGCGATGCGTAGGCGCCAACTTCCTGGCGTACATGTTCAAATCGATCGACCAGCATGAGCGCGCGATCATGCAGTAAAGCGCCTGCATCGGTTAGCGTGACCCCGGTGTCGGTCCGATTGAACAGTTTGACACCAAGGTCATCTTCAAGTTGCTGGATCTGTCGGGACAGAGCGGGCTGTGCGATATGTAAAACCGATGACGCACGTGTAAAACTCTTCAACTCTGCGATCTGCAGAAAATATCTCAGTTGGCGAAGTGTCATTTACCTAAATTCCTCTTTTTTGCTCCCCGGTCATCGACGGACGCATGTTATTTTATTGGTGGTGCTTGCGTCACAAAAAACCCGCTACGACAGGCGGCGCGGCGGCCATGATGTGCGGTGTGACGCCTTGACCTAAGTGGCTGGCGCCCCCGACGGGAATCGAACCCATATCTAGCGCTTAGGAGGCGCTCGTTCTATCCATTGAACTACGGCGGCGTGCTGACGTATTCTATTTGGTCAGCAAGCGCATCGCGTCTTCCAACCCCTTGATGGTGAGCGGGTACATGCGCTGGCTCATGATCTGCTGGACCACGCTGATGCTCTGGCGGTATTGCCAGACGCCTTGAGGTTCGGGGTTGATCCATGCGAACTTGGGGAAGGCTTTGGTCAGGCGCTGCAACCATTCGACGCCGGCTTCTTCGTTGTTGTATTCGACACTGCCGCCGGGCTGCAGGATCTCGTACGGGCTCATGGTGGCGTCGCCGACGAAGATCAGCTTGTAGTCCTTGTTGTACTTGCGGATGATGTCCCAGGTCGGGAACTTCTCTGCAAAGCGGCGCCGGTTGTTCTTCCACATGAAGTCATAGACGCAGTTGTGGAAGTAGTAGAACTCCAGGTGTTTGAACTCGGTCTTGGTGGCAGAGAACAGTTCTTCCACGCGCGCAATGTGTTCGTCCATGGTGCCGCCGACGTCCATCAGCAGCAGCACTTTCACATTGTTGTGGCGCTCCGGAATCATCTTGATGTCGAGGTAGCCGGCGTTGGCGGCAGTGCACTTGATGGTGTCGTCCAGATCCAGTTCTTCTTCGTGGCCCTCGCGCGCGAACTTGCGCAGGCGGCGTAGCGCAACCTTGATGTTGCGCGTGCCGAGTTCCTGCGTGTCGTCATAGTCCTTGTAGGCGCGTTGGTCCCAGACCTTGACTGCGCTCTTGTTGCGGCTCTTGTCCTGACCGATGCGGATGCCCTGCGGGTTTTGGCCGTAGGCGCCAAACGGGCTGGTGCCGCCAGTGCCGATCCACTTCGATCCCCCTTCGTGGCGTTCCTTCTGCTCTTCAAAACGCTTTTTGAGCGTCTCCATGAGTTCGTCCCAACCCATCTTCTCGATCTTGGCGAGTTCTTCCGGGCTCAGGTTGAGTTCCAGGTTCTTGCGCAGCCACTCCAGCGGAATCTCTTTGGTGAAGTCCGCCACCATCTCGACGCCTTTGAAGTAGGCGGCAAAGGCGCGATCAAACTTGTCGTAGTGCTTTTCGTCCTTCACCAGCGTGGTGCGGCTCAGGTAGTAAAAGTCATCGATCTTGTAGCCGCGGGCATCGGCGTCGTCGGCCGGCTCGGGCATGTTGGGGCCGACGACACCTTTCTTGAGGGCTTCAAGTAGCGTCAGGTATTCCTTGACCGAGACCGGCAGTTTGGCCGAGCGCAGGGTGTAGAAGAAGTCGATCAACATGGTTTTTTCCGGGTGCCGGGGTCAGCGTACTCAGACGCGTGGCTTGCTGTCAAGCAGGTACAGCAACTGCGCCTTGGCCTCAGGCCACTCGCCGGCACGCATGCTGTACATCACGGTGTCGCGGATGGTGCCGTCTCGGCGCAGCGCGTGGCCGCGGATGACACCATCTTTCTTGGCGCCCAGGCGCTCGATCGCAGCCTGCGAGGCAAAGTTGAAGTTGTCGGTGCGCCAGCCCACCACATGGCAGCCCAAGGTTTCGAACGCGTGCGTCATGAGTAGCAGTTTGGCCGTGGTGTTGACGGCGCTGCGCTGGCAGCGTCGCGCGTACCAGGTCCAGCCGATCTCGACGCGTTTGACCGCCGGGATGATGTCGTGGTAACTGGTGCAGCCGAGCACCGTGCCGGTACCGGCTTCGAGCACGGCAAAGGCAAAGCGGTTGCCGGCTTCGCGCATGGCCAGTGCGTCTTCGATGTACTGGCGCGTTTGCTGCGGCTCGGGCACCGAGGTGACACGCAGGCGCCACAGTTCGCCGTCCTGGGCGGCGGCGCGCAGGCCGGCTTCATGCTCTAGTGCCAGCGGCACCAGTTCAATGCCGCGCGCGGCCAGGGTGATCGGTTCGACGTAAGCCATGTTCAACGATTGTGCTTTTGCATGAAAACCAGTTTTTCGAACAGGGTGACGTCCTGTTCATTTTTTAGCAGTGCACCCACCAGCGGCGGTACCGCAACCTTGTCGTCCTTGCTTTGCAGGGCTGCCAGCGGGATGTCTTCGGCCAGCAGCAGTTTGAGCCAGTCCAGCAGTTCACTGGTTGAGGGCTTCTTTTTCAGGCCTGGCAGGTTGCGCACGTCATAAAACGTCTTCATCGCCGCCGTCAGCAACTCGTTCTTCAGGCCTGGAAAGTGCACGTCCACAATGCTGCGCATGGTGTCGGCGTCGGGGAATTTGATGTAGTGAAAGAAGCAGCGGCGCAGAAAGGCGTCGGGCAGTTCCTTCTCGTTGTTCGATGTGATGAACACCAGCGGGCGGTTCTTGGCCCGGATCAACTCGCGCGTCTCGTAGCAGTAGAACTCCATGCGGTCGATTTCACGCAGCAGGTCGTTTGGAAATTCAATGTCGGCCTTGTCGATCTCGTCGATCAACAGCGCCACCGGTTCCTCGGCCGTGAAGGCCTGCCACAACACGCCCTTCATGATGTAGTTATGGATGTTCTTGACGCGCTCGCCACCGTCGATGTCTGACAACTGGGAATCGCGCAGGCGGCTGACGGCGTCGTACTCATACAGTCCCTGCTGTGCCTTGGTGGTCGATTTGATGTGCCATTGCAGCAGCGGCATGCTCAGGGCGCTCGCCACCTCCTCGGCCAGCATGGTCTTGCCGGTGCCGGGCTCGCCCTTGACCAGCAGCGGGCGTTGCAGCGTGATCGCGGCGTTCACTGACAGCATCAGATCCTGGGTGGCGACGTAGTTTTTGGTTCCTTGGAATTTCATGGTTCTCGCTTGATTGGAAAAGCAGCGTTGAGGGTAGGGGAAGGAAGGTCGACCGATATAATGAACTTTTGATCTATCTCAAACTCCGGTTGATTGTCCCCTGAAAATGAACAAATTCCTGCTATCGCTGCCCGCCCTGCTTGTCGCCTGTGTGACGGCCCTGCCTGCCCATGCGCAGGATATCAAAGGTAACGTCAAAGCCGGCGAAAAGAAAATCGCCATGTGCATTGGCTGCCATGGCATCGTGGGCTACCAAGCCAGTTTCCCAGAAATTTACCGCGTGCCCAAGATCTCGGGGCAGGGCGCCAAATACATTGTCTCTGCACTCTCGGCTTACCAGAAGGGCGACCGTAAACACCCCAGCATGCGCGGTGTTGTCGATAACCTGAGCGAGCAGGACATCGCCGATGTGGCCGCCTACTACGAAGCTCACGGAAAAGTTGCAGGAGCTCCCGTGCCGGGCACGGCTGTCGAGGGCAGTGTCGGTGTGGCCGCACTGCTCAAGAAAGGCGCCTGCGTCACCTGTCATGGCGAGAGTTTCAGCCATCCCAAAGACCCCACTTATCCCAAGATTGCCGGCCAGCATGCCGATTACCTGTTTGTGGCGCTCAAGTCCTATAAGACTGAGGGCAATCCAACCTGGGGCCGGGGAAACCCGATCATGGGGGGCGTTGCCAAGCAGTTCTCCAACGCCGAGCTCAAGGAACTGGCCCAGTATGTCAGCGGCTTGCCGGGCGAACTCAAGACCCTGCCGCAGGCCATATTGCGCTAGCTAGCCTGCCGTGGGCTGATCACGCTGGTTGTTCCCACAGGCGCGGCCCTGACCCATCGAGATGCGTCAGGTAAACCCGCACTTCAAACTCGAGTTGGTGGTAGTTTGGCTCCATGTGGCTGCACAGTTGGTAGAACGCCTTGTCATGGGCGCGCTCTTTCAGGTGCGCCAGTTCGTGCACCGCAATCATTTTCAGGAACTCGGCCGGCACGTCCTTGAACAGCGAAGCGATCCGGATCTCTCGCTTGGCCTTCAATCGTGAACCCTGCACCCGCGCGATCGTGCTGTGCGTGCCCAGCGCGTGTTGCACCACCTGCAGTTTGCTGTCAAACAGCACCTTGGTGACGGGCTCGGCGCCGCGCAGATAGTCCTGGCGCAATTGCTGCACGTAGTCGTATAGCGCCTTGTCGGTGCGCACACCGTGGGCTTGTGCATACCGGTCCTGTAACCACTGTCCGAGCCGCTGCTCCTTGAGCAGTTGCTCGACCCGACTCAGGGTATCGGCATCGTAGCCCTGTAGGTATTTCAGGCGCATCACCAATGCGCTTGGCGCTTCAGGCCTCGCGGCGCAGCGCCGGGAACAGGATGACATCGCGAATGCTGCTGCTGTCGGTGAGCAGCATCATCAGCCGGTCCAGACCGACGCCACAGCCGCCGGTTGGGGGCATGCCGTATTCCAGTGCGCGAATGAAGTCGGAGTCGTAGTACATGGCCTCGTCATCGCCCTCGTCCTTGGCTGCAACCTGGGACTGGAAGCGTGCCGCCTGTTCCTGCGCATCGTTGAGTTCGGAGAAGCCGTTGCCGAATTCACGGCCGGTGATGTAGAGCTCGAAGCGCTCGGTGACGCCCGGCCGGTGATCACTGGCGCGCGCCAGCGGGGAAATTTCGACCGGATGTTCGCAGATGAAGGTCGGCTGCCAGAGTTTTTCTTCTACCGTTTCTTCAAAGTACATCACCTGCAGGCTTGGCAGTGAGCGGCTCGACAGTTTGTTCTTGGCCTCGTTCAGACCGAGCTTGCGCAGGGTCTGGATCAGCCAGTCACGGTCTTCGACTCGCAGATGCGCGCTGCCTTCCAGCGCTTGGCCGGCTTCGGTATGCTTGCAG
>Ga0194060_10002508_pt1 | contig 13059 bp, 15 predicted proteins | sample SepL225m_MetaG_FD_163427 | JGI IMG/M metagenome (GOLD analysis project Ga0194060, IMG submission 163427) | Anoxic zone freshwater microbial communities from boreal shield lake in IISD Experimental Lakes Area, Ontario, Canada - Sep2016-L222-5m | ecosystem: Environmental > Aquatic > Freshwater >... | reverse complement strand
TTCGAACCAATATCATCGGACTCCAAAATCTTTTGTCTTTCATGGGGGGTAGTTCCTGCAGCCACATTCACGCCATCAGTACGGCCTATGCGGCTGGGAAGAACGATTCTCCCTGCATGGAGGTCTTCTCCACGCCTCACGGTTTTCTCAACCCTTACGAGGAAACCAAGCATCAGGCGGAAATTCTGCTTCGTAAATTTTGCAGCCGGAACGACATTCGTCTTTTCATCTATCGTCCCTCAATCGTTTATGGAAATTCCTTTACCGGCAAGACCTTCCGGTTCAATGCACTTTATCATCCCGTTCGTTCCATTTCCTTCCTCCGTGATCTATTTATGAAGGATCTTTTGGAAAACTCCGGTAGTCATGCAAGGAAGATGGGGATCTCACTAGATCCGGTCGATCAAACGATTCATATGCCCATCCATTTCCAGAAGCGACAGGGAACGGGAATAAACCTGGTTCCAATTGAGTATTGCACCGATTCTATTCTTGAACTCATGAAGGCGCCAGGGAATGACAAAATTTTTCACATTACCAATACGCGGAGCACCCCACTCAATGACTTGGTTTCATTTGCAGGAAGATTTCTCAAGGTTTCGGGGATGGTTGTTGAAAGTGTTTCAACACAACATACACAGGGAAATTATACGGCGGGCGCTTTAGATCATCTTTTCAAGCGCTACATGGAACTCTATCAGCCTTATGTCGAAGACACGCGGGTATTTGATAACCGCAAGGCCGCACAAGCACTGTCGCCAGCAGGAATCAGCTGTCCGGGATTTTCATATCCAATTTTTGAGCACTGCATGACCTATGCCGTGAAAAACAACTGGGGCCGAACTCTGGTGATCTGATTATCTCCTGGAGCGCTTAGGCATGGCATTGAAAACGGAACTGGACCAGAAATAGTTGGCAACAGATCCATCATTACGAACGGCATGTGCGCCACGAGGCTGCACGAGAGATGAGGGAAGGTCCCTCGAAGTCGGCTTGCAGGAGCCGGCTTCAAACCACCTTAAGCTGCAACGGGAGACTGTCATGCCCAGTTTTGGGAGAGCGCGGGGGCGAGATCCCCTCGCGCCACTCAACTCGTTGTTTTTTTGAGTTGCTTTTCTGTGTGTGTAGGTGAAGCCAATTCGGGGCACCATGCCTATTTTCATTGATTTCAGCTGCACAGTACCGATTGAAAGCTTCCATGCAAACGCTGCCACCAAAATCTTTCTGCCAATAATAGATAGGGGGGTATAAAGGACTATCCTTTTGATAAGGCATTATTCTCTGACGGGAATTGCTCCCTATTGGTCAACTGAAGTCATCTTGGTTAGTAAAGGAAGATTCACTGGCATTAAATCGCATAGTCTGGCCGCCCCAACCATCCTTTAATTTCTCAATTTTTTCCTGCTCTGTCTTACATTGGATGCACAGAGTGGTGACAGGCCTCGCGATCAGACGTTTCTCAGATATTTCTTCGTCGCAATTCTCGCATATTCCATAGGTTCCCTCATCAATCATCCGGATCGATTCATGCACTTTGGCAATGAGCTTTCTCTCGCGATCTCGGATTCTCAACTCAAAGTTTCTATCAGTCTCAAATGATGCCAGATCGGTAATGTCGGCATGGCGCTCATCGGTGGCCGTCATCTCTACTAAGGTCTTTTTTTGCTCGCCTGATAGTTCGTCAATCTTTGCCTGTAAAAGTTCTTTGAAAAATCGTAATCTCTCTGAATCCATTATTCCCTTATCCTTTTGTTTTTCTGTAATTTTAAAGCCTATCTGGCAGCTTGATTTTTAGGAGCGTGCGTTTAACCGATTATTGTGTGCTTGTAAAGAGTTATTGTTTAGCGAAGCGAAGAAATTATAAGCAGTAAAAACTAGAGCAGCCAATCTGAGAATCTATTCAATTCATAAGCTCCCTGCACCTGCATAATCATCTAAAAACGCAGGGAACTGCACTTTTAGAGAAAAATGAGGGGGAAAAGACAATCAAAACAGTCCCGGTATCCAGCGTTTGGTCCGCTCCATATAATCAGCGTAAGCATCTGCGGCTATCTCTATCATCTTACGCTCTTCCCCAAGAACTCTATTATGAAACCAAATGGCAGTTCCTAAAGTAAAAAGTGCGGCCAAAACAGATTGTAACGTCAAGGCAAGACCAATGAGAAAAATGATATGCCCCAGATACATTGGGTTTCGTGTATACTTGTAGATACCCGATGTAATCATTATTTCCCAAGGCTTCACCCCCGGTCCCCTTACTCCGACCTTGCGGTGATACCAGTGACAATACCTAAACTGACCGTAGCCCCAAATCATCACAATGATATAAAGCGGTTCAAATGCTAACTGACCATCCCGGATAAACAATTCCCAGAGCAGCACTATTAACGGACAGATATAAAATGATCGTTTGGGGGGTGACTTCACGAACTTTAGAACTGGCTTCAACCAAGTCTCCATCGAGTTTTATCCTTTCTCTGAACCCAAGATACTGCCACGACGTATTTTAATTTTCATCTGATTCCTCTTTATCAATTGGAGGTCTGTTATTCGTCTTATGGGTCCTTGATTTCTTTTGCAGTGTAGCCAATATGCATTAAGGTGTCAACAACACAACATTGATTTCTTTCCCATGTGATAACCTATTGAACACATAAACGCCTTACCGGTATCATGCATCATCTCCCCAAAAGCGCAGTCCCCTGCGTTTTTACAGAAAAAAGAAAATTTAAAACCTTATCTTCAAGATGTCCATTTGATAGATGTCAGGATTACTTTGCCTTAATAAGTGGTCGTTACGCTCATCATTAATCAGATTCAGGACTGGAAATCCGACTTGCCAACCCTCACTGTTATGATTGAATAACGCGGCATCATGCTGATATTGCACCGTTGCCAGCGAGGATCGGAATATAAACCGAAGGAAGAGATACGCACCACCACACGCTGCACCACCCACGCTAACCGTTACCACAACCTTAGTGTCTGCTTTTGCTTCTTTTATGAAAACCGGCATGAAAACCGCCTGAATCAAGATCAGAAGAAAGATCATAATGCCTATCCGTCTGTTCATACTTATTGCCCGGCACTTACATTAATGTATGCCTCGCCCATGCTGCTGGGGCCTGGCGATAATATTCTTTGGGAACCCGGTAGAGATCGGGGGCATGCTTTTGCAATCGGATATTCTGGTAATTCAATACTGTCTATAGTTTATTTTACTCCTGAACACGCCTTATATCCACAATTGTTTTCCAGCCCAATAAATACTTTTCGCTTCATAACTTCACACCTCCTTCATGAAAATGATTGTATAAATTTCTAAATCATATATTTGTTCTAAGGTCGGACCGAGATCGGTAAAAAATACTTTGGGGGATGCGGAAAATAAAGGCCGGAAACTGACTTGACGGAAAATTGAGGGGAAAGTTTGAAACTCGGTAATAGCCGGAATCAAACCATGTGGCAGGGAAGGGAGTGATTCTTTGATCTGACCGGCAGGACAGGAAGCGGATAGATTCTTAGGTTCAGGAAGAGCTAAATGAGATGGCTTTTCTAAATGATCACTGATAGGGGGATTGCCTTGACATAAAGGACATTTTGTCCTTATCTGTGAATCACGCAAAAGCAAGTTATTATCACTCAGGAGGACTCCTTGACTAAACAAACAAACGATGAAAAAAAATCTCTATTTGGATACAAAAAGGAAAACGGCTGGACATCGGTCAGCGAGAAAGAAAACGCGAAAATCGAAGCTTATGCGAAAGACTATATAGCCTTCCTGAGTAGGGCAAAAACCGAGCGCGAGACCCATGACATCATCCTCGATGATTTTAAAGGTAGCAAATATCGAAATATCGACGATATGAAGGATAGTACGGCGCTTAAACCCGGCGACAAGATATACCGGAGTTGTCATGGCAGAACCCTTTTTTGTGCCACGATTGGCAAACGTCCCATTTCAGAAGGACTCAATATCATCGGTGGCCATATTGATTCACCCCGACTTGACCTTAAGCAGAGCCCTCTCTACGAAGATAGTGAACTTGCCCTTTTTGATACGCACTATTACGGTGGCATCAAGAAATATCAGTGGGTCGCCATCCCTCTGGCGCTGCATGGAGTCATTGTCAAACGGGATGGCAGCAAGGCTTTTGTAACAATCGGCGAGGCGGATGATGATCCCGTATTGACCATTACCGATCTCCTGCCACACCTGGGTAAGGATCAGGGAAAAAAGACCCTGGAAGAAGGCATTGCCGGTGAGGGATTGAATATCCTGATAGGCAGCAGACTGCTTGCTGGATTTGAGGGAAAAGACAAGATCAAGGAAAACATCCTGCAAATTTTCCATGATCGTTATGGTATTATCGAAGAGGATTTTCAGAGCGCCGACCTTGAAGTAGTCCCTGCCGGAAAAGCGCGGGAATGCGGAATTGACCGCTCAATGATCCTTGGATACGGTCAAGATGACCGGATTGCATCCTATGCGGCATACAAGGCGCTGCTCGATCTGGACCAAATCCCTAAATACACCGCAGTGACTCTTTTGTGCGATAAGGAGGAGATCGGATCAAGCGGGAATACCGGTATGGCCTCGACGTTCTTCGAAAATACGGTGGCACTAATGGTCCACAAATTGGCAAAAGAGCCAAATGACATCATCCGCCGCCGAGCCCTGGAACGTTCATGGATGCTTTCCGCCGATGTCAGTGCGCTCCATGATCCGAACTATCCCGATGTGAGCGCTCCGAACGGAAATATGGCCACCATGAACAATGGAGTCGTCATCGAAAAATTCACCGGCTCACGAGGAAAATCGGGGGCGAGTGAGGCCAGTGCCGAATTTGTGTCAGATATCAGGAGGGTATTTTCGGATGCTGGCGTTCTTTGGCAATGTTCTGAACTCGGCAAGGTTGATGCGGGTGGAGGCGGCACAATTGCCCTGTTCCTCGCACGGTATGGGATGAATGTCCTTGATTGTGGACCAGGACTGTTAAGCATGCATGCGCCATGGGAAGTATCCTCAAAGCTTGATGCGTACATGACGTGGAAAGCGTATAAGGCCTTTTATGAAAGCAAAATAGCCCATTAACACATTGAAAGGTAAGCTTTTGGAAAAATATGCATTGTCCGGAGAATACATTGAGCTTAATAAACTTCTGACAGCATCAGGCCTGTGCGATACAGGTGGCATTGCCAAATATGCCATTGCAAATGGAAGTGCCACCGTCGATGGAGAGGTTGAAAACAGAAAAGGATATAAAATCGACAGGGGCAGAAAGTCGAATTTGATGGCCATATTATTGCAGTCAATTGATTCGTAATCTGGAACGGGTATCCCTTGGAAAGCCGAAGGAAACAGTCGTACTTGAGCCTGTTAAGACAGACGGTGATATTAAGTATTGGCGTGATGCTAATAGCGTAGATCATGTGCCAAAGCGGGATCTTAATGACATCATTTTAAGTTAGGATCTGAACCGGTACTCTTCTGATAGAACCAAAATCATAGTACCTGAAATCCACCGTTGGCTAAACGTTGGGAAGGTAGGGATGCAGTTAACTCAGGAGAGAAACGATGAAATTCCACATGGCCGCTCACAGTATCAAGCCTGGCACAGCTCAAGAGACCGTCCGGGCTGCGTGACTCACCACATGATCCAGGATTGACCACCAGAGTTGCATTTTCGCTCCGATCAAAAAAAGGTTGATGAGTGTGACCAAGGACTATGATATCAGCATTGATCTCTGCAACGCGCTGGATGTCTTCACGGACGCTGGGATACACTGAATAGGCAGCGTATGTATCTTTCTCGTCCCATGGTGATCCGTGAAACATCGCAACTCGCATGCCACCCAGGCTTAAGTACAGTGATTCCGGCAGATCAGAGAGGTACTTCAAGTCTGTAGTGTTCACTGATGAAGAGAAACGTAGCGGATGCTCTGGTGAATAGAGAATGGTTTTGTCGTGATTACCCACGATTGAGTGAACTCTGTTATGCTGCAGAATATTGAGTACTTCGCTCGAAAAACGGTATAGACAAAGCAGGTCACCGGCACAGAGAACCTCTTCGCAATCGTCCAAAAACTTGAGCGCTTGCTTGAGACCAGTCACGTTACAGTGAATGTCCGCGATCAACCCTATCTTCATGATATGTATCTGACCACCTTTTTTAACTAACTGTCAACTCAAGCCCGTATGCGGACACTTTAGCTGTTTCCGTTTTCCTGTCCCTCCCCTTGTATAGGGCACAACAGATCACCTGTCAACTCACTGTTGGGAAGATCTGAACAGGTATTCTTCTGATGTTCCATCCTTTTATTGCAGTATCTTTCAGCCCAGTTTTTCGACGATCTTGGCAATCTTTTCATCCAGCGTCTCAGCGGTAAAGGGTTTTACGATATAATTGCTTACCCCGGCCTTGACGGCCGCAATGACATTGTCCTGCAAGGCCTCGGCCGTCACCATCAGGAACGGCGTGGCCGTTACTTCCGCATCGGCCCGTACCGCCTTCAGGAGCTCCAGCCCCGTCATGTTCGGCATGTTCCAGTCGGAAATGATAAAATCGATCTTCTGGGACTTGATCACCGCCAAGGCCGCAACCCCATCTTCTGCCTCCACGACGTTTTGATACCCGCCCTGCTTGAGAAGATTCCGCACCACCTTACGCATGGTAGCAAAATCGTCAACTACCAGGATCTTCATATCTTTTCCCATACCACCTCCTCTTTTGACATGGCTACGCCATCCTTGTTGTCTCGACAATACCGCCCCGTTCTTCAGATGAGCTTGAGTTCCCGCAGCTTGTCCATGAGCTTTGTTTTCTGCACTGGTTTGGTCAGATAGGCATCGCACAGGCTGTGGTATGCGGCGCCCACGTTTTTCAGATCGCCTAAGGCCGTGGTCATCACGATTTTCACCCCCTGCGACGACAGTATCCCTCGGGACTCTTCCTGGGCGCGTATTTGCCGGAGCGCTTCCTGGCCGTCCATCTCGGGCATCATGATATCCAGGCAGATCAGGTCATAGGGTTCGCCAGCCTCCAGGGCCAGACTCAAGGCGTCGACGGCCTCCCGGCCGTTGACAGCGAGGTGGGAGGGGCCGAAACTCTTCAGCAGTTCCAGCAGGAACAGGCGGCTCGTGAAATCGTCTTCAACAATCAGGGTCTTCATGGTTTACTCCTTCACTATTGCTTGTTTTCCACCTTGCTGGTAACCCTGCCGGACATGATCTCTTTGAGGTTTTTGACCAGCTCGGCAGGACTCGGCTTTGAGAGTTGGGCGTCGGCATGGACGGATTCGCCCTTGTGACGCAATTTATCCGTAATCAGTGAGGAAAAGAGAATAAAGGGTAACGTTTTCAAAACGGGGTCACTTTTTACTTTCTGACAGAAATGATAACCATCCATCTGGGGCATTTCGATATCCGAGAGTATGATGTCGAGAAAATCAGTCATGGGCCGGTTCTCCTTGGCGGCCTTATCTTTCAGGTCGAGCAGATAGTTCCAGGCTTCCGATCCATCCACTTTGGACGTGACGATGAATTCGTGATCTTCTTCGAGTAATTGTTTTGTTGCCCGAAGAATCATACCTGAGTCGTCTGCGTGTAGGACACGGAGCGGGTAGTTTATGCCGTCAGGCATAGTGCCTGAAACCGCCGCCTTTTTCTCATCCGGCAGCAGTTGCGGCACGGAAAGGCGGGGATTGATCTCACCAATGGCCCGTTCCAGGTCAAGCATGAGGACTGTTCTATCTTCCAGATGGATGAGGCCCGTAACGACATCGCAGAATTTCTGCATGTAGCTGTCCACGGTACTTATACTTGCCCAGCTGGTACGGTGAATTCTCGTAATACCGGATACCAGAAAGGCGGAGGTCACGTTGTTGAACTCCGTGATGATAACGATGGGCTTCCCGGTATCCAGTCGGTTTCTGCCCAGCCAAAGGGACAGATCAATGAGTGTTATGACCTTACCCCGGTGATTGAATACCCCGGTGACAAAAGGCGCCGCCTTGGGTGGTATGGTCACATCTGGCGGCAAAGTTATAATATCCAGCACTTTTGCTACGTTAACGCCAAAATAGCCCCGATAACCACCCACCTCATCAATATAAAGCTCGATGAGTTCCAGTTCATTCGTTCCCGATTCCAGCAGGATGCCCTTATTTTCAGTTGCAGCCATCGAACCGCCTTCCTTTCTCATAAGTTCTGGAGGGAATATTTTACCTGCAAAACAGGGGATAGGTATTTTATTTAAAAGGTGACGCTGGTTGTCACACCGCCTACGAGAAAGGTGCTGTCGCGATCGGCGGGAAGCGATCCCTTGAGGCCCTGACCTTTCATATCGTTCCTGGCATCCTCCGTGAGCGGGAACGTATAGGAAACTGTCGGGGTTATCGTTATATGGCCTGTCGCTTTGACAGGCACACTAACCGTGATCACGCCATCGTGAAAATTCCTATATTCTTCATTCGTTGCCAGAGCGTTACCGTCGAATTTAGGAAAGCCACCGTAACCGGAACCGGCATTGAACAGCGCGGCGTCGGCATAAGTGCTCAGCAGGTAGCTGGCCGAGGCTGTCAGCTTTAGGGAAACCATGCTATTCAGCTCAAAGACATGGCAAAGACCGAAGATCGCGAACCAGTTTCGGTAGTGCGAGACTTCTTTATATATTGTCATTGTCGGCGACAACAGAGTGTTTAGGGACAGGGAGACAAAGAGTTCCTGAGCATCGACCCGATACGGCGCATCTTTGTTGAGGGGGCCGAAGCCGTAGTAGATGTAGCCAAGCCCCGCATTGACCTTGCCGAGCGTCCGGGTATACGAGAGAGTCCAATCCGTTTCATTCCATTGGCTTGGATAGGACGGGTCGGCCCCTACTCCCCCGAAATAGGGCCTCGTATCCAGATTTCCCCAAAGATTGGCGATCAGCCCTTTATATCCGATGGTTATTGACGGCTGCACGACGATACTGTTTCTAGTTAGTTCATAGCCTCGTGATACATACTGGCTCAAAACGGCAACAGTAAAATCGCCCGTTGGTTTTTCTTCTTCCGCACGGAGAGGACCGGCAGGAATGATCAAAAGTGCTATGAAAATCGGCCAGTGAGCAACTAACTTTCCTAAGCGTGAACAAAAATCCATACTCTTATCTCCTTGTCCAATTTGCCTCGGCGTTTGGGGGACGGCTGAGCAATCTGATGCTGCCCGATGAGCGCAGAGGTGCCGCAACCCTATGGACCTCACCATGAAGGGAATCATGTTTTGTCAAGGTCGCAGAGCGCAGCAGGGATCTTCCTCATCTGCGCTCTGCGGGAATGCCTGTCCAGACGATCGGGCAGACCTGTTTAGAAATCCTTGAAATCGCCATCCTCCAACGGAATGACCTGTTCAGGCCGGGAACCTCTTTTTTTCCCGGCCATCTTGCCCGCTTTTTTGGGCGCCGGCAACGCTGCGCGCTTGACACCGCTGTTCCTGTCCGGACGGACCAGAGACGCCATGGACCGCTGGCTGCCGCCGCTGGAGCTGCCGCCGATCACCTGCACGAGATCCTCCACATAGCCCTTCATCTGTTCTGCCTGGGCATTGAGCTCTTCCGAAGCCGCCGCCGACTCTTCGGCATTGGCGGCCGTGGACTGCGTCACCTTGTCCATCTCCTGGACCGCCTGGCCCACCTGGCTGATCCCCTGGGCCTGCTCTTCCGACGCCGTCGCAATCTCATCCACCAACTGGCCGATCTTCCTTGAAATATCGGCGTTTTCATTGAATGCTTGCTGCGTGGCGTTTGTCAATTCATTGCCGTTCCGGACCGCCTTGATCGTGCTCTCGATCAGATTGCTCGTGTTCTTCGCTGCGTCCGAGGCCCGCAACGCCAGGTTTCGCACCTCGTCGGCCACCACGGCAAACCCGGCTCCCGCTTCGCCGGCTCTAGCCGCTTCAACTGCCGCATTTAGGGCGAGCAGGTTAGTCTGGAAGGCAATCTCGTCAATCGTCTTGATGATCTTCCCCGTCTCTTCGCTCGACTTGGTGATCTCGGCGATGGCGACCGTCATGTCCGTCATGTGCCGGGTTACCTTCTCCACGATCTGATTGGCTTCCTTCATCATGGACCGGGCCTGATTGGCATGGTCGGCATTCTGTTTCGTCATGGAGGACATCTCCTCAAGGGAGGCCGAGGTCTCTTCGAGGGAGGCGGCCTGCTCCGTTGTGCCTTCAGCAAGCGATTGGCTGGCTGATGAAACCTGATTGGCCGCCGCCGCCACTTGGTCTGCACCGTCCGTCAGACCGGCAACAACGCGGTTGATGGGACCCGTGATGGAGCGCGTGAGGAAGAATCCCAAGAGAAACGCTATGAGGGCGCCGGCAACCGTGAGAATGATCGTGACCGTCACTGTCGTGTTGGCCGCCACCGTATTGCTGTCCGATTTTGCCTTGGCCTGCGTGACCTTCATATCCGAGAGCTTGCCGACGGCATTATCAATCTCACGGGCAACTGCACCCCCCTCTCCGCGCATCAGCGACACTGCCTCGTCCGACTTCCCCTCTTTGGCAAGAGAAATCACTTTGGACCGGATGGGGGCAAAATTTTTCAGCCCTTCAGCCACAACGGAAAATTCCTTGCGCACCTCTTCCGATTTAATTCCTTTCTCAAAAGCCTTCAAGCTATCGTCAATAATTTTGTCCAGTTCATCCAATCTTTTGATGAAAGCGCTGGAATCCTTTTTGGTGTAGGAGTCAATGACGATCTCCCGCAGATTAACCCGTGTTCGCTGATATGCGGTGGAGGCGTCGCCGATTTCCCCCAGTGGTTTGGTGTTGACTTCATACAGTTCTGTATCCAGTTGATCTATCGCCTTGATCTTGATGATGCCGAATACGCCGATGAAGGCTGCAATTAGGGCAACGACGATGAAGCCTCCCAAAATTTTCGTTCCGAGACTTAAATTTTTCATGTTCTATCCTACCTCCTCGTTATGATATGCTTTTAGTATGTTTGCTGAATGAACCATCAGGCTGCTGCCGCGACTGCCGCCACTTCACTGCTATTGAGTACCCTGTCGATGTCAAGCAGGATCTTCACCCGTCCGCCTGTCTTGGCCATCCCCAGAATGTATTCCGTGTCTAAGTGGCTGCCGAAATTCGGCGTGTCCTCGATGTCGGCGGCCTTGATGTTGAGCACCTCGGAGACGGAATCCACGAGGATGCCGATCTGGATCTTCTTCCCGTCTCCCGTAATCTCCACCACGATAATGCAGGTCCGCTCCGTGTAATCGAAGGCCTCCATCCCGAACTTCAGCCTCAGGTCCACGACGGGTATCACCTTCCCGCGCAGGTTGATCACGCCTTTCATGTACTCGGGCGTCCGGGGGACTGTGGTGATGGCCATCATGCCTATGATCTCCTTAACCTTCAGTATCCCGATGCCGTACTCCTCCTCCGCCAGGGTAAAGGTCAGATACTTCCCCTCGCGCATCGCCATGGCTTTTACCGCCTGATCCATTGTTCCTATTTCTGCCATACCCCTTTCCCTCCTTTTTTAATCATGATTCTCATAAAATCCTTCTCAAGATATGTGCCCACTCATTTTGAGAAAGAACCTTTTTTACGGACTGCTTTTGCATCTTTGCCTCGCGATACTGCAGCGCTCTGACTAAGGGCTTGAGCATCACGTTCAGTGAAGAGGGTTTTACAAAATAATCCCAAGCACCGTTCTTCATGGCCAACTCTGCGCCGTCAGGATTACCTTCCCCCGCCATGATAATAACTTCCGGCTGGGCTAAGCCGCTGGTGATCGCCGGGATGGCATCCAGGCCGCTCCCGTCGGGCAGATGAACATCAAGATAGACCACATCAAAGGGTTTTCTGGAGGTTCCCCTGATGCCCGCATGCATGGTATTGAACGCCCAAAACCTCATGCCCGCTGTCCTTCAGTGTATCATCGACGAGCATGGCGCAAAACGATTTATCATCCTCAATAATCAGGATATTTGCCATTTCGTTCCCTGTTGCTTGTCGGCCCTTCCTCTTTTTCGTGGGAATGACGGAGGGGATGAGGGAAGCGTCATTCATCTACCCCGCCGGTTTCACGGATATATTTCAAAAGTTTGATTCCTTCATCAAACTCGCGGTTGATTTTGAGACTCTCATTAATCGTCTCTGCTGCCCTTTTCCATTCCTTCTTGGCGATGTGCACCCGGGCGATGTTGTAATAGAGTCCTTCATCCTGCGGGGTGACAACGAGAGATTTTTTAAACTCATTCAGCGCTTCATCATACCGACCCGCCCGGCGATGCTCTATTCCGGCGGCATTGTAATCGTCCACAAGGATCGATACCAGATCCTCGCGGTTTACCAGCATTTCCTGCGCGGTTGCGTAATCGCCCTGTTCAATGAATATTTTGATCTGCTTCACCTGGATAGCGATGATATCGGCACGATTAGAAGTTCCATTCGGTTTTGTCTGCGCGGCTTCCTTGGCCGCCAGCAGCTCCTTGATTTCATCTTCTTTGACTTCGATAAGCTGCTGCATAAGGGCCAGGGCAGGGGCAATATCATTATCCCGAAAGGTGACCGGCCCGTAGACGTCCCGGAATATCTTGCTGGAGGAAAGGTCTTTCTGAAACATGTTTATTTTGGTGGCCTCGTCCCTCTTGATTACGTTTGCCATTCTCCGCTCCTAATAAAATCGTATCTCCGGGGACACAAACGCCACGCAGACTGAAGCGGGTCAGTGCATGGACTTACGGAGATGCCTATGGTGATATTACCTTGTAAATACAGAAAGTTAGATGGTTTGGGGGGGGGGTAGTTACTGCCGCTGGCTGAAGGGGGACGGTTCAAACAACCGAGCTGATCCTTGATTCCTTTAAGCATTATGCCACCTTATAATGACAACCAAAATTGATGAAAAATTATCTGAATAAGAACGGTTTGCTTATCCCTACAACGCCACTTAGTGCATTAGGCGCTATATATAGTAGGCTCTGCCTAACTTAGGCACTGGATATTGTGGCAACTCCACCATGTTGCGTTGTAGGGTTATGATATGCGCATAACTC
>Ga0194060_10002507_pt1 | contig 13059 bp, 13 predicted proteins | sample SepL225m_MetaG_FD_163427 | JGI IMG/M metagenome (GOLD analysis project Ga0194060, IMG submission 163427) | Anoxic zone freshwater microbial communities from boreal shield lake in IISD Experimental Lakes Area, Ontario, Canada - Sep2016-L222-5m | ecosystem: Environmental > Aquatic > Freshwater >... | reverse complement strand
CGTGAGCCGGGTGAGATGCAGAAAAATCCTGCCCCCTGGCGAATCAGCTCTTCAACCATGATGCTGCTCCACAGTGAGGTGATTTGCTGGTTGTTCATGCTTCCTGACGGGTTATGGCAAGGATGTCACCTATCTTTTGCTCAACCTCTTCCCATTCTGCGGCAGGATCCGATCCTTTTACCAGTCCGGCACCGGAATAAAGATAGGCGAAACGTCCATTGACCAGGGCTGAACGGATTCCAACAGCAAACTCCGCAGCATCACGGCTGGCCCATCCGACAGGAGCGGCATACCAGCCACGGCTGAAGGGCTCCAGCGCCATGATCCGTTCCAGAATCGGTGCTTTAGGTACCCCGCCAACGGCAGGTGTCGGGTGCAGAAGTTGCAGTACTGCGCTGTCATTTTCAAACTCTGGCTTTAATGTTGCTGCACAAGGGGTGTAGAGGTGGGCAAGTCGTCGGAGCTGCAGTACCTGTACCTCCTCCTCCATATCAATATTATCGCATATTTTGAGCAACTCATTGGAGATCATCTCCCTGACAAAATTGTGCTCGCGAATATCTTTTTCGGAATTAAGGAGTGTTTCGGAGGCGCGGCGATCACCGCCATTGATGCTCTCTTTTGAGCAGGTGCCGGCAAGTGCTTCAGTCAGCAGAAGGTTGCCATCTCGACGGTAGAGCCGTTCGGGGGTAAAGCTGAAAAAAGCATGGTGCTCAACGGGTTCAAAGTAGAACCTGTAGATGGTGTTCTGTGGATAGGGGTAGTTCAGCAGAAAAAGAAGGGGTGAGAAGCTGCCGCTGAACTCAAGAATGGTTTGCCGGGCAAGCATGATTTTTTGCAGCTCACCAGTTTCAAAGGTGTCAAGTGCCTTCTCGCACTGCTCTCTCCACCCTTTTTCATCAGGGTTACAGGAGATCTTCAACAGTTCGGGGAGTTGCAGTCTCCTCTTCTTTTTTACGGGAACAATCTGTTTGAGCAGATCAGTAAGAGCATCTCTTTTACTCTGAAGGTCATCGTGTGGTTCAAGCCAGAGATGGCAGGAGAGCGAGAAGTTGTTCTCTTGACAGGTTAACTGGAGGAGTGGCAAAACAAAGGAAAAGGAGGAGAACTCCTGCCAGACAGGATCCTGTTGCTCTTTGGCGTTGAAGCAGAAGCCGCCAAAATATTTGGCATTGGGATCCTTTTCTGCCAAAGAGAGCTGGAAGCGTTCGAACGCTGCGTTGTTATCTTTTTCTCCCTTATACTGAAGCGTGTCGGCAACACCAAGGCCCGCCACTGAAAAATTTTGCTCTCTGTTCATCCAGAAGAGCCGTGGATAACTTTGCTGTTCAAGAAGCCATTCGGGGAGCGTTACAGGCTCAACTGGTTCACAGAAAGTGACCAGCCTGGCTTGATCGGTGCAATCAGGTGAGCTCCGCTCGTCAAGGTAACGGCTTAAAGCGGAGATCAGGTTTGAAATCGCTTTTTCTATGGGAAGAGGTTCACATGAAGGTGTAATTCCGTTAATCACCTGGTCTCGTTATTGATATGTTTTTTCAGAGAGAAGGCAAGATAATTGTTTTTCTTAAGAAGCCACTCATAAATTGCCTGCGCCTCTTTATTGTGCCCGGTATTGGCATAGCAGACCGCAAGATTGTAGTGAGCATTCATGAACGATCCGCTGTTGTCAATGGCCTCGTTGTAGAGTGTTGACGCTTTGTCGAACTGTTTCAGTTGCATGTATGCGTTGCCAAGGTTGTAGAGTCGCAGAGAGTCTTTTGGCGAACGATCAAGATGCTTCTGAAAAAAAATGACGGCATCGCTGTATTTTTTCTGTTTGAAAGCTACAGCGCCAAGGGCATGGACGGCATCATCAAGTTTGGGATTGATTGCAAGTGCCTTCCTGAAGGCATCAGATGCCTCCTCGTAACGCTGGTGGCGTGCAAAAGCCCCGCCAAGACGCATAAAGGATGTTGCATCTTGAGGATTTTTCCAGACCTCCTGCTGAAGGCTGTTGATCTCGTCTGGCTTGCACGCAGTAATGAACGTAAGTGACGAGAGTGTAATAAGCGTAAAGAGAAGCAGAAGAGCTGCTTTTGAATGTCGTAGCAAGTTATTCATAGTACCCCCAATATAAACACTCCTGGAATTATCTGCCAATCTTGATTGTCTCCCGGTACCTGTTTTGGTGGAAATATTTCCGAATGGTCTCTGGTGTGTGTAACTTTGGCTCTGAGTGCACGGAAGGGGTACTTACGCATTACCATAATTATTATGAATCATGAGAAATAAAATTAAAGTCAGCGGCATGAGCTGTGGTGGTTGTCAACTGCTTGTCAAGGAGGCACTTGAGGAGCTGAATGGGGTCTCTCAGGCAGAGGCCTCTTTTCGTGATGGTCTGGTGACCGTTGACTATGATCCAGAGGCAATCAACATGGCTGCTATCACAGCAGTTATTGAGGAACAGGGTTTCAGGGTGCAGGAGTGAGTGTGCCACTCTGTCTGGATTCAAGGCAACATAACTGAAAAATATATATGGCAGTTGAAAAAACAGAGCGGCTTGCTGTGCTTATCGATGCGGATAATACACAGGCGACAATTATTGAGGGTCTTCTGGCAGAGGTTGCAAAGTATGGAACCGCCAGTGTCAAAAGAATTTATGGAGACTGGACTTCTACAGCGCTGAGAAGCTGGAAGGAGGTCCTGCTGGAACACTCTGTTCAGCCCATCCAGCAGTTTGGCTACACCAAAGGGAAAAATGCGACAGACAGCGCCATGATTATTGATGCCATGGATCTTTTGTACACAGGAAAGTTTCATGGGTTCTGTATTGTTTCCAGCGACAGTGATTTTACGAAACTTGCCTCGCGAATCAGGGAATCGGGATTGATTGTTTATGGTTTTGGAGAGAAAAAGACTCCGGCACCTTTTGTCTCTGCCTGCGATAAATTTATTTTTATCGAAGTTCTTCGTGCAAAAACCAACGAAAATGAGCCGATTGCGAAAAAGAACATGGCAGAGCTCAAGCAGGATACCCGCCTGGTGCGGTTGTTGAGGAATGCTGTCGAAGCCTCTTCTGACGAAGGAGGATGGGCACATCTTGCGACCACTGGAAGCAATATTGCGAAACAGTCGCCTGAATTTGATCCGAGAAATTATGGCTATATCCGACTTGGAGAGCTGCTGGCTGCAACCAGGCTTTTTGATTTCGAGGAGCGTCAGATCGGAGAGGGTCAGTCAAAAGCCATCTACGTTCGTGATAAACGCAAAAAAAGCTGAGGATGCTGCGAATTGCGCCCTTGTTCCGGTTTGCATGTATCGTGCGTTTAAAGGCGCAAGATAAATGCTTTGAATTCATAGGGTAAAGCTCCTCTGTTCCGGTTCTCTTGATCGCAAAATTGATCGCAGTGTTCACCCAAACTTTTGTTGTTCCCCTGTACGCACAAAACCTTGCCCAACAAAAAAGCCTTCCCGGTTAAGGAAGGCTTTTTATTTTGCGGAGCTGACGGGGTTCGAACCCGCGACCTCCTGCGTGACAGGCAGGCGCTCTAACCAAACTGAGCTACAGCTCCATTCAAGAAGTTGACAATGTATGCAGCCTCATTATAAAATCCAAAATGTTTTTTCATTTCCACCATTCATCTTTTAGGACATCATATTTGGCTGGATTTTTATAAATTTGCAGAGGTGAAATAATATTTTCAGGCGCCGAAGGTTTTCCGCATTCACAATCATAATCCAGACACTTACCACCATGGCCGTTACAGACTCCCGAAATTCTTTGACCATTACGGATAACCGTACCGGAAAAACCACTGAATTTCCGATTGAAAATGGTTCCATCAATACCATGGATCTTCGTCATATCAAGCTCTCTGACGATGATTTCGGGCTGTTAGGCTATGATCCAGGTTTTTTAAATACAGCCTCATGTAAAAGCCGTATCACCTACATTGATGGAGACAAAGGCATTTTGCGCTATCGTGGCTATCCTATTGAGCAGCTTGCCGAAAAGAGTACCTTTCTTGAGACCGCCTATCTCCTCATCAAAGGAGAGTTGCCCGACAAGGATCGTTTGGGGGGGTGGACCTATAACATTCGTCATCATACCATGACCCATGCCAATCTTGTCAAATTTATGGACGGCTTTCGTTATGATGCCCATCCAATGGGAATTCTTGTTGGCACGGTTGGTGCTCTTTCGACCTTTTATCGTGATGCCAAGGATATTCGAAATGAAGAGTCACGTAAACTCCAGGTGCGCCGTCTTATTGGCAAGATACCCACGCTGGCGGCTATGAGTTTTCGACACAGTCTCGGATTTCCCTATGTTCTCCCTGATAATGAACTGAGCTATACGGGTAATTTTCTTTCGATGATGTTCAAGATGACGGAGCATAATTACAAACCAAATCCGATTCTTGAACGCGCTCTTGATGTGCTCTTTATTCTTCATGCCGATCATGAGCAGAACTGTTCGACGAATGCTGTGCGCGCCGTGGGCAGCTCAGGTGTTGACCCCTACACGGCTATTGCTGCCGGTTGTGCTGCGCTTTACGGGCCGCTGCATGGTGGTGCCAATGAGGCGGTTATTCACATGCTGCTGAAAATTGGTTCGGTTGAAAAGGTGCCGGAATTTATTAAATCGGTGAAAGAGGGTGAGGGGCGCCTGATGGGTTTTGGCCACAGGGTCTATAAAAATTATGATCCACGGGCAAAAATAATCAAGGAGATCGCTTTTCAGGTGTTTGAGGAGACAGGTCGCAGTCCATTGCTTGATATCGCGCTGGAACTCGAGAGAATTGCCCTTGAGGATGAATATTTTATTGAGAGAAAGCTCTATCCCAATGTGGACTTTTACTCTGGCCTGATTTACCAGGCGATGGGATTTCCCATGGACATGTTTCCGGTTCTGTTTGCCATTGGCCGGATTCCCGGATGGCTCGCGCAGTGGATTGAGCAGGTCAAGGATTCTGAGCAGAAAATTGCCAGACCTCGTCAGCTCTATCTTGGTGAAGATGAAAGGGCGTTTGTGCCGATGGAAAAACGTCCAAAAAACCGTCTTGACGAACAGAAGGCTGGCATCTGCATGCTGTAAAATGCAGATGGTGCTCTCTTGCTATAACTCTTAATGATTATTTTCTATGTCGGTTACTACAAAGGATGTCACCTATATCGCAGAGTTGGCCAAGCTGAGGTTCAGTGATGACGAGATGCTGACCATGACGGACGAGCTGAACAACATTCTGCACTATATTGACAAGCTCAATGAGGTCGATACTGAGGGTGTGGTGCCGCTCAGCAGCATTCACGACCCCGTCAATGTGCTGCGCGAGGATGTTGAGCACACCCCGTTGTCATCAGCAGAGGTGCTGCACAACGCTCCTGATCGGCAGGATCGTTTTTTCAAGGTACCAAAGGTGATCGGGTAAGTTGCGCGGTGCTGGATCTCCACGAAAAAAATGGCAATGTGGTTGTTATGGTCAGGGCAAAACCCCGCTCATCAAAATCTATGGTTTGTGGTCTTTATAATGGTGGAGTGAAGGTGAGCCTGAAAGCAGCACCTGTTGACGATGCGGCAAACGAGGAGTGTTGTGCCTTGTTTGCCAAGCTGTTTCATCTTGCCTTTTCACGGGTGCATATTGTCTCCGGCAGGAGTTCGCGGACAAAAGGTGTTATGATTGAAGGGGTTACTCCCGAAGCGGTACGTCTCATTCTTGAACAATTTTGAATGTCTCTCAAGGCTGTTATTCTTATTCCTGCAAGGCTTGAATCGAGTCGTCTCGAAAGGAAGATGCTTGCTGATCTTGAAGGTGAGCCTCTTCTTGTGCATACCTGGCGTCAGGCACTCAAATCCCGTCTGGCTGAAAGAGTTGTGGTGGCTACCGATAGTCAGGAGATTGCAGGTGTGCTTGAAGCGAGAGGGGCAGAGGTTGTCATGACCTCGCCAGCGGCCAGTTGTGGCACGGAACGTATTGCGGAGGCTGCCCGGCAGATTGATGGAGATGTCTTCGTCAATCTGCAGGGCGATGAACCTCTGATCAGCCCTGAAAATATTGATCTGGCGCTTCAGCCCTTCTTTTCTGACACTCCTCCCGACTGTTCAACACTTGTTTTGCCGCTTCATCCTGATGATCGGGCGCAGATTGACGATCCCCATCAGGTGAAGGTTGTCATGGATGCAAAGGGGTATGCGCTTTACTTTTCGCGTAGTCCGATTCCCTTCAGGCGCAATAGGTTACTCTCAACAACATTCTATCGTCATATTGGACTTTACGCATTCAGGGCTGAAGTGCTTCAGCAATTTGCAGAGCTTCCACCCTCAATGCTTGAAGAGGCAGAATCGCTTGAGCAGCTCCGTCTGCTGGAAAATGGTTTTCGTATCCAGTGCGTTACCACGCTCGTCGACAATCCAGGTGTCAATACGCTTGAGGATCTTGAGCTGGTACGAAGCATGCTCAGGGCAGCCTCTGCTGGCTGATCACGGCAGGCAGAATTCCATCATGAAACAGCAGTTCTACCCGGTCGGCTGGGTGAAGCTCCCTGGTGCCAGTCATGAATTTCCCCTCTTTTTTCACAAGAACATATCCACGTTCAAGTGTTTTCCGGTAATCGAGGAGCCCAAGCTGTTGCCGGACTGAAAGGTAGTGTTGCAGTCTCTGGCTGTACGTTGTCGATATGGTGCGTGACATCAGGGCAACCAGTGAATCGAGGCGATCATGAAATTGCTGCATCTGCAGCGGTGGCCGGTTGAAGGCGTAACTGCTGCAAATGGAATCAACGTGACGCTCTGTCCCCTCAAGTTTTGCCATGAGCAGCCGATCCTGCCGTGAAAGGAGGTTGTCAATATTTCGCAGCAGCTCCTGGGTATCGGGCACGGCGAGTTCAGCCGCAATAGAGGGGGTCCCCGCTCTCAGGTCAGCAACCATATCGGCAATGGTCAGATCAGTTTCGTGGCCGACGGCACTGATGACCGGAATGAGAGATTGATAAATGGCCTGTGCCACCACCTCACCGTTGAATGGCTGCAAGTCCTCCAGTGAGCCTCCGCCTCTGGCGACAATAATCACCTCTGGCTGATGCTGCTTTTTTTTCGTGTTGTTAAAATATGCGATGCCAGCCGCAACCTCTTCAGCCGCGCCTGTACCCTGAACCCTGACAGGGTAAAGAAGCACTTTGGCGGCAGGAAAGCGTCGTTCCAGTACGTGACTCATATCTTCAATCACTGCGCCAGTTGGAGAGGTGATAAGGGCGATGGTCTCCGGAATTGCAGGAATGGCTCTCTTTCTTTCAGGGTTGAAATAGCCTGCCTTGGCAAGCTTTTGCAGGAGTTCGGCGAAGGCCTGTTGCAGCGCACCCTGTCCAGCCTCAATGAGCGAGGTGCAGATAAGCTGATAGCGTCCAGAGGGTGGGTAAAGCTCAAGTCGCCCTTCAGCCACCACGTTTATGCCATCTTTTAAGGTGACGGCAAGACGGCTTGCGGTGGTTTTCCACACCACTGCCGGGATCTGCGCACCCTCATCCTTCAGGGTCAGATAGATATGGCCCGAGCTGTGCCGTTTGCAGTTTGAAATTTCTCCCTTGATTCTCACCTGCGGAAAAAGAGTTTCCAGCCTGGTTTTGATCTGTTGGGTCAGTTCGCTGACTGAAAGGATATCCTGATTCATTCTATTTTTTTCAAGAAGGTCGTCATGAAGGCAAGTGCATAGCTCTCAATAAAGCAAAACATTTTCAAAATCCCTTTTGATTACCTGTAGAAGATTGCAGCTTGTCAATGGTTGGGCAGTTTGAGAGAGGTACGGTTTTCGGCAGGGATGTGTTATATTCAGTTTTTTTATTCAATTGATTGGTTAGAGAGCGCCGGGTGCGCAAAGAGTGATGGTATGGTATGATAAAGAGTGATTTGACAGAGGAGCTTGCTGGCCTGCTTGATATGGAGAGGCAGGAGGCTGCATCTCTTTTCAACGGATTTTGTGGGGCCATGGTGGCTGAGTTGCTTGCCTTTCGGAGGCTCTCGGTCAAGGGGCTTGGTTCCTTTTATGTTGCGCATGTTCCTGCAACCAAAAAAAGCGCAGGAGCGACCACGATATTTGCCCCTCCCATCAATAAGCTACGGTTTGAGAGTACCCTCTCCAGTGGTGATGAGACGCTCTCCCTTGCGGTTTCGAGGTTGTCCATGAGTCAGGGAGAGGCGGCAAGATTTGCAAGAACTCTTGCCACGCTCTTTTCATCGGCGATGCAGCATGAAAAAGAGATTCTTCTGAACGGCTTAGGGCGATTTGCACTCGAGGAGGGCGCGTACAGCTTTTTCCCTGAACGAACGCTGGAAGAGCTGTTGAATCGGGAGTATCAGGAGCTGAAGGAGGTTGTTTTGCCACATCATGAACAGTCCGGGAGTGAGAAGAGAGCGTTTGGCTCCGTTGTTCCAATCACGTTCGTTGCTGTTCTGGCCCTCTTGCTTGCCCTGTGGTATGGCAAATATAGTCACTCCACCAAAGCGTTGCCCTCAAAAGAGGTCAAGAGTCCGGTTGTTCAACCACAAACTCCAGCTCAACCCCGCATTGCTTCTGTCACCACTTCTGCGGGGGCCCTTGCATCGAGATCGGTTGCAGACTCTCTGGTTCTGGTAAAAGGGGATTATGCGATTGTTCTTGCAACTTTTGAGTCGGAGAAGAGGGCGCTTGTGGAACTTGCTCCACTGCGATCAGCAGGAATCAATGCCTTTATCTGGCAGGCATCTATGGATGGTATGAAATATTTCAGGTTGATGACCGGCAAATTTGCCAGCCGCGAAGCTGCGGCAGAACAGCTCAAAGGAATGCCACGCAACATTGTTCGTGGCGCATATATTCAACAGGCCAGACAAACAGTTGTGGTTTATGGAAAAAAAGGGTTGTAACAGGTTGCACCCCCAGTCGATGTGTCCGGCATTTGGCGGTTTGAGGGTGCTGACAAGAATTGATGGTGTTCAGCTCTGTCTGGTAGCCGATCAGGGCTGTCTTTATGGCCTCACCTTTGTTTCGCACTTTTATGCGGCGCGCAAGTCGATAGTCTCTCCGGAGCTGATGAATGTCCAGATTTCAGGTGGAACCATGATTGACGATGTTCGCCGCACCATTGCTGAAATTGCGGCTGACCCTGCGGTGCGGTTTATTCCTGTTGTCAGCACCTGTGTGGCTGAGACTGCCGGTATTGCAGAGGAGTTGCTGCCGCAGAAGATTGGCAATGCTGAGGTGCTGCTTGTTCGTCTGCCTGCTTTTCAGATCAGGACGCATCCGGAAGCTAAGGATGTTGCCGTTGCAACACTGCTGAAGCGGTTTGCCCGTTTTGAGGGAGAGAAAAGAGCCAGATCGCTGGTGGTGCTCGGAGAGATTTTTCCGCTTGATGCCATGACGATTGGTACAATTCTCCAGAAAATCGGTGTTGAATCGGTTATCACTCTTCCCGGAACAGCTTTGGAAGATTATATGGAGGCCGGTCAGGTTGAGGCCTGCGCGGTGCTTCACCCCTTTTATGAGCGTTCAGTCTCGCTGTTCGAAGAGCATGGCGTGAAGATTGTCAAGGGAAATCCCATTGGAGCTAATGCAACCTCCCAATGGATACGCCGTATTGGAGAGGCACTTGAGCTTGATCCGGCGATGGTTCAGGCTGTAGCGGACGAGGAGGCCCAGAAGACACGTGATGTGCTTGCCCGGTTCAGTCACCTTCAGGGCAAGGTTATTGTTGCAGGTTATGAGGGCAATGAACTGCCGGTTGTTCGCCTTTTGTTTGAAGCCGGGCTTGAAGTGCCTTATGCCTCTACCTCCATTGCACGGAATGCACTCGGAGAGGAAGATCACAATGTCCTTTCCATGCTTGGCACGGAGATTCGCTATCGTAAATATCTCGAAGAGGATATGCAGGCGGTGATTGACTATGAGCCGGATCTGGTCATTGGCACCACATCGCTCGACAGCTTTGCCAAAGAGCGGGGTATACCGGCAATCTATTACACGAACAACATCTCGGCACGGCCACTCTTTTTTGCCGCAGGAGCTGCAACGGTACTTGGGATGATTGGCGGGCTGCTTGGGAAGAGAGAGGTGTTCAAGAACATGAAGGAGTATTTTGAGGGGTAGAGGCCAAATGTTTACTCTATTATTTGTAAAGTTTATCTCTCTTTATATTTCCGGTTGGAATAAAAAAGTCTTGCGCTGTATTGCAGATATGTTGGAGTGTCGATGCCCGCTCGTGATGGGTTAACAAATTATATGGAGGTTGGCGATGAAAAAACTGCCAGTAGGCATACAGACGTTCAGCGAGATCATAAACGAGGATTACCTGTATATCGACAAAACCGGGATAGCCTATAGCCTGATCGACAGGTTTAAATATGTCTTTCTGTCGCGACCACGGCGATTCGGGAAGAGCCTGTTTCTCGACACGCTGAAAAATATTTTTGAGGGACATCGGGAGCTGTTCCGGGGGCTGCTGATTGAGGATCAGTGGAACTGGGAGGCGACGTATCCGGTCATTAACATAAGTTTCGGTGGAGGAATACGCAGTCAGGAAATTCTTCGTAAAAAACTTTTCTATATCCTGAATGGCAATCAGAAACGGCTTGATATTCACTGCGACGAGAAAGAGGATCCCAGCCAGTGTTTCGCAGAATTAATCGAGAAAGCCTGTGAGAAATATCACCAGAAGGTGGTCATCCTGATTGATGAGTACGACAAGCCGATTCTGGATAATATTGAGAACATTCCTGCGGCTCTGCTCATCCAGGATGGATTACGTGAATTTTACGCAAACATCAAGGATAACGACCGGTATCTGCGTTTCGCTTTCCTCACTGGGGTGAGCAAATTCGCCAAAGTGTCGATCTTCAGTGGCCTGAACAATCTTGAAGACATCAGCCTGAACCCTGCCTTTGGTAACGTCTGCGGATACACCCAGCCTGACCTTGACACCACGTTTGCTCCTTATCTCGAGGGGGTGGATATGGAGCAGGTCAAACGGTGGTACAACGGGTATAACTTTTTGGGTGACAGTGTTTATAATCCTTATGATATACTGCTCTTTATAAAAAACAATTATGAGTTTGACAATTACTGGTTCGAGACAGGAACGCCAACATTTCTGATTGAGCTGATCAAAAAGAACCACTATTTTATTCCGAAATTTAATGGATTACAAGTTACCAAGTCTCTGGTCAACAGTTTTGACCTTGAAAATCTCAATTTGGAGACCATTCTGTTTCAGAGCGGCTATTTGACCATCAAGTGCTTGATACAGGAGGAGATGGAAGTGTTGTACGAGTTGGGATTTCCCAACAGGGAGGTGTTGATCAGTTTCAACAGATATATTTTGCAATCGATGACGACCGGTTCGGAACAAGTGATGAACCGTCGTGAGCTGCTTGCTTTCATGAAGAGTGGTGATGCTGGAAGTCTGGAACCCGTTATCAAGCGCCTTTTTGCCAGTATCGCCTACAATAATTACACCAACAACGACATTGAGAGGTACGAGGGCTTTTATGCCAGCGTGCTCTATGCCTTTTTTTCCAGTCTCATGGTGGACATCATCGCTGAAGATGTGAGCAACAAGGGCAGAATTGACCTTACACTACAGGTCGGAGGGAGAACCTTTCTCTTTGAATTCAAGGTGACCGACGGGGAGCCACTTGAGCAGATCAGGAAGATGAAGTATTATGAGAAGTATGCAGGCGATCGCTATCTGATTGGCATTGTCTTCGACCCAAAGCAGAGAAACGTCAGCAGGTTTGAGTGGGAGAAGCTGTAGCCCTTTTTCTTACGAGCAAAGCCGGGATAATCTATAATGGTCCAGGGTTGGATTTTGAGTTACTGAAAGTCATTTTTATTGATGCATAAAAAAGATGAAAATATGTGTAAAATAAATCCTCGGGTTGATTTTGCGTTCAAAAAGCTCTTTGGCAGCGAGGAGAATAAGGATTTACTGATCTCGTTGATTAATGCCATTGTTTCGGAACAGGAGCAGGTGGTGGAGTTGGAGTTGAAAAACCCCTATAATCTGGCAGATTACCAGGCGGGGAAAATGTCCATACTTGATATCAAGGCCAAAGCTGAAAATGGCAACTGGTTCAACGTCGAAATGCAGATCGGCGAAGACCGGAATTTCGATATACGCGCTATATATTACTGGGCGAAACTGGTGACAGATCAGCTCGGCGCAGGGATGATGTACAAGGAGCTGAAGAAAACCATCAGCATCAACATCCTTGATTACGACCTGGTGCCTGATACCACTGAGGTTCACAGTTATTTTAAAATTATCAATCCCGCGACGGGCAAAGATCACGGGCTGCACGATGTTTTTGAACTGCACTACATTGAGTTAAAAAAGTTTACAAAAACGTATCACGAAATTCAGAATGCGCTGGATCGTTGGAGCAGCTTTTTGACGACCGCGCATCAGCTTGATCGGGAGCATACGCCAAAAGAGCTGGCATCCGACAAAAATATTGTGAAGGCCATTGCAGCCATTGATCGAATGTTTAATGAAGAGGAGCGTAAAGTCTATGAAGTTCGTCTGAAAGAGTTCACCGATGTAGCAAGCATCATTGCCTCAGGAGCTGAAAAAAACATTGCCAAAGGCCGCGAGGAAGGCGTGGAAATAGGAATGGAACAAGGAGTGGAAATAGGCTTGGAACGGGGTGTGGTAATAGGTGTTGAAAAAGGGGTGGAAAAAGCATCAAAAGCCATAGCTCTCAATTTGTTTGCAAACGGCATTGATATTTCCATCATAGCAGCGGCCACAGGTTTATCGTTGTCAGAGCTTGCCAATGTTTTACAAAATACGGATGAGCAATGAGAACTCGCATGCCTGCTCAATTGAGATGAAAACAAGTGGTGTTTGGTGTTATTCCATAGGGAAAAGGTGTCAGTCTGGAAAAAATACATGGTAACTTGCCAGCAATTCCCGATTTAAAAATGTTAAATAGGGCTTTCTGAACAAACCCTCGTTTTAAAAACACCTCGACGGCAGGGCAAATCTCGCCTCCATGCACCAATCCCCTAATCGATGTAATTTTGGCTTCAAGAGGCTGTGTCGCCCATTTAT
>Ga0194060_10002506_pt1 | contig 13062 bp, 9 predicted proteins | sample SepL225m_MetaG_FD_163427 | JGI IMG/M metagenome (GOLD analysis project Ga0194060, IMG submission 163427) | Anoxic zone freshwater microbial communities from boreal shield lake in IISD Experimental Lakes Area, Ontario, Canada - Sep2016-L222-5m | ecosystem: Environmental > Aquatic > Freshwater >... | reverse complement strand
ATCATGAAGCTATGAAGCAAATCTATCCAAGCATTCTCTAAGCTCTGATCTGTCTTTGCTGCAAATTTCTCAACATTCTCGATCTGGTCTTGGGATCCCGGGAAGCCAAAGAATATTACAAATTTTTCATCCATTCATCAAATATACCCCGACCCATTATCCAAAATACTATGTAAGACCTAAGTAGGTACCATCAACACAATTTAGGGGCTGTGGGTATAGTGCTATCGCAATTGTCAGATTTAAGAAAGAGCCTAGGTAACCCTCAATACACATGTTGACTAAGAATAAGTAACGTCCCTTGTCGGATAGAGAGCCGCCCTTCACCCCAACTAAGCCCCGCAGTCGCGACCCGACCCATAGTAGCCATTTGAGACCATCAAATAACAAAACTTTTGATTATTTGTTTTGCTCTGTCTTGTTAGTATTTTCAGGACTCTTCTGAGAATTATCTTGAGGTTTATAGTCCCCAAGAATCCCTTTTGCAGGGCAAATAGTAAATGCTGGACATTTCTTACATGAAGCTAGGATGGCAATTGGGCAAACGGTCATAAATTTCTCCTGATTAAAGATGCAACTTCTATTTAACTAGCAAGCGCCCTACCGATTACAAGACGCTGAATATCGCTAGAGCCTTCGTAAATCTGACACACTCGTACATCGCGATAGATACGCTCTACTGGAAAATCACTGACGTAGCCATACCCGCCATGTATCTGAATGGCATCTGTACACACCTTTTCAGCAACTTCTGATGCAAATAACTTTGCCATTGATGCCTCTGTTAAGCATGGCTTACCAGCATCTTTTAATATCGCCGCACGCCACACCATCAGCCTTGCCGCATCGAGTTGAGTGGCCATATCTACTAAGCGAAAATTCACCGCCTGATGATCAATAATAGGAACTCCAAAAGTAATCCTGTCTTTGGCATACTGAATGGAGGCGTCCAATGCTGAACGGGCCATACCTACTGCTTGTGCAGCAATACCAATGCGACCACCTTCTAGGTTTGATAGGGCAATTTTGTAACCCTCACCCTCTTTACCCATCAAACAAGTTGCAGGCACTCGGCAGTTTTCAAAAAGGATTTGTGCAGTATCTGAAGCGTGCTGACCCATTTTGTCTTCAATGCGCGCAACAATATAGCCAGGCGTATTTGTTGGGACTAAAAAACAAGAAATGCCTTTTTTACCCGCCGCTTTATCGGTGACAGCTAAGACAATAGCTACATCTGCGTACTTTCCAGTGCTAATAAATTGTTTTACGCCATTAATTACATAATGTTCACCATCTTGATCTGCGCGAGTATTAATTGCCGCCGCATCTGAACCAGTATGGGGTTCAGTTAAACAAAAGCAACCTAACTTTTCACCTCGCGCTAATGGTTTTAGCCATTGCTCTTTTTGCTCTTGATTGCCGTAACGCTGAGTAATGCCGCAAGCTAATGAGTTCTGAATGCTGACAATCGTAGAGGTAGCGCCATCACCAGCGGCAATTTCTTCGAGCGTTAAAACAAGCGACATGTAATCCATCCCAGCACCGCCCCATTCTTCAGGTACCACCATACCCATCGCGCCGAGTTCACCCAACTCTTTAATTGCTTGCGCTGGAAAAGCATGGGTTTTATCCCATTCTGCAGCAAAAGGAGCTAAACGCTCTTGTGCAAAAGAGCGCATTGCATCACGAATCATTTCTTGTTCGGTTGTTAATATCATTTATTTTTCTCAGTACATCTCAATTGCTAAAGCAGTAGCTTCACCGCCACCAATACAGAGGGACGCTACGCCTCGCTTTAAACCGTGTTTTTTGAGCGCACCTAATAAGGTTGCCACGATGCGAGCTCCTGATGCGCCAATCGGATGGCCTAAAGCACACGCACCGCCGTGAATATTGACTTTCTCGGCTGGCAGCTTTAAATCGTGCATAGCCGCCATTGCTACTACGGCGAAGGCCTCATTGATTTCGTATAGATCAACCGAGTCAGTGCTCCAGCCAATCTTTTGCAAGAGTTTTTGAATGGCGCCAACCGGCGCACTAGGAAATAGCGCAGGAGTGTATGCATTATTGGCATGTCCAACAATCCGCGCTAAAGCTTGTAGGCCTAACTTACGAGCATGAGACTCTTTCATAAGCACCAAAGCGGCGGCCCCATCAGCAATCGAAGAGGAGTTGGCAGCTGTAACGGAGCCATCCTTTTTAAAGGCAGGCTTTAACTCAGGAATCTTTTCAATATTGACGGCAAATGGACCTTCATCCTTAGTAATAAATACATCCCCTTTTCTACTAGAGACGGTCACGGGGGCAATTTCCCAATCGAAGCTGCCGTTGTTACTCGCTTCTTGAGCACGCTGAGTTGAGCGAATGGCAAAGTTATCTTGTGCTTCTCGGGTAAATTGATAGATCAAAGCACAGTCTTCAGCAAAGGCGCCCATCAAACGACCGTGGTTTTCTTTTGAGTAGGCATCTTCCAAGCCATCCATAAACATATGATCGATGACTTGACCATGGCCCAATCGATAACCACCCCGTGCCTTAGGGAGTAAGAATGGTGCATTGGTCATGGATTCCATACCACCAGCGATTGTTACCGCATAAGACCCTGCTACGATCTCGTCATGACCAATCATGATTGCTTTCATGCCTGAACCACACACTTTACTAATTGTTGTGCAGCCAGCCGTTAGAGGTAGGTTAGCTAAGAGCGCAGCTTGACGTGTTGGAGCCTGTCCCATTCCTGCAGGCAACACACAACCCATCAAGACTTCTTCTACCAAGCTAGCATCAAGGCCAGAACGCTCTAAAGCAGCTTTGATTGCAACTGAACCTAGGGTTGGCGCCGCTAGACTTGAAAAAGCACCTTGGAAAGCACCCATTGGGGTGCGCGCTGCAGAGACGATGACTATGGGATCATTTTGCATCTAGCTTATCTTTTAATTGATTGGTAATTTATTTTGGCGTCATTCGAATAGAGCCATCAAGTCTGATGACTTCCCCATTCAAATATTGATTGGTAAAAATATGGTGTACTAAATCGGCAAATTCAGATGGTCTACCCAGTCTTGATGGAAATGGAACAATTTTCCCAAGGCTCTCTTGTACATCAGTAGGTAAGCCTGCAAGCATCGGCGTTTCCATGACTCCAGGAGCGATTGTCATTACCCGAATTCAGAGCTCGCTAACTCTCGAGCAATAGGCAAGGTCATAGCTGCTATCCCCCCTTTTGAAGCGGCATAGGCGGCTTGGCCAATCTGTCCATCAAAGGCGGCTACCGAAGCTGTGCTAACTATCACTCCTCTTTCACCAATTGCATCTGCTTCTAGTTTTGACATTGCTTCGGCTGCCAAGCGAATCATATTAAAACTTCCCACTAAATTAATAATGATCGTTCGCTTAAATGCATCAAGATTATGTGCGCCAGATTTACCAACCACCTTTTCGCCGTAGGCAATCCCTGCGCAGTTAACTAAGCCGCGCAAAGTGCCAAATTCTGCTACACGATCAAAAACAATCTGAGCGCTTTCTTCGCTAGTTACATCTGCGTTTACAAAAAGTGCATTTGCGCCTAACTCTGTAACAATCGATCTGCCGGCAGCTTCATTTAAATCTACGAGAACAGCCTTCCACCCTTCTTTAACAAACTTGTGAGCGGTAGCAGCTCCTAAGCCGGAACCGCCACCTGTAATAACAACAACTGGGTCTTTCATTTCCATACTCATTTCCTTAACTACAACAATTAATGTTTTTTATACCCAAGATATAGGCCCAGAGATAACTTCTGAACGATATTTCCATATGGCGGATGAAATAAGCCAATGGGGAAAAGTCGTTGTTCTTTAAAGACTGATTTGCCATGGGATAAAGAGCGGAAACCCTCTACGCCGTGATAGCTTCCCATGCCAGACTCACCAACACCACCAAATGGCAAGTCACTTTGCATCACATGCCAGGCCCAATCGTTAATTACCATGCCACCTGCATGCGTATAGCGTCGAATTTTTTTGGACTCAGCGCTATCGTGACCAAAGTAGTACATTGCTAATGGTCTTGGACGATCGACAATATATTGAATCACATCATCGATATTTTTATAAGTTTCGACAATCAGAATCGGTCCAAAGATCTCCTCTTTACTTAACTTCATTTTGTCAGTCAAGCCAATAACTAGGTTAAGTGGAATGCGCTTACCCTGATGAGGACCATCACATGAAATCACTCGAGCGCCCTCTTGTTTAGCATCCTCCAAGAGGCCTAAGATCCTATCGGTATGACGCTCAGTAATAATGCAGCTGTAATCGAGGCTATTAACAGCCATATCTGGATACATGGAGCGGTAATAGGTTTTTACCTCTTCAATAAAACTATCCAAACTTTCCTCTGGAACCAAGGCATAGTCAGGAGAGATGCAAACTTGACCGCAATTCAAAGACTTGCCATGTGTGATCTTGGCTGCGGCATCTTTAAGTTTTGCAGATCTAGAAACAATCGCTGGTGACTTCCCGCCCAATTCTAGGGTGACTGGTACAAGATTATCAGCCGCAGCCTTCATCACCTGACGTCCTACAGTGGTGGATCCAGTGAAAATAAGGTGGTCAAAAGGAAGTGCTGAAAATGCTTTGCTTGCCTCAACAGGGCCACCAAAAACAGCAACTTCATCCTCACTAAACACATCGGCAAGGCAAGCCCGAAATGCTGTAGTGGTAGCTGGTGTAAATTCTGACATTTTGATCATGACACGATTACCAGCAGCCAAAGCTGCAATTAAAGGTCCAAGCGATAGAAAGATAGGGAAATTCCAAGGGGCAATCACACCAACCACACCCTTAGGTTGATACTCAACCCATGAGCTATTGCTAAAGAATAAAAGCTCTGTTTGACGTTTTTCTGGCTTCATCCACTTTCGTAATTTAGAAATGGCATGGTTTATTTCTAAGACTGTCCCCAAGATGTCTGTGAGTCGACTTTCGGTTTGAGATCTACCTTGGTAGTCATCCGACATTGCGGCCGTGAGCTTATATTGATGCTCTACAACTGCAGTTCTTAAGCGCTTGAGTTTATCTTTGCGCTGCTGAATCGATGGATACGGCTCTTTCTGAAATGCCTTTCTTTGAACTGAAAGGACTTGATTTAGCATTTCTGTATTAGGATCGTCAAAGCTAACATCCAACAGCATACTTTCATTTCTTGAGAGTACATTATTCATTTTTGTCTCCTGTTATTTCTTATTAAATACTTCGCCTTTTTGCGCCATCTCTTTTAAAAAGATTGGCGGTGCAAATCTCTTTCCATATTTAGTTGCCAAAACATCAGCGCTCTTAACGAATTGTTCAATGCCTTGATTTTCAATTTCGCGAAATGGCCCACCCAATTGCACTGGAAACGCCCAACCTAGAGCTGCTCCTAAGTCAGCCTGCGCTGGATCCTGAACAATTCCCCGATCCCATGCTGACGCGGCAGCAAGAAGTTGAATGGCAAGTAACCTAGATTCAATATCGGTTGTATTAATTTCTAATGATGGAGCAGTGATAGGTAACCCTTTCCACACACTCTTGAGGAGGTTAGAGTAATCAAATATTCCACCACCTGATTTACGACCATAGCGCTTGTCTATAAATAATTTTTCAATCAAATCATCGGAATGATCCTTCTCATATGCTTCGCCTGAGAACGCTAATGCACCTTTTTGAATATGACGAATCACGTCTAGACCCACTTCATCACAGAGTGTTAAAGGGCCAACTGGCATCCCCAAAGTAATTGCCGCATTTTCAATCATGGCAGGGTCAATGCCTTCAGCCAACATACGGATACCCTCACGGATAAATGCCTCTACGCAACGTGTGGTGTAAAACGCATAAGCATCATTGACTACGATAGGAGTCTTTCGGATTTGCCTAACAAAGTCGAGAGACCTCGCCAAAGTCTCATCTGAGGTAGATGATGACTTAATAACTTCAACCAAAGCCATCTTCGGGACTGGGGAGAAGAAATGAAGGCCAACCACCATTTCTGGTCGGCTAGTCGCTTTTGCCAATTCACCAATAGGTAGAGTTGATGTATTGGATGCCAAAATACAATTTGGCATATTTAAGGCATTTAACTGCGCTAGTAACTTATGCTTCACTTCTAGATCTTCAACAATTGCTTCGATAATCAGATCGCAATTTATCAGTTCATTAATATCTCCGGATGCGGTCAAATTACCGCCCATTTTGATTGCTGCCTCAGGCTTTAATGACCCCTTTTCAACAGCAAGCACCCAATTTTTTTCAATGGCCTCAATTGCAGTTTTTGTGATACTGAGCTCTCTATCTAGCATCACCACAGCAATGCCCACTTCAGCGGCCACCTGAGCAATTCCTTGGCCCATAAAGCCTGTGCCAACGATTCCCAATTTCTGGACTTTAGTAGACGGAATACCAGCAGGTCTTGCTATTAATTTATCAGCAGCCTGGCGTGCATAAAACTGTATTTGAATTAAATTTTGGGACTCTTTCCCTTGTACCAATTTTGCAAAATACATCTTTTCAATGTTGAGAGCCTTATCAATTGGAATTGCTGAGCCTTCATATACACAAGACAGTATCGCTTTAGGTGCAGGCAAGTTACCCCCAACCTTAGATAAGGCCTTAGCATTCGCTGCAGCAAATACCGAATCCATCGAAATGGTGAATGAATCGCCACCAGGCATTTTGTAGCCTTTAATGTCCCAGGGCTGGACTGATGGAACCCGTTTTTCCAAAATGGCTTTATGGGCTGCATCCATGAGTTGATCAGGGCTAACAATCTCATTAATAATCTTTAACTTCAAAGCATCCTGAGTACTAATAGGTCTGCCCTCTTGGAGCATGGGCAATGCCTTAACGATACCAATAATGCGTGGTAATCGCTGAGTACCACCGGCGCCGGGCAGAAGACCAAGACCGACTTCTGGCAAGCCGTACTTTGCAGAAGGATTGTCAGCTGCAATTCTATAGTGACATGCCAATAGTATTTCTAGCCCACCCCCTAGGGCGGTTCCAGTGCTTGCACCAACTACCGGCTTACCTAATTGCTCCAACTGACGAAGCGTATCGCCAATACGACCAATCATCTGCGCTGCTTGTGTTGGGGTAATGCTTGGTTTAATAAAATCTTCCATGATTGATAAATCAGCGCCAGCTACAAAACTGGGTTTTGCTGAAGTCACAATCACCCCAACCACTGATTGATCAGCTTTAATGTCATCTAGAATTTGCTTGAATTCATCATTAAATTCCCAATCAATAACATTCACTGCTGCCGATTGATTATTGATAATTATTTCTGTAATTCCATCATCCGATTTATTTAGGGTAAATAATTTATAGGTCATTTCAAACTCGCTCAATTACAGTTGCAACACCCATACCTGCACCAACGCACAAGGTAATGAGGGCTGTTCTTTTACCGGTTCTCTCAAGCTCATCTAGGGCTGTCCCTAAAATCATTGCTCCCGTAGCACCTAGAGGATGTCCCATTGCAATTGATCCGCCATTCACATTAATTTTATTAAGGTCAATATTCAAAGCCTCTGCAAAGCGCAATGGAACTACAGCAAAAGCTTCATTGACCTCGTATAGATCAATATCACTAGGATTCATGCCGGCTCTTTTAAGCGCTTTTTCAGCGGCAAAAGATGGGGCAGTTAACATGATTGTTGGCTCTGAACCAATCTCAGCCCAGGAAACAATGCGGCCCCGAGGTTTTAGGCCTGCTTTTTTACCGGCCTCTTCTGTGCCAAATAAAATAGCGCATGCGCCATCGACAATACCCGATGAATTACCAGCATGATGTCGATGTTCGATATTGATTAACTCTGGGTATCTTTTTAATGCGATAGCATCAAAACCCATCTTTCCCATTGCCTCAAAGGAAGGCTTGAGAGCTGCTAGGTCAGAAACTTTGCATCCTGAGCGAATAGTTTCATCCTGCAGCAATACTGGATTTCCCAGCATGTCATAAACGCCTGTTACTGAATTTTTGAAATAGCCTTTTTCCCAGGCTGCAGCAGCAAGTTGATGGCTTCGTGCGGCGAACTCATCTAATTGCTCTCTGCTATATCCCCATTTATTGGCTATTAAATCTGCTGAAATTCCCTGGGGGATAAAGTTTGTCAACTCTGCAATTGTGGGGTCCGAGCTCCATGCACCGCCATCAGAAAGAATGGGTACTCGAGACATGGACTCGCATCCGCCACCAATTACAAAATCGGCTTGACCAGACATGATCTTGGCTGCAGACATATTGCAGGCCTCCAAGCCTGATCCGCAAAACCGATTCACTTGTACTCCTGCAGTGAGTTCGGAGTATCCGGCAGCAATGGCAGCCACTCTTGGCAAAACCTGTCCCTGCTCAGCCACTGGCATGACTATACCCATCACAACATCCTCAACTAGAGAGGTATCAATCTGAGTGCGACTTTGCAACGCTTTTAGTACGGTTATAGCTAATTGTATGGAGGTGGTTGAATGCAAAGAGCCGTCGCTCCTACCCTTTCCTCTAGGGGTGCGAACATGATCGTAAATATAAGCGTGCTGCATATCTCAATTTCCTAACTAAAGTAATCTTTACGTTCTGCCTGGGGTGAAAATATTCACCTGAATGAATTTAGACGGCAAAAAAAGCAATGTATTTCTTTGTGCAGATGTCCAACACGTCTGCACAAAGAAAATATTCACTGCGTTAACTTATGCCATCTTGACCTTCAGATTGCCTTGAGAACTGCCATCATCAGCAAACCAATCCTCCCAGCCAGCTTTTTTATTAGCCGCGCGAGCTAAGATGCGCTCTTTGGGAGTTGCAAACCGATTGTCCCAATCCCTTAGGAGCGGTTTGATAGTTGCAAACCATGCGGGCGGGAAAAAGGCGAGGATGACGCACAATAAAAATTGCGGTTGAAGAGGGCCATGTTCATCCGGCACTAAAGCGTAAAACGGCTTATAAGCATCCTGGTGGTGTCCAGCATGGTTGGTAATTTCAAGAGCCAAAATGCGGACAAATGGCGTTAAGTGATTCCAGGTATGGCGGTTTTGAAAAATACCGGGGCATTCCGTTACCAAACCATAATGATTGACGTAATTAAATGCCTCCAACAAAACACGTGGGCCAATCAGTAATGTTGCGATGGATGCAAGCATTCCATACAAACCGCCAATAAGATAAAGTACCGCAGAAAAAGCCACCAAGGTCAGAAATGAAATGACCCAATGATTTCGAGGGTCCCACCAAGATCTACCACGCTTGGTCCACATTTCGCGCTCAAGAATAGAGGCTTCTTTCACCTGCTCTGAAAGGTTGCGTACAAGGTACACATAAAGGTTTTCACCTCTTCTGGCAGTATCTGGATCATCATCAGTAGCTACTTTTAGGTGATGCGTCACTACGTGAGTAATTTTGCGCCATGGGTCAAATACCAAACACATTCCTACGTCACCTATAAAACCCATTACAGGTGTGTTTCTATGTAAAAGCTCATGTGCTGGTGGAGCGCCAACTACAAAGCCGAAGAACATCATGGCAATAAATGCAGTTACCGCTTCAGCTGTCGTTGCAAAATGATTAATTCCCACCAAGTAACAGTAGAAAAAAAGCTCAGCAAATGCAAATAGCACCGTGACCAGCAAAGTCAGATCGTAAATCCAAGGGAATCGCTGATCAGATAACTTAAAGTTTCTTGGTAAGAGCATGTCAAAAAATAAGATGCCCAATAAAATAGCCAGTCCAAGACCTACATATATTCCACCCTGCCGAAAACCCCACATGTTGATTCCGATCAACACAGGGGATAACCAGTACTTAAGATAATCCGTCATTCTTTTCTCCCAATAAACCCAACAAAGTTCGCCACAAATGAAAAGTGGCAGATATTGCTATTGTTTTTTTGATCCAGTAGCCATCCTAAGATGTCTATAAATCAAATTTCCAATTCAATAGTTTGGGTTTTGAGAAAAATTTAGAGAATTCCAAATGTTTGCGCTTTGGCAACGACTGCAGCACGACTTTTTACATTAAATTTGTCGTATAAATTGTAAAGATGCCACTTTACAGTCGGGACAGATAAGCCAACTTGGTCGGCAATTTGCTGATTATTGATACCAGAAGCCAGCAATTTGAGGAGTTCGAGCTCCCTTGGGGTTAAAGAGAGGCTTACCAAACTCGCACCTGCGGTGGCAGCAATAGCTGGACCTCCAGCCTCAACTACGCCCGTTAAGCTTTGAAGCTTAGAGAGGAAAAAATGCTCCTCATGCTGTATAAAACTAAATTCCTTAGTAGTAAATTTCGATAAGAGAGTCTTGATTTCTGGCAACCTCTCATAAAAGGGCCAATACAGATTTCCTTTTGCTGAGTATCGAATAGCCTGACCCAGATTTCGCATCGCTAATTTATCTGCTCCATTCTGAAGATGTAAGGTCATTTCAAGAAGCTGTAATTCAACCCGCTCCTTTGACATCGCGTTGCGGGTGGCAATCTTGCTTCTTTGCTCAATCTTCTCGAGTGCTTTTTTATATTGAATAGTATTTTTTAGGAGCTCTAATCTTGCTAAAGCAAATTCGCTCTGTTCAATTGAGTCATTTTTATTCTCATGCTTTCCTTCAATAAATAACCTTTCCCTTCTGATAATCTCTTTCGCCTCGACCACCCTCTCAAGCAACAAAAGTTTTCGAACCTGTAGGACGGAAAATAATCTATTTAATCGTGGCCCATAGCTGCGAATGATGGGAAGCAGTGAATCAGGCGACCAAGGAGACTTAGGGTCGCCATCCCACAATGAAAGGCATGCAGACAAACCAGTGATGGTCGTTTCAATTACGCCATGTCGAGAGGCAAATTGAAGGCTACGAGCTAAAGCGTCGGCAGCCAAATCTTCTTCCCCCAAATCCACAAGAGCTCGAGCATGCACAAAATCTAAGGTTGCCATTACGCCTGCTTCATTACCAATCCGAGAGACTAAAGACGGACGAATATCTCCTAAGATTCTATCTGCAGAAACAGGATTACCATTTGCAAGCTCTAAACAGGCAGAAATGATTGCAACCCATGCATCGCCATACGCACTGTCGGCTCTTGCGATTGCTCCGGCAGCAATATTCATTCTCTGACGAGCATCGATGAATTCTCCGTTTGCGAGATAAGCTATCGCCGAACCAGTGGCAATCGTTGCTGTGCTTAAGGGGTCTAAGTTTGCCGGCTTCTCCAGCAATTTTGCTGACTCTTCTATTGCTAAATTTAAGCTATCTAAATAAATACTAGAAACAACCCTAAGAGTTCCCAATCTTTTTTGAAACAATTCCTTATCCACCTTAGAAAGATTCTCTTTACTCAATCTATCGTCAAAAGATTCAATAAATTGCTGGGCTTTTTCATATTGGAGCGTAAAACAGAGACACCAAACGTACCAAGCATGCACATTTAATGAAATAGAAGCGCCAAGAGATAGTAATTTTTCTACCCAATCGATAAAGACAGTCAATCCTCCTTGGTCAGCGACGACTGATGTGGCAACGACATCAACCCATTTCATTGCCAAGGACAAGGATGGGGCTTCAAGAGCTAACTCGACTGCGGATGAATAATCGCCATTATCAGCATGCCAATTGGCGGCACTTTCTAGAAGGGTCTTTTTTCGCTCCCTACTGACAGTGGTGTAACTTTCGCTAAGGAGGTGTTGCCGCATCAGCGTATGAAATCTAAACCACTTTTGCTCTTTATTAATCGGGAAAATGAGAAAATTTCTGCCAATCAGCTCTTCAATCCATTTAACCGCTCTTTTATCCCCCACCACCTGGGAAACCATCGTAATACTAAATTCCCGAAATAAAGAAATTTCGACCAAGAAATCAACCATTTCAGGCTCTAAATCTTGAATGACCATACGGGTTAATACTCTGGTAATGTTTCTTCGATCACCCGAAAAGATTCGAATAGCCTCTTGAATATCGCCTTCATTGGCTATATGAATTGATAAAAGTCGAATCGCTGCAGGCCAGCCTTCAGTCAAACTATAAATTTGTTGAGCATGGCAAGCGCTATCAAACGAAGCATTATTGAAAGAGAAAAAACTCTCAATCATTTTCTCATTAAAACTTAAGCTTTCAATTCCAAACTCAAGGCCCCCAAGTTCAATTTTTACCTTGAGCATATCCATTGGGATGCTATTAGTACTCGATAACACGATACTGACCAATGGACCAGTTTCAAATACCAGTCTTTCTAAAAAATTTCTAAGATTTTTATCCTTGCAATAATTTAAGTTATCAATAAAGATAGCAGTGAATCTGTCTTTTTTTCTTAGCTCGGAAACTAAATAATCTATCTGTAAGTCTTGCCTATTGACTGGATTGCCAGTCCAGTCTTGGGCTGGTTCTGAGCCACCACGTAAAGAATTCACAGCCTGCGAAAGCGCATTGACAATACTGGCAAGTAAATTGTCCCTGTCATCGAGCGTAATCCAAATAACGTCAACCCCTCTGTCTGAAAGCTTCTCGTGAAGAACGCTAAGCGTTACTGTCTTTCCATAACCAACGGGCGCACAAAAGCTAATGAATTTAGGAAATTGGGGGGTTTCTAGAAGGTTTGAAACTAAATCTAAGCTTACTGGCTTAAATGCAAAATAAGGGGGCGTTAATTTAGCAATGCGCGCATCAAACTCCGGCAAATTCTTTGCAGGTTTGGAGATTAATTTTTTAGTTTTGGATGCATTCATCCCTAGACCCCATAAAGAATTGCCAATTGCTCTCTAGAAAAAATCATCCGAGAGCTTCGATCGTTTTCCGTAATTGCTGTTTTTGTATCTTCCCAAGTGAATTTTTGGGTAAGGCGTCAACAATAACCAGTTTACGAGGAATCTTATACCCGGCTAGCTTCATTCGAGCAAATTCTTGCAATTGCTCAATGGAAAGTGTCATGCCCTGCCTCAATACAACGATCGCAGTAACCAGTTCTATAAAATGGCTGTCTGGGGTCCCTATGACAGAATGTTCAAAAATAGCTGGATGAGCAGCTAGGACATTTTCAACCTCAGCGGAATAGACATTTTCCCCT
>Ga0194060_10002505_pt1 | contig 13063 bp, 10 predicted proteins | sample SepL225m_MetaG_FD_163427 | JGI IMG/M metagenome (GOLD analysis project Ga0194060, IMG submission 163427) | Anoxic zone freshwater microbial communities from boreal shield lake in IISD Experimental Lakes Area, Ontario, Canada - Sep2016-L222-5m | ecosystem: Environmental > Aquatic > Freshwater >... | reverse complement strand
GGGCAGGGGGTGAGGGGGCCGGATCTGACTTTGCTCATGCCCTGGCGCGGGTGAGGACGGGGACTGGTGCAACGTCCTTCAAAGACTTGCCTCTGACAAGTTTCGCGTGCTACAATAGGGTCTGCCTCTGCCGTAGATACCAACGCGACATCCTGGGTGTAAGGGCCAGTCGTCGGCCCCACACCACAAACTCTATGCAGCAACCACTTGTCATTGCGATCGACGGCCCCGCAGGTGCTGGGAAGAGCACCCTCGGCGCACTGCTGGCCGACCGCCTCGGCTACCTCTACTTTGACACGGGCGTGATGTACCGCGCCCTTACCCTTGCCGCCCTCCAGGCTGGAATTGACCTCGCCTCCTGCGATGCGGTCGAGAGCCTGGCCCGGCAGATTGTGATTGAGGTGGTCGCGCCCTCCGCAGACGATGGCCGTCAGTACACCGTCCTCGCCGATGGCAACGATGTCACCTGGGCCATCCGCAGCCCCGAGGTTGAGCGCGGCGTCTCGACGGTCGCCCGCTACCCTGGCGTCCGCCGCGAGATGATCCGCCAGCAGCAGGTCATCGGCCAGCGTGGCCGGGTGGTGATGGTCGGACGCGATGTTGGCACAGTGGTGATGCCCGACGCCCCACTCAAGATCTACCTTGAGGCGACCCTCGATGAGCGCGCCCGTCGCCGCGCCGACGAGCGCCATCCGCAGGATGAGCCCCCCCGCCCTCTCGGCGAGGTGCGCTCCGCGATGGCCCGCCGCGATGCCATGGATCAGCACGTGCTTCGCCCCGCCGATGATGCGGTGGTGCTGAAGAACGATGGCCTCTCGCCTGATGCTGAGGTCGACTGGATCATCGACTATATCGGCAGGAGCGATGCGGAGGTGGCCCATCCTCCCCTCCCTCCACGGTAGCTTCAGGAGCCAGTTATGCTGAACTTTCTCAAAGGTCTGCTGCTTGAGGGTGCGTCCGAGTCGCTCGATCTCGTTGAGGGTGAGGAAATTCTGCACGTCACCGGGCGTCACTGGATCGCCCTCACGAGCCGTCTGATCCTGCCGCTGATCTTCCTGCTGCTTTTTGCTGGCACCGCCTTCTTCCGTAGCCTTGGCGGTGGCTTCATCGTTACCGACACGGGCGAGAAGATCGGCTTCGATCTGGTCAACTGGATTATGATCGGCGCGGAAACGCTGATCGTGCTGCTCTGGACATCGCTATGGGTGCGTACCACGGGCCAGAAGAAGCCGAAGAAGGAAGATCTGCGTACGCGGAACATTCTTTTTGGGATTGGATCGGTGATCGCGCTCGTAATCTACTTCCGCTATAACGGCGGCCGGTTGTTCTATATCGACCCGATGATGTTTGTTGGTCAGTCCTTCGATGCAATCAACATTGGCCTGATGGTTTTGACGACGATCAGCCTGCTCTTCACGTTCTTTACAACCTATGACTGGATGAACGATGAACTGATCCTCACCAATAAGCGGGTGGTCTATGATAACGATGAGGTTCTTATTCCACGTCTGATCGAGCGGCGCGTGCAGGAGCAGATCTATATTGAGGATATTCAGGATGTGCTTGCCTCTACGAAGACCTACAGCCAGCACTGGCTCGGTTTTGGTGTGGTGATCGTGAAGTCGGCCCGCATCGGCGGCCAGATCACCTTTCGTGAGGCGGCGAACCCCAGGGAGATGCAGAAGAAAATCATGGGTCTGGTGAACTCTCTTCGCAAGCAGCGCACGGCTGAAGAGTTCGACCGCATGATCGAGACGAAGGTCTATGATGTCAAGGGCGAGAAGAAGGTCTTTAAAAAAGACATTAAGACCTCGCACGGCATGAGGATGCTTGGCTGGCTCTTCCACGAGAACCCCGAGATTAACGAGGACAACGGTGAGATCATCTGGCGCTCGCACTGGATCTTTATGCTGCGCGCCCTGATCGGGCCGGTTCTGCTACTCTTCGGCGGCCTGCTGGTGATTGGGATTGTCTCCCGCCTGATCCATCCCTCACCAATGCTGCTTACTGTCGTCTCGGTGGTGCTATGTATCGCCTTTGTCGCATGGTCGGCGTGGGAGATCGAGGATCATCGCAACGACCTCTACATCCTCAACCCTACAAACGTGATCGATATTGAGAAGAAACCCTTCGGCCCCGAGGATCGCCGCCAAGCCAGCCTTGGGGCGATTACGAATATTGCCTTTGAGACGACCTTCGTCAGTAACCTGCTCGGCTATGGCAATGTGGTGCTGGAGACGGCGGGCAGCGGCGGGAAGTTTTGCTTTCATCATGTGCCCCGCCCACGCGACGTGGTGCAGAAGGTGAATGATTATCAGGTTGCCTTCAAGCGCGGCGAGAAGGAGAAGAACCTGAATGATACCCTGTCCCTCCTGAAGCACTACCACGCTGCCCAGTTGCGCTATAACGAGCTGAATACGCCGCCAGAGCGGGTTGGGTAAGGTTTTTTTCGGGGAGGGACAAGCCCTCCCCGCGCCCCTCCCAGGCATGGAGCCACATTGACCCGCTTCCTCCGATTTTTCCTGCTTGCCCTCGTCGTCCTGATGCCGACGGGTGCCGTGTGCGCAGCCCAGCAGAGTCCAGTGACGCTGGATGTGCGAACGGGCTATGACGGCAATGGACAGTACCACGTTTCTCACTGGTTCCCGGTGAACGTGGTGGTCGCCAACGATGGCGGCGACGTGCGCGGCACCGTCGAGTGGCGCTTCCCCGGCGACTCGGAGCCGTCCTTTCACTACGAGGTTGATCTGCCCCGTGGTGCGCGTAAGCAGGTCGTCCTTCCGGTTGTCACCAATACAAGCTCCCGCCTGGCTGTGCTGCGCCTGCTGGTCGCTGGTCGCCCGCTGGTGAGCAACAATGTACGGCTTAACCCGGTTGATACAAACGAGATCGCTGTTGGCGTCCTCAGCAGCGATCAGACTCTGCTCAACAGTCTTACGTCTGGGAAACTGGTGAACGGTTGGACCACGGTGCTGAGCCGACTGAGCGTTGATCTGTTGCCCAACGACGCCGCGCTGCTTGAGGGTCTGGATGTCATTACTGTTCACGACACGGATACGTCTGCGCTGTCGGTAGGCCAGCGCGCTGCGTTGGGTCGCTGGGTGCGCCTGGGCGGTATACTCCTGGTGAGCGGCGGCCCCGACGCTAGGCGAGTAGCCAGCGGTTTGGGAGATCTGCTCCCGGTGGAACTTGGCAGCGACCTGCGGGCACATGTGCCGGTCGACTCAATCGAACGTCTCGCCCTCCGCACTGACTTGGGCGATCTGATTCAGGGCGTGACCGCGAACCAGATCACGCTCCATCCCAACGCCCGCGCTCTCGATGCGTCAAACCTGTTGATCACCCACGATGTGGGTGCCGGGCGGGTGATTTTTGCCGCCTTCGACATTGCCGCGCTGCGGGCCTGGCCGGGCGAACCCGATCTCTGGTCGCACGTCCTCACCATCGAAGATCGCATGCATCTGGCTACCTCGTTTCGCCAGCGCAGCGAGAATCTCGTGCGTGACACACTCCAACTCGCCGCGCTCAGATTGCCCTCGCCCGCCATTCTGCTGCTGCTGATCACCGTCTATATTGTGGTGATTGGCCCGGTGAACTTCCTGCTACTGCGGTGGCTGCGCCGGGTGGATCTGGCATGGGTGACAACGCCGATCCTGGTAGCGATCTTCCTGGTGCTGGCCTATGGGGTCAGCTTCGTCATCCGTGGAAGTCGCCCGCAGATCTCGCAACTGGCCTTTGTCCAGGGCGTCGAGGGCGCGCCCGACGGCCAGGCTACCGCCTTCGTCAGCATTTTCTCGCCGCAGCGGCGCAGCTACAACCTGGGCTTCACCCCCGACGTTCTGGTGTCGCCCGGCACGTTTGAGGGTTTCCAGACAAGCATGGTACCGGTCAGTTTGAGCGATAGCGGCGCGACGGTGCCCGACCTGCTGATCGATGTGTCGGCCCTACGCACGCTTCTGGTTGAGCAGCCGGTGGCTGATGTGCCTAGCGTACAGAGCCAGCTTGCGCATAACACCCAGCAGTTCAGTGGCACCCTGCGAAACACGAGCGGCGAGACGCTGCGCAACGCGATGATTGTGGTTGGCGATTCTGTGCAGAATCTCGGGGATGTTGGCCCGGGGGCCAGCGTTGCGGTGAACCTGTCCCTCAACCTCCAGGCGTTCCCTAACCAAATCGGCGAGACATCCTCCGATGGCCTGTTCAATCAGCAGCGGGTGCTGTCGAGCCTGTTCACCTTCGACCGCTTCACCCTTGGCGGGCCAACCGCAATGGGACAGCAGGGCATACCCGAGCGGGATGCCGCCTACCTGCTGGCATGGCGCGATCAGCCGGCCATTGAGATGACTGTGGATGGGGACGGGCAACTCCAGCGCGGTATGACTCTCTATCTGATCCGGCTGAGCACCTAATTTATGACCATCATCGTTGAAACCAAAAACCTCACCCGGAGCTATGGGAACACCGTGGCGCTCAATGGCCTGAGCCTGCACATTCCGCAGGGCGCGGTCTACGGGTTCATCGGGCCGAACGGTGCCGGTAAGACGACGACTATGCGTATCCTGACCACGTTGCTGCTGCCGACCAGCGGCGAGGCGTGGGTGGCCGGCAACTCGGTGGTGGACGACCAGGCAGCAGTGCGGCGCTCGGTTGGCTTTATGCCCGACTTCTTCGGCGTCTATGATGCGATGAAGTCTTGGGAGTACCTGGATTTTTTCGCAGCCTCGTACCACATTCCCACGGCCCGCCGCACCACGCTGATCAACGACCTGCTGGCCCTGGTGGATCTGAGCCACAAACGCGACGCCGACGTGATGGGGCTTTCGCGTGGGATGAAACAGCGCCTGAGCCTGGCCCGCACGATGATTCACGACCCGGCCCTGCTCATCCTCGATGAGCCGGCCAGCGGGCTTGATCCACGCGCCCGCGTCGAGTTGCGCGAACTGCTCAAAGAACTGCGCAGCATGGGCAAGACAATTATGATCAGCTCGCACATCCTCACCGAACTGGCCGAGATGTGTACCCATATTGGGATCGTCGAACGTGGCAACCTGCTGGCATCGGGCGACGTGGCGACGATCATGCAGTCGCTCCAGCCCCACCGCGTCTTCGTCGTCCACCTGTTGAGCGATCTGACCCAGGCCGCCGATCTCGTGCGCGGGACACCGCACATCCTTGATGTGCGCCTGCTGCCCGAGGCCATCCCGCCGCAGATCGAGATCGACGTAGACGGCGATGATCGTGCGGTGAGCGAACTGCTCGCCCGCCTCATCCAGGGCGGCGCAGTGGTGACACACTTCGCCGGACAGATGAACGACCTGGAGGATATCTTCATGCGCGTCACCGAGGGCAGCGACTACGGCGGGACGAACTAAGCAGGGGCGGCTCGCGAGCCGCCCCTGCATGGCGAGAGCGACGATCATCATGATCGTCGCTCCCACCCCGTTGTATGGTTTGGTTCGATCTTGGAACCGGCCTGCGCCAATCATCATCGACCGTCGCCGCACGCTGGGGAACGTCGTGGTTCCGCCAGAGCTTGATCCTAACACGACATCGTTACGTAAGTGTTACAGAACGGTTAACGCCAGGTTCGCGCTGGCGCACCCGGCGCGAAGCTAGGCGAGGCCGCAGGTGCCTTGGCGGCACTGGCGGCACGCCCCTCGACGGACAGCGAGTACTCGGGGTAGGCCGAGGCACCGTGCTCGTGGATGTCCAGCCCCTCAAGTTCGCCCTCCTTCGAGACGCGCAGCAGCCCAACGGCATTGAGCGCATACATCAGGATGAAGGACGCCCCCAGCGTCACCGCCGTCACCGCGAACGACCCGATGACCTGCGTGCCGAGTTGGGTAAACCCGCCGCCGTAGAACAGGCCAGTGATCACCGTAGAGACATCGACCCCGTTGGGCGTCGGCAGGCCATACGCGCCGGAGGCGAAGAGGCCCAGCGAGAGCGTCCCCCAGATTCCACCCAGCATATGCACCGGAACCGCCCCAATCGGGTCGTCGATCCGCATATGCTCCAGCAGATCGATGCCCCAGACTACCACAAGGGCGCCACCGATGCCGATGAAGAACGCGCCCACCGGATCAACCCAGTAGCAGGGCGCGGTGATCGCGACCAAGCCGCCGAGAAAGCCGTTGACGGTGAGGCCAAGATCCCACTTCTTGATGCGGGCGTAGCCGTAGAAGAGGGCCGCTAGTCCAGCAGAGCAGGCGGCGAGGGTGGTGTTGAAGGAGACGCGGGCGATCCCCTGGACATCGAGGGCCGAGAGCGTGCTGCCGGGGTTAAAGCCGTACCAGCCGAACCAGAGGATGAGACCGCCGACCGCGCCGATGATCAGGTCGTGGGCCGGCCAGGGTCCGCCGCCATCGCGCTTAAACACACGGCCCAGGCGCGGGCCAAGGGCGATAGCACCGGCCAGCGAAACCGCGCCGCCGATGGTGTGTACCACCGTGGATCCGGCGAAGTCGCGGAACCCCATAACCGCCAGCCAGCCATCCGGCCCCCAGGCCCAGTGGCCGACAATTGGGTAGATAAAGCCGGTCACGACAATACTGTAGAGAATGTCACCGACGAAGCCGCAGCGACCGACCATCGCCCCGGAGGTGATTGTCGAGGCGGTGTCGGCGAAGGCGAACTGGAAGACCCAGAAAGCCAGCAGCGGTACACCGGTGGTGCCATAGGTATCGGCCAGACCCTGGAGGAAGAAGCCGGTGGTGCCGATGAACGGGGTGCCCGGCTCGAACATAAAGGCGAAGCCGAAGGCCCAGAACAAGATGCCACAAATACACGTATCAACGATCCCCTCGACGAGAATGTTCACCGTCTCACGGGTGCGGGCGAAGCCCGTTTCAAGCATCTGAAAGCCAACCTGCATACCAAAGACGAGGAAAGCGGCGATCAGTACCCATACCGTGTTGATCGCATTGATCTGGGATGTGGCGTCAGCGACACCGCTGCTCTGTGCGAGCGCGTGTGCGGGCAGCGACCAGAGGATCAGGCCGATGACAACTGCCAGCCCGAGGAGCTTTCCTCCAACGAGGACGAGCGCGTTGTGGCGCAGGATGGGGTTGTTCCAACCCGCACGCAGACGGGAGCCAACCGTACCAAGCATTGAGACCATAGCTCAGTTCCTTTCTGTCACCAGGCGGTGTTGCGGACAGGGAGACGACGTGCGCGGGTTGCCGGATCTTGCGGGCGGGCGTGAATGACAGCAAAAATCCACGCTCCTCAATGGCGCAAACCTACGCCGAGGACGTGGACCGCACTGCTGGGCGGTGTTCATGTATTGGGAACGACGATACGGGTGTGATGATCACTATAGCAGCTAGGGAATATGTCCGACTAGGTTCATAGTGTACAGTGCATGTGCCAGCCGATTTGGATATATGCACCAGAGCATCGTCCGGCGGTGGTTAGGGATACGGACTCGGGTTGGTTCGGGGCGAATACTATACTCAGCTATCGTATTCGCCGATCAAAAGCTGCCACCCTATGAATCCTATCGACGAAGATCCACAGTCTGTTGCCATCCGACAGCTAAGGACGCAGGTTGCGGACCTTCAGGTGGCTAATGCCCACCTTGCCGCCACGCTGCACGCCCGCGATGCCTTCCTCGCCACCATGAGTCACGAGCTACGCACACCGCTTAGTTCGATCCTCGGCCTCACCGAGATCCTCCAGGACTCGATCTATGGCCCGATTGTGCCACGGCAGCACGGGGCACTGACGACGATTAGTGCGAACGGGGAACACCTGCTGAGTCTGATCAACGATCTGCTCGACCTGGCGAAGATCGAGGCTGGACAGGAGCAGATGTCGGTCGCTGCGATCCAGCCTGCGGATCTGATCGTCGCCAGTCTGGATCTTGTCCGGCCGCTCGCGCTGGCGCGACAAGTACACCTAGTTGCGTCAACCTCGTGGGATCTGCCGCTAATACAGGTTGATGCGCGCCGATTCAAACAGATTTTGGTGAACCTGCTGTCGAACGCGATCAAGTTCACCTCAGGCGGCAACAATGCCGGGATCGAGGCGCATGCAGATCTCGCGCATGGCACGGTGGTCTTTGAGGTCTGGGACTCGGGGATCGGCATCCCCGAGTCTCAACTGCCGCGTCTGTTCCAACCTTTTGTTCAGTTGAGCGATGGTGTGTTGGCCCGCGACGAGGGCGGTACTGGGCTGGGGTTGGCGCTTGTCGCCCGCTTGGTTGAGATGCACGGCGGCGGGGTGACGCTGCGGAGCGAGGTTGGGGTGGGGAGTCGTTTTACGGTGGAGTTGCCGATTGTGACGCAGATAGCCGACGATGGTGGCACGGGCGACGGGCGGGCGCGGGTCGATGCACCCCTGGTGCTGGTGGCAGGCGGTGAACGTGCGCCTGCGGTTCACCTGGCACGCGGGCTGCTATCCGCTGGCTATCGCTGCGCGGTTGTGGACGCAGGCATGGCTGCGCTTGAGTGTGTCCGCGCCGAAGCTCCGGCTGCCATGCTGATCGACCGGCGGATCGCCGACCTCGGTGGGCTAGAGTACCTGCGGCGTCTGCACAGCAACCCGGTACTGGCCGGGGTACCTGCCATTATCATCGGTGCCACCACGGTTTCTGGCGACGCCGAGCGGGCGCGGGACGCGGGCGCATGTGTGTACTTGGGCCGACCTATCCACATGCCTGAACTGCTCACTGCTCTCGCTGAGGTGATTCGGTAGATGACAGGCCATTCCCTCCAGGATCTACACGCGCCCTACGCCGACCTCTTGCGCGCCGCGCTGGATCGGGCGAGTCCGGTGGGCGCGGGGGTTGCGGTGGATATTGGCTGTGGGCCGGGGCTGAAGGCGGGCTGGCTGGCGGATCATGTGGCCCCCGGCGGGTTGCTCCTGGGCGTCGATAGTGACCGGGCTGCCATCGCGACGGCGGCCAGCGTCCGCCCTGGGGGATGGCTGGTCGCCAACGCCCGCGATTTGCCAATGCGAGCGGGCTGCGCCGAGATCGGTTGGTGCGTGGCCGCACTGGAACTGTTCGAATCCCCACAGCTCGCCCTGTGCGAGGCGCGACGTGTGTTGTGTTCCGGTGGCACCCTGGTGGTGGCGGTGGCGACGCAGCTTTGGGTGCGGCGGCGAGACTGGCCGGAGGAGATCTACGCGGCCTGGGTGGAGCGTGGCTCGCCGCCGCCTGCTGATGGGCTGGGCGATGATCTGGCCGACGCCCTTGTGGCTGCGGGCTTCGGCGAGGTGACGCTGCGGGCCTATCTGCTCGACCCGCCCGACGTGAGTCTGGGCCGTGCGGCGTTACCTCTGGTCGCGTGGGAGAGCCTGGCCCCGGCTATGGCGAGCCGTCTTTCGCCGGATGCCCTGATCGCCGGTGCGAATGCCGAGGCTCTGGCGGAGCCCGACCCGCTGCCGCTGCTTCTGGTGGCCGTGGGCCGCGCCCTGTAGGAACGCGGCCCAGCGGCACTTTCGTGATTACTCGTCGTCGCTGAGAATGCCGGAGAGCTTTGATGTCTGCGGGTTGCCACGGCTACTACGCCCAAAGCTATCGCGGCGGAAGGTGATTGCGCCGCTGGTCATGGTGAGCATGATCTGGCCCTTGAGCTGCTGGCCGTGGAGCGGAGTGTTTTTGCCCCGCGAGACGAAGCGGGCAGAATCAACAACCCAGGTCTGGTCGGGGTTGAAAATCACAATATCGGCGCGAGCGCCGGGGTTCAGGCTGGCCGGCGAGCGGCCAAGTACATGGGCGGGACCCTCGGTGAGGCGAGCCACCGTGTTGACGAGATCCATTTCGCCACGGTGGACGAGGGTAAGCACAAGGCCGAGGGTCGTCTCTAGGCTGCTGATGCCGGGGGCAGCCAGGCCATACTCACACTCCTTCGCGACCCGCGACTGCGGCGAGTGGCCGGTGGCGATGGCGTCGATGGTGCCGTCGTGCAGCCCGGCGATCAGCGCCTCGACATCGTGCGCGGTGCGCAGGGGCGGGCGGACGCGGGTGGAGGAGTCGTAGGGCGGCAGGATGGAGGGGACGAGCCAGTCGGGCAGGCCAAGCTCGGGCGACCGCGTGCGCCGCGCCTTACCACGGATCAGCGGCGGCGACGGCGGTGCGACAGGGCGGGGGGCGAGCGAGCCAAGAACCCAGGTATCGGTGAGAGTCAGGTGGTGCGGCGTCACATCGGCGGTGACACGGACGCCGCGCTCTTTGGCAGCGCGGATGCAGGCCACCCCGCCAGCGGTACTGACCTGACAGATATGCAGGTGAGCGCCGGTGTCCTCAGCCAGCGCAATATCGCGGGCGATCATCAGCTCCTCGGCAGCAGCGGGGGTGCCGGGGAGTCCGAGGCGGGTGCTGACGGCTCCCTCGTGCATGGCCCAGCCCGCACCGAGGCGAGCGTCCTCACAGTGGGCCATCACGGGCAAGTTGAGGGCGGCGGCGTAGGCCAGGGCGTTGCGCATCAGGGCCGTGTCCGCGATGGCGCGCCCATCGTCGCTGAAGGCGATGCAGCCAACCTCGGCGAGTTCGATCATCTCGGTGAGAGCCTTGCCCTCGCGGCCAACCGTGATTGCGCCGATCAGCTCGACGTGGACGTGACCATCGCGCTGGGCGATGGTGCGTACCTGATGGGCCACAGCGGCGCGGTCGAGTGTGGGCGTGGTGCCGGGCATGGCACAGACCGTGGTAAATCCGCCGTAGGCAGCGGCCAGGGTACCGCTGGCGATAGTCTCGCGCTGTTCCTCGCCGGGCTCACCGAGTTGGGCGTGCAGGTCGGTGAAGCCGGGGGCGATCACACAACCCCTGGCGTTAATCACCTCCGTACCCTCGGGCAGCGGGTCCTGATCTGCGCGCATCTCGGTCATGTCAAAAACCTGCTCAACCTTACCGTCTACGATCAGAATGTCGCCGACGGTAGCCATACGGCGGGCAGGGTCAATAATAGATCCGTTTTTGATCAGGTAGTTCATATGTGTCCTGTTCGCATTGTGCATTGTGCATTGTGCATTACCCAGCCAGCCGATAGAGCAGCGCCATCCGCACCGCGACACCGTTGGTCACCTGGGCCTCGATCACCGAGTTAGGCGCGGTAGCGGCCTCGGGCGAGATCTCAACGCCCTCGTTCATCGGGCCGGGGTGCATAATCAGCGTGTGCGCGCCGAGTTGAGCCAGGCGTTCGGGAGTAATGCCGTAGACGCGGGTGTACTCGCGCAGGGAGGGCAGCAGCCCGGCCTGCATGCGCTCCTTCTGGAGACGCAGGGCCATCACCACATCGGCTCCCTTGATGGACGCATCGAGGTCGTGGCTGATCGTCAGCTTGGGCCACGTATGGAGCCAGTACGTGCTCTGACCGAGCAGGGTAGGCGGGGCGCAGAGGGTGATGTGGGCGCCCATCCGAGTGAGGCCCCAGATGTCGGAGCGAGCCACCCGGCTGTGGACAATGTCGCCGACGATCACCACCTTAATGTCGCGGATCTGGCCGAGGCGCTCACGGATGGTGAAGAGGTCGAGCAGAGCCTGGGTAGGGTGAGCGTGACGCCCATCACCGGCGTTGATCACCGAGCCGTGGAAGTGGTGGGCCACCAGATAGGGCGCGCCAGACTGGCTATGACGGATGACCACCACGTCGGCACCGAGGGACTGGAGGGTGCGTACCGTATCGATCAGCGACTCGCCCTTCTCGACGCTGCTGCCACGGGCGCTAAAGGAGACGACGTTGGCGGAGAGGGCGCGGGCAGCCAGTTCGAAGGAGATACGAGTGCGCGTGCTGTCCTCGAAGAACATGTTCACCACATTGCGCCCGCGCAGGGCCGGCACCTGCTTGATCTCGCGTGAGAGTACCTCCTTCATGCTCTCAGTTGTCGTGAGAATCTCCTCGATCTCCTCGGCGTCCACATCATCGAGGTCGATCATATGGCGGCGGCGAGTGTCGGTTGTCATTTCAGTGTCCTCTCGATCAGCACCTCATCAGCACCATCGCTCTCACGCAGGTGAACCATCACGCGCTCGGAGCGGGCGGTGGGAACATTCTTGCCGACAAAATCAGCGCGGATCGGCAACTCGCGGTGGCCACGGTCGATCAGGACAGCGAGCTGGATGCAGGATGGGCGACCGAGGTCGGCGATAGCGTCGAGGGCGGCGCGCACGGTGCGCCCGGTGTAGAGTACATCGTCCACAAGTATTACCGTCTTGCCGGTAATATCGAGCTGGATGCTCGTCCTGTGCATCTGGGCGGCCGGCCCGCGCAGGCGCAGGTCGTCGCGATAGAGCGTGATGTCGAGCTGGCCGACAGGCACCTGCACGCCCTCGAAGTCAGCGATAGAGCTAGCGATGCGTTCGGCGACGGGCACGCCCCGGCTGGGGATACCAACGAGGATCACGTCTTGAAGCCCGCCGTTACGCTCATCGATCTCGTGAGCGATACGCACCAGGGCGCGGCGGATGTCGTCTGCGGTGAGGATCTGCTTGCGATCTTTCATAAGTGATGTCTGGGTATAACACGTAAGACAAGGTTTCAGGTACCAGGTTTCAGCTTTACAGTCTTGCGATGAGGCGATGAGGCGACGAGGCGATACGGAACGCCTCACCGCGTCATCGTTTCATCGCTGAACTGTCAAGCTAGATTGAACCATCCCTAAGACAAGGTTTCAGGTACCAGGTTTCAGCTTTACAGTGTGGCGATGAGGCGAGGATGCGACGAGGCGATGCTATCGCATCCTCGCCTCATCGCGTCTCCGCCACACGGTAAAGCTGTTCTGAACCATGTCTAAGGGCGGAGGAGGAGCGCAGCGCCCCTCCTCCGCCCCAACAACAAAAAGCCCGTAGCCCCACAGGTGAGGGGTACGGGAGATGATACAGGACTGCGGCTTCAGTGCCGGATAGGCCATACTGGTTGCTCCTTCACAGCCTCACAGAGCTGCGTTAAAGGTGTGTAGAGTGTACCACGGGGGCGGGGGCGGTGTCAATGATTATGTCGCGGCAGCCAGGGCATGAGCAAAGTCGTGTGATCGCCGAGCAGCCCTCACCCCCCAGCCCCCTCTCCCTGAGCGGGAGAGGGGGAGTCGAAGGCATCCTGCTGCGGAATCTCCCCTCTCC
>Ga0194060_10002504_pt1 | contig 13064 bp, 7 predicted proteins | sample SepL225m_MetaG_FD_163427 | JGI IMG/M metagenome (GOLD analysis project Ga0194060, IMG submission 163427) | Anoxic zone freshwater microbial communities from boreal shield lake in IISD Experimental Lakes Area, Ontario, Canada - Sep2016-L222-5m | ecosystem: Environmental > Aquatic > Freshwater >... | reverse complement strand
CAACAATTTACACTTAATCTTTCCTTAATGTTTAACTTTTTAAATAGTTTTATTTAACGGTCTATAACAGGACGAATTAGTCTATTATTATTATTTAAAAAAGTAGTAGCAAAATCTTGTATAAATTTATGATATTAAGTAACTTCCGCCATAGTTTAATTTTTTTAAAATAAACGCATTAGTAATAAAAATAATTTGATAAACGTGAAATGGATTAATAAAATAGTTGTTACTACCTGTTTGATTTTGATGGGTGTTTTAATTAGTAGTATTTCAGAAGCACAAACATCTTATCCTTATAGTAACTTTTGTAGTGGTAGTACAAATGATATATCTACTGCACTTGGTGTAAGTGGAAGAACTTTTAAATGGACACTTGGAACTGTTTCTGCAACAGTTACTGGTGCGGTAAGTAGTTCAACATTAACTGCTGTAATTAATCAAAAACTAACTTTATCAGGTACAACAACAGGAACGGTTAATTATAATGTTACTGATGATCAAAATACTAAATATACTATTGTAGTTTCTGTTTTACCCTTACCTACTATTAGCAATACTGCTTCAGCATGGAATCCTATATCCATTGGTTGTGGAAACAATATCAACTTTACAGCAACAGCTTCTATTGCACTTAATGCCGATGGTTGGGCATGGAGTAGGGCTGCAACCCTTGGTACAGCTGCCATTACGGGCACTTCTAATTTAATCAATGATAATTTAATTAACACTACAACAGCATCTGTTAGTGTACCTTATGTAGTTAATATGTTGGCTACAAATGGTTGTGCGAGTACCCAAACACTTACTTATTCAATTAGTCCTACACCATTAATTTCAGATCCAATTCGATACGATACTATTTGTAGTGGAGCACCTATTTCATTCACGCCAAAAACACAATTAACGGGTAGTGTATATACTTGGGCAAATCCTGCAACAGTTGGTTTAACTGGTGGAACTGCTGTTGCTATTGCAACAAAAATTACCAACTTCAATCAAACCCTTACCAACACAACCGCAAGTGCTATAAATACAGTTTATAATATTGCGCCAAATTATCAGTATACAGGCTTTGCTTGTACAGGACCAACCTTTCAAGTTTTTATTACGGTAAATCCTAGGCCTAGTATTCCTTCACCAGTTAATTTAACCACCTGTAGTGGAACGCCTTTTAAAAGCAGTCCAGTAACTGGGGGAACTACTATTGTGCCAACTATTACACAATATACTTGGACTGCGCCACAATACAGTGATACCAGCTTGTCTGGCGGATCTGGTTTAACACAAACACCAGTTCAAGATTATTTTGATCCACCAATTAGTCAAACCTTAAATAATAAATCTTTACTACCTCAAACAGCTACTTACAATGTTTTTGCAAAATCGGGTAGTTGTGTGTCTTTGCCTTTCGATTTAGTCGTTACTGTAAATCCAGTTCCTGTTTTGAGCTTTAAAGACACCATAGTAGTTTGTAGTGGTACGCCAGCAAATTTTACATCACTTCCAAATTTACCTACCGGCGTAACTTTTTCTTGGGCAGCTCCGCAAATTACACCAGCCAATTCACTATCTGGCACTGGTATTAATGCGCAAACCAATCAAGCAATTTTCACACCAGTACTAAATAATTTAAAAACCACCTCGTCAATTGCTAATTTTACGATTGTTCCAAACACGCCTCAAAATTGCCCTGGAAAACCTTTTACAGTTGTAGTAAGTGTAAATCCTATTGCAACTATTGCTACCCAGAAGGTGGTGTCTTGTAGTGGGTCAACATTTATTTCAAGTCCTACTAACGTTCCTCAAAATACCAGATATACTTGGAATACACCTTCAACTACCACCGGAATTTATGTAGTGAATGGTAGTCAAAATTTTAATGTTTTAGGTGATTCAACTATCTCTGGAAACTTAACCTATAGCGGGGTTGATTCTGGCGGAGTTTCTACTTATACCGTAATCCCTAAAAGTGGCACTTGTGTTGGTAATTCATTTAATGTATTGCTAACAGTACGTCCATTGCCTAGTGTTTCTACCGCCTCTCAAATTGTTTGTAGTGAAGCTCCTTTTTCTTCATCGCCAACTAGTAATTTAACCAATATTTCAACTTTATATACTTGGAGTTTACCCGCAATTAGTCCGCTCAATTCTATACTTGGTGCATCTGCTAATAGTTCCCCTGCACAAAGTATTAGTCAATCATTAATTGATACCACTAGTAATATTGCACAAGCCACATATACGGTTACGCCTATAGCGCTTGGCTGTACTGGCAAGCCTTTTACCTTTATAGCCATCATTAATCCGATTCCTTATTTTTCTAATAAGGATACCATAATTTGTCCGGGTTATCCGTTTTCAATGAATCCATCTCCATTGCCTTTTATTACTTCATATACTTGGGATTCACCTGTTTTTAATATTCAAAATGCAGTTCTTGGAGGACAATCACAATCAACACCGTTACCTAGTTTTAGTCAAGTGTTAACCAACACAACAAATTCCATTGATGTGATGGCTACTTATAAAGTAACGCCCAGATATGGTGATTGTGTTGGAAAACCATTTTCAATTATTGTAACTGTAAAAGCATCGCCATATATCACAGATACACTTAACTCAACAGTTTGTAGTGGGAATGCATTTTCTGTAAAAATGCCTAAAAATCTCCCGCTAGGTTCTATGTATTATTGGGATGATCCAACTTATTCAAATGGAATTACAGGAGGATCGGCACAAACTGTTTTACAAACAAATGTTTCTCAAACTTTAAGAAATATTAATAGTGATACATCTTCTGGAAATGCCTTTTATTCTGTAACACCTGTGGCAAATGGTTGTAAAGGAAATTCATTTGTAGTGAAGGTATTGGTCAAAGCAAATTCTGCCACATTAACAAGCCCGCTAACGCTTCCAGCATTGTGTAGTGGTAGTACATTTAATTATTCGCCAATTAGTAATTTCCCTGGTACGGCATTCTCTTGGGTAAGAGATAGTATGCCTGGGTTACAAAATCAAACGGCTTCTGGATATTCAGATATTTCTGAAATATTGAATGATACTATTGGAGATCCGCTACTCGTAAAGTATCGTTTTTCTTTATTGTATAATGGGTGCATTAATTTAAAAACACAAGTAGTTTCTGTTATTATCAATCCAAAGCCGGCACTGGGTAGTCCGTTAAAACCAACTGCAATTTGTTCTGGGAATACGTTTAATTATACACCTGTTAGTAGTACAAGAGATGCCACATTTAGTTGGTCTAGAAGTTATGTTGCAGGAATTACAGAACCACTTACAAGTGGCTCTAATAGTGTGAGTGAGATGTTGCACAATACTACATTTAATTTGGTACAGGTTCCTTATGTATACACTCTAACAGCGAATGGTTGCACCAATCAACAAACAGTGTATGAAATTGTAAATCCAGTACTAAGCTTATCAGACATGACAAGCCCAGTTTGTAGTGGAACTAATTTTAAAATTGTTCCTCCAAATATTGTGAACGCTGAGTTTTTATGGTCAACGCCAACTTTGGCAAATGGCCTTACTGGTGGTATTGAAAACAATTTAATACCAATTAATGGTATCACTGGAAGCATTACAAACTTAACCGACACACCTAGTATAGCAAATTATAGTGTACAACCCATTATTCCTGGAGCATCAACCGGCGGTTGTTTGGGTAAGCCTTTTAAATTGTCTGTTGTTGTAAATCCAATTCCTGTTTTGAGTAGCCTCAGTTCATTGCCTGCAATTTGTAGCAATGTTCCGTTTAGTTATACGCCTACTAGTAAAACCCCTGGAACAATATTCTCTTGGGCTAGGGATAGTATTGTAGGTATAAGTAATAAACCAACTAAGGGTTCATATATAATTAACGAAACACTAGTTGACTCAACGGTTAGTCCGGTGGTGGTTACTTATAAATACAAAACAACTTTTAATGGATGTACAGACAGTACACAATCTGTAACGTTTACCATTAACCCTGCTCCAATAGTTCCAGACCAAAAAGTTACTATTTGTAGTGGTACCGTTTTTGCTATTTCAACAGATTTAGAACCTTTAAGAACAACATATACCTGGACAAATCCTAGTATTATTCCTAGTAGTTCATTAGCTAGTTATACGGCTAAGAGTACAGCGCAATCTTCTATTATGGATTCGCTAAATAATTTGAGTTTAAATAATGCAACTGCTATTTATACTATAAAGCCATCAAATCCTACCTGTAATTTGCAGCCATTTAATGTTACAGTAACTGTAAAGCCAGTATCGTTAATAGGCGATCAAATTGTAAATACTTGCAATGGCCAAAAAATGACGGTTACGCCAAAGGGAACACCAACAGGAACAACTTATCGTTGGGCATTTAGTGATTTGAATCCTTCCTTTGCCTTATCGGGATATACAACAAACGACACCTTGTATCAATCTAGTATTACACAAACACTATTGAATAGTAGTAATAATATTGTTAATGCAAATTATTTAATTACTAATATTACAAATGGCTGTATCGGCAAACCATTTCAGTTAAAAGCAATTGTAAATCCTACCCCAATTGTAAAAATAACTGGCGCATCTTCTGTTTGTGCAAATGCATTGGATACAATAGGTTTAAGTTTCACAGGAACAGGTCCTTGGGCTATCAGTTATATTGATAATAAAGACAATCTCCTTACACAAATCAGTGGTTTTTCAAGTGCAAATTCATTTATTGTCCAACCAAATTTGCCTAATTCTGCCAGTTATATTTATTCAATTAAACATGTTAATGATGCGTTTTGTAGTAGAGATACAACTAAAGCAAATCCAACACTAGCAAGTATTACACAACTAATAAGAAAATTGCCAAACGATACAATATATGCACCATCTGGGCAGCTAATTTGTATAGGGCAATTTCAACCAATGGTAATTAGTCCATTAGCAAAATCTTATCAATGGTATTTTAATGATTCAATTTTGCTGAATGCTAATAGTGTTAATTTTAATGCGTATAATCAAGGAGTATATTCTGCAAAAGTAACCGACGACTTTGGATGTAGTAATTTGGCGGTGAATAAAATTAAAATGGTTGACCTAAAAACTTTCGGAATATTTTTTACAAATGATTCTATCAATTGTATTAATACTATTAAACAGTTTTTAAATAATTCAGATACTTCATCTATTAGAAATATTAAATGGAAATGGAATTTTAATGGAGAAGATTCTTCTAATAATTACAATGCTGTTACCAATTTTAAAAAATCAGGATTAAAGAAAATTTCATTATCCGCAACAGTGCCTTCTTGTACTTATTCTATTACAAAAGATAGTTTAATAAATATTGGTTTTCCAATTGCGGCAGTAAACTTACCAACAGTTTCTACTAATGCAGGAAAACGAACAGTACTAAATGCACGTGTATTTGAAGCAAAAAAATACAAGTATAATTGGAAGCCAACCTGGGGCCTTGATTTTTTAAATATCAACAACCCTACATTTAATTATAATAAAAGTCAAAATTATTTTATATCAATGACGGCAACCGATGGCTGTGTAACCGTTGATACCATTAACGTTAAAGTATTTGATTCTGCATTAGTAAATATATTTATACCTAAATCATTTACGCCTAATGGAGATGGTATAAATGATGTGCTGTATCCTTATTTAGCAGGAATGAAATCTTTAACGTATTTAAAAATCATAAATAAGTTTGGCAAACTTATGTTTGAAACGAAGAATTCTACAGATGGATGGAATGGCATTAGTTATGGCGAAAAGCAACCTATGGATGCTTATATGTGGATAGCAGAGGGTATTGATAATAAGGGCAATATTGTTCAAAAAACAGGCAATGTTCTATTAATTAGATAGTATGAAAGTTTGTAATAAAATTTTAATAATCTTGTTTAGCTTGATGCTTTGTTCAAGCGCAATTTTTGGGCAGGATCCAAATTTTTCTCAGTTTATTGCTTCTCCAATGTCTATTAATCCTGCGTTAACAAGTGACGGCGAATCTGCATTGAGAGCAATGTCGAATATTAGAACACAGTGGGTAGGTGTGGGGTCTTCTTATATTACTCAAAGTTTGTCAATTGATGGCAAGTTGAAGAAGTTCGACGACGAAAATTATTTAGGTATTGGTGGAATGGTTATTGCTGAAAAAGCAATGGATGGAATTTATAAGAGTACTTATTTTAATTTAAACACATCCTATCATTTATCCTTTGATAATAGAGGAAATGGATTAGCCGTTGGGTTAGGTTATATTAATAATAATACAAGAATTGATTTTTCACAATTAACTTTCGACCAACAGTTATCTAGTATTGGTTTTGACAGGGCCTTACCTTCCGGTGAACCATCTTTATCAAATGCTACTTCTTTTTCTTCTGCCTGTGCAGGTATTATGTATACGCATGATGCAGAAAATTCATTTTTTAATATAGGTATTGCAGGATATCGATTTATAAAATCAAATAGAAGTATTCTAGATGATAAAACGCAATACATCAGTCCTAGATATGATGTTCATGCCGATTTTGGTACTGCTTTAAATGACAATGTAAATTTAAATATTAGCGCAGTACACATGATTCAGAATGGCACAAGTAATACTGCTATTGGATCTAGTTTGGGCTTAGTACATAATTCAAATGATGTTAATTCAGAACAATTAAGAATGGTAAACGTTGGCCTATTTTATAAATTAGGAGACGCCATCATTCCTTATGTAGGCTATTCGTATAATGATTTTCAATTTGGATTTTCTTATGATGTAAATGTGTCATCAGTAAAAAGTGGTTCCGTTACGGCTAAGTCTTTTGAATTGTCCTTTATGTATAGAAGTTTTTATCGTAACAATAGTTTAAAGCCAGGAAGGTATCATTCTCCATTTTAATTTTATTCAATCTTTTAGGTTCAGCTAATCAGATAGTTTATAAAATCATGGAAAGGAAATTTTTAAAGTCTTCAATACGTTTAGAAAACTCAGTCATTGTATTGGCTTTGGTGAGGTAAAGATTGGCGCCCAAACTCTCACAAAAAATTCTATCGGCTTCTAAGAACGAAGAGGTATAAATAATTACTGGAATCTTTTTGTATTTATCATCTTTTTTAATATTGCTGAGTACTTCTGTGCCACTTGCTTTTGGCAAGTTGATATCTAACAATATTAAATTTGGCGTAACTGCATCGGTGTATTTTCCTCTTTTTAAAACATAATCAATAGCTTCCACTCCATCTCTGGCAACACTTATTGAATGATTGATTCCAACTTGAACCAATAATTCAGTAGTTAATAAAATATCTGCTTCGTTGTCTTCAACTACAAGTATATGGAATGCACTCATTAAATATTTTTTACCAATATCAATTTGAATAATAAGAATCAGTAATTTGTATGTAATTACTAGATCACTAACAAAACTAAAAGGGGCTAAAAAACAAAAATAGTGGTTTTGATACATTTAACTATATAAAATATTTAATATATTTCAGCTAACTCAAGGATTAATACTTTTTATGGATTTATTTAGAACAATTAAAGCTTCTATTCATCAAATACCTGCTCCAATTAAAACTTTTTTAAAACGGGCACTCGCTATTTTTATTATTTGGGAAATTGTGTATCTATTCATTCTAATGCCTAGTAGAGTTATTGATAGGCCTTTGTCGATGTTTACTGGGAATGCTACTGCTGGTTTTTTTGGTTGGATAAAAGGAACCGATCAGGCTTATTGCAATGGGGTTACTACTACTGAATATGTAGAAGGCTTTACCCTATCTTATGAAAAAGCCACGATTTTTTTTGGCCCAAAGCGTTTGATTGGTATTGCAGATGGTTGTAATGGCTTGAGTTTATTTGTGTTATTTGTAGGATTTATTATTGCATATCCTGGTAAAATTTATTTTAAGGCCATCTATTCTATTATAGGTATTATTTTGATTGTGCTTTTGAATATTAGTAGGTGTACCGCTTTAGCATTGGTTCACAATGCCTATCCGCATTTAACCGAGTTTGCCCACCATTACTTGTTTAATATAATCACCTATGCAGTAGTGTTTTACTTATGGGTTCAGTTTGTAAAAATCAATCAAAAATTAACTACTGCTTATGCCTAGAAAATTTTGGGTAGGACTAGCCATTATCCTAATAATATATACCGCCTATTATTTATTGTTCATGGATACACATTATGTAACAGATATTCCTAGAAAAATTCGCCATGTAATAAAATTCACGGTGCTTTTTACGGTCTATTTAATTGGCGTTAAGCAACTTACACTAGAAAAAATTGCTTGGATGAAAACCATTTGGCATGTAATTCACCTTTCTGGAATATTTATTTTATTGTCTTTGGGAGCATTTGATTGGATAGTGCGCCCTCTACCATTTAGTGTTAGGCAGGTAATGGGAGCCATCAACGAGTTTTTAATTGGCCCAACTTTATTTGTGGGGATGGGTATTTTGCATCAGTTTTTATTGAAAAACGAAACATTGTAAATAATCATAATTTATTTATATTTTACATATTATCTTAGGTTATGGATGCAATAATTATTGGAATTGAAACATTTCAAATAGGCTTTGGCTTTTTATTATTTACACTACTATTTTTTAGGAGTAAAGAGGCTTTGACCTTTCAATTATTTGCAGTACATGTTTTTTCATTAACACTATTAGCGGCTACTCAATTGTTGATGCGGACAGAGTACATACTTCAAATGCCGTTTTTTTTTCGAATTTCAGATCCATTTAGTTATTTGGTACCTGTAAGTAATTACCTTTTTTATAGGATGGTGCTTATGAATGAGTATAAGTTTCGTAAATGGGACTGGTTATTTATTTTACCTTTTGTATTTCATTTAGCAGAACTAATTCCTTATTATTTTAGTCCAACTGCTATTAAAATTTCAGAATTAAATTATATTCTTTCTGGAAAAAATTATGCTGAATGCCAAATAAAATTGTATGAATTAAAAGAAGGTTTTTTTACAACATTTATTCAATTGTATTTAAAAACAATATTTGCATTTGTTATGTTTATTGTAACAATTGCACTTTATTTTAAGCATATAAATACATTTAATAAAACAGTCAAAAAAGACAATAAAAATATTTTCAATTTATTAGAATCTTTACTTTGGGTTAGAATTATAGGAGTACTTGTGATTTTTATCATTGCAATTATTTGGTCAAATAATAATGGAGTTTCGCTTGTTTTAACAGAAGTGGTAGTATTTACAACGCTTAGTTATCCAGTCTTTTATATATTCAGGTATCCGCTACTTTTATTTGGAATGAATATAACAGGAGCAACTGAGAGGAGATCTCTTTTGAATTTTAAAGATAATTCAAACCTAATAAGCGATGATATTTCAAATACAGACAGTGTTGAATATGAACAACCTGTTTTAGATCAAATTGCACCTCCATCAGAAAAGGCTTCGAGAAGGATGTTACGAATTGAAACTTACTTATTATTTGATAAGCCTTATTTAAAAGATGATTTTTGTTTGTCTCAATTAGCGTTAAAAATTGGAATGCCTGAAAGAGTAATTAGCAGCACCATTAAAGAAGTGCATGGTCAAAATTTCAATAATTATACCAATTCAATGCGCATTTTATATATGATTGAGCAATTAAAAACTAGTCATAAATGGCGGGCTTACAGCATTGAAAGCATTAGTTTTATGATAGGTTTCAATTCACAAAACACTTTCTATATTGCATTTAAGCGATACATGGGAATGACACCCAAAGCCTATATAGATTCGCTACCAACTATTGCTGATTAGTTAGTGGCTAATTGTTTTCCGCTACTTTATTTTTTTAGAATGTCATCTATGAAATTTAATGGAAGCCATACTTGCATTTGATTACTGCCTCTATTGCACCATGTATAGTATGGAATTGCAATGACTTCTTTAACAATTCTTTCTGAATTTTTTCCATCTGCACTTGTTTGAATGGTTGGTAGTTGTGCACTAAGTGCTACTACTTTTTCGTCGAGTACTGCAAATGGTTTTTCTTGAAATATGGCTGTTTCTGGGATGGCTATATTCATTGCTTTGCCATTATTGTCGGCACCTTCTACACAATAAACAATTGGTCCGCGTTCTATTGCTACTCGGCCTAGGTTGGTTTTAATTGCATCTTTAGAAAGGACTCTTTTAATTTCCATGGGTAATTGATAGGTTACCACATCTCCTTTTTTCCAAGTTCTTTGAACAATATAATAACCATTTTTTTCTGTAGTATTTACAGGCTTTCCATTAACCAATAATTTTGGTTGCAAAATAGTGTTACTTGCAAATTTGTATAAATCTCCTGGTACCACATCATTACTTACCCAGCCTGGTTTGCGAATATGTAGCGCAAAATTTTGTGCTGCAACTGGTGATACTGTTATTTGTATGGCACCATCCAACGGATAATTGGTTTGCATATTCACACGAACATTTTGCTTGTTCAATTGAATAGTGGTTTCGCTTCCTACAAATAAATTTATATAAATTCCTTTTGAGTCTTTGGCATAAATATAGTCGCCTAAAGAGGCAATTAATCGGGCAATATTAGATGGGCAACAAGCTGTTCCAAACCATTCTTTGCGCGCATTTTTTCCGGATGATGCTAGTGGGTTGCCATAAAAAAATCGATCTCCAGACAAACTCAATCCATCTAGTGCACCATTGTATAAACTCCTTTCTAAAACGTCCATATATTTTGCATTGCCTGTTAGCGCATTCATGCGTTGGTTCCAAAAAACCATTCCTACAGATGCACAGGTTTCGCAATAAGCTTTATCGTTTGGTAAATCATAATCAATAGAAAATCCTTCATTGCCTCCAGAAGATCCAATGCCCCCTGTTAAATACATATTTCTATAAACAACATCTTGCCAAACCCTTACCATTGCTGCTAAGTAGCCAGTATCGCCTGTTTGAGCAGCAACGTCTGCAGCTCCGGTGTACATATACATTGCACGCACAGCATGCCCTGTAATTTCTTTCTGCAATTTTACAGGAACAAGGTCTTGCGCATAAGCGGTATCCTTCCATTCCGACCAAGTATAGCCTTTTGCATTTTGGTGTCCTCTTTCCAATAATAACCAGTCTGCTAAATGCAAATATTTTTTATCGCGTGTTGTTTTAAATAATTTTACAAGTGCCAATTCTAATTCTTGGTGGCCTGTTACCCAATGTCTTTTGTTGGGTCCAAATAAAGCATCGAAATGATTGGCCCAACGAATACATACATCTAAAAACTTTCTTTTACCAGTGGCATTAAAATAAGCTACAGCTGCTTCAATCATATGGCCTGCATTGTAGTCTTCGTGCATGCTCATATCGGTATACCTAGTTTTAATATCGCCAAGGGTATAAAAAGTATTTAAATAGCCATCGGGTTGTTGTGCTGCTGCAATTATTTCAATCCATTCGTCGGCTTTTCTTTCCATGGTTGCATCAGGATTATTTTTTAAAGAATAAGCCATTGCTTCTAGTGCTTTAAATACATCACTATCGTCATAAAAAACGCCTTCGTGTTTTTCGCCTTTATTTCGGGCTACTTTTTGAAAATTTCTAATTCTTGGGGTAGCCGTTTCTGTTTGATAAATACATGCGCCCAAAGTTTTTGTGGCTACTAATTGCAACTTTGGTTTCCAAAAATGGTCGGTAATAGTTACTTGCGAAAAACTAATCGGCTCTATTTTAACCAAATTATTTTGCGAAAAACAGAGGTTTGAAATAAAAAGACTGCTTACAAGCAAGCTGCTGAACTTTTGCATGGAACGGTTGATTACAGGGTTATTTTACTAATTAAATGTAATTGATTAGTAATTATCTACAATTTATCATTTTTTTTAAATCGGTATTCAAATCGCAGGTAAATTGCATGGGTAGATTTAATCCATCAGTTAAACCCTGTTTATGAATAAGTATCAAGCCCTTTGCGTTACCCTTCTTTTGTTTGCAGTGCAGTTAGTACAAGCACAAAGCAAACCAGAGTGGAATAATGTATTTTCTAGCATCAACCAAGAAGTGTTAGCGCATTCTCAGGCTTATGCAAGTTTAAAAGAAGCCACAGAAACCATTGGACATCGTTTAACTGGCTCTGCCAACGGTGCTAAAGCAGAGGCGTATGCCTATCAATTACTTAAAGCAGCAGGCTTTAAAAATCTTCGATACCAACCATTTGAAGTAGAAAGTTGGAGCCGCGGAAATTTAAGTGTAGCCATTGGCAGCGATACGAATCATTTACTGCCTATCAAATCTGTGTCTTTGGCGCATTCGCCTGTACAGTCAAATATTTCAAATGAAGTGGTGGATATGGGGAATGGACTAGAAGAAGATTACCTAGCAAATCCAGGAAAAGTCAAGGGTAAAATTGCCTTAGTATATTTAGGTGTTGTTGCCGGATCAAAACCTGGAACTGGAACCCTACACCGTTCCGAAAAAGCAGCAATCGCCACCAAATACGGTGCTATTGGATTTATATTAATTAATACAGCAGACGGTGGTATTTTATTAACAGGAACTGCGTCTGTTACCGGAAAATTAATTCCTATTCCAGCTATTTGTATAAGTAAAGAGCAAGGCATGAAATTTCGCGAAGACTTGAAAGCCGGTAAATTATTTGCGCATATTAAAATGAATAATTTTTCGGGAATGATTAAGTCGCGTAATGTGGTGGCAACAATTCCTGGAAAAACCTTACCAAACGAAAAGATTGTAGTTGGTGGGCATTTAGATAGTTGGGATTTAGCTACTGGTGCCATTGATAATGGTATTGGTTCATTTTCAGTATTGGATATGGCTAGAACCTTTGCAGCACTTAAATTACAGCCAGCAAGAACAGTTGAGTTTGTTTTATTTATGGGCGAAGAAGAAGGATTGCTTGGATCCAAAGCCTATGTAAAAGCGGCCATAAAAGACAAGTCGATAGCGCAATTGCGTTATATGTTAAACTACGATATGACCAATGACCCTAAAGGTTATTCTACAACCGACGAAGGGAGTAAGGCTTTATTTCAATCCATTGGAGCAATAGCACACTCACT
>Ga0194060_10002501_pt1 | contig 13073 bp, 9 predicted proteins | sample SepL225m_MetaG_FD_163427 | JGI IMG/M metagenome (GOLD analysis project Ga0194060, IMG submission 163427) | Anoxic zone freshwater microbial communities from boreal shield lake in IISD Experimental Lakes Area, Ontario, Canada - Sep2016-L222-5m | ecosystem: Environmental > Aquatic > Freshwater >... | reverse complement strand
GCTTCATGTATATGATGGCCCCCGAAGCCTTCCTGGGCGATGCCAAGGGCCGGGTCCGGGCGGTGCGATTCCAGCAAATGAAGCCGGGAACGTTGGATAAAAGCGGACGCCCCACCCCGATCCCCACCGGGCAAACCATTGAAATCCCCTGCGATGCGGTTCTCCTGGCCATCGGGGAACGGGTAGGCTCAAAGGATCTGCCCAGGGACGGCATCGAGTGCGCCCGCAATGGAACGGTGCGCATCGACAATTTCACCCTGAAGACTACCGCGCCGAATATTTATGCGGTGGGTGATGCGGTGACGGGCCCCGCCACGGCCAGCGAGGCGATGGGACTTGCCAAACGGGCCGCACAGGCGATCGACAAGCAACTGACCGGCGAAGACCGGTTCAGTAAGTTGTTCCGCAAATTCGACTATGGCATGGAGGTTCCTTTAAATCCGAAAAAATGCGCGAAGGTAACGGTGCGCGATATTCCGGTCAAGGAGCGGTGCGGCAACTTCACGGAAATTATGCAGGGCTATTCGGGCCAGCAGGCCCGCAGTGAGTCACTGCGGTGTTTGCGTTGTGATGTTCGTGATAATGCTCGTGTTCCCTGGTAACAAATTGGAGGATTTTAAAATGGCAACAATCTCAATGACAATTGACGGAGTTCGCGTGGATGTTGAATCCGGAACCACTATTCTCGATGCGTGCCGGTCGGCCGGCATCAATCTGCCCACACTATGTTACCTGCGCGATGTGGCGGACAACGCCTCATGCGGGGTATGCGTGGTGGAAGTCAAGGGCGGAAGAAGTCTGACGCGCTCCTGCGTCACCAAGGTCACCCCGAACATGGACGTGAAGACGGCCTCCACCCGCGTGCTGGCGGCCCGCAAAACGGCCGTTGAACTGCTGCTGGCAAACCATCCCATGGATTGCCTCTCCTGCATCCGGAACGGCTCTTGCGAACTCCAGTCCATGGCGGAGCGCCTGAACGTACGGCAGGCCCGTTTCCCGGCCACCAAAAAAACGGTGGCTCTGGACGGAACCAGCCCGTCCATCACCCGGGACAACAACAAGTGCATCCTCTGCGGCCGCTGTGTGGCCGTGTGCAAAGAGGTGCAAAGTGTGGCGGCCATTGATTTCGCCGGCCGAGGCATCCGGACGCATATCGGGACCTTCATGGATCAGGGACTGAAACATTCCGTCTGCACAAACTGCGGTCAATGCACGGTGGTCTGCCCCACGGCGGCCATTGTGGAAAACGACGAAACCGACGAGGTGTTCAAAGCTCTGCGGGATCCCTCGAAAATCGTGGTGGTCCAGACCGCTCCGGCCATCCGGGCCTCCATTGGCGAAGCCATGGGCATGGAAATGGGCGCGCTGGTGACTGGCAAAATGGTGGCGGCCTTGCGGAAACTGGGCTTCAACCGCGTGTTCGACACCCAGTTCTCGGCCGATCTCACCATCATGGAGGAGGGAACAGAACTTCTGCAACGGCTGACCACGGGCGGGACCCTGCCCATGATCACCAGTTGTTCGCCGGGGTGGATCTCGTTTATTGAAACGTTCTACCCGAAACTGCTCAAGCACCTTTCGTCGTGCAAGTCGCCCCAACAGATGTTCGGCGCCCTGGCCAAGAGTTACTACGCCGAAAAAGTCGGCATCGACCCGGCCAACATGGTGGTGGTGTCCATCATGCCCTGCACCGCAAAAAAATTCGAAGCACACCGTCCTGAAATGCAGTCCGCCTGGAAATGGTGGAAGCAGAAGGGGCAGAAAGGCGTGGAGCCCTACTTTGATGTGGATTACGTTCTGACCACCCGGGAACTGGCCCGCATGATCAAGAACGTGGGTTTGGATTTTTCCCACCTCGAGGAGGAGTCCTTTGACGATCCCCTGGGTCAATCCACGGGCGCCGCAGTTATTTTCGGCACCACCGGTGGCGTCATGGAAGCTGCCGTCCGCACAGCATATGAAGTGGCCACAGGCCAGCCTCTGCCCAATATCAACCTTACGGCGGTACGCGGGCTTGAGGGCATCAAACATGCCGCACTGGATGTGGGGGGAACAACCCTGAAGGTCGCAGTGGCGCATACACTTAAAAATGCAAGGGTCCTGCTGGACGAGATCGCTGCCGGGAAATCAGAATATGCATTTATTGAAGTGATGACCTGTCCGGGCGGCTGCATTGGCGGCGGCGGTCAACCCGTGCTGCCGGACCGCGAAAAACGCGAGGCGCGGGCAAAGTCCCTTTATGTGGAAGACATCGACATGCCCCTGCGCAAATCACACGAGAACCCGGCGATCAAGGCGCTCTACAAGGAGTTCCTTGAAAAACCGCTGAGTCATCTCTCTCATGAGCTTCTGCATACGCACTACGCGCACCATGAGGTGTGAAAAGGTCAGGGTTGACGCTCCTCAATAACCGCATTAATGTTTGCGTCCATGTCGTTATTGGACCACCCATTCTCGCGAATGGCTAAGGGTTGGGCGGGCATTTTGCTCGCCGCCCTGGCCATTCTGGCCATTCGTATCGCCTACCTGATCTGGGTCTGTCCCTACGATCTGGTCCCCGATGAAGCCCAGTACTGGGACTGGTCCCGACGCCTTGATTGGTCCTATTACAGCAAGGGCCCGGTGGTCGCCTGGCTGATCGCCGCCAGCGTCCACTTTTTCGGCATCACAGAGTGGGCGGTTCGGCTCCCCGCCGCTTTGGCCTCATTCGCCGCCAGCCTGATATTATCGCGCTTTGCCATGTCCGCCTCCGGCGGGAACATGAGGGCGGGCTGGTTTGCCTTTCTCCTGTTCAATCTGATCCCGGTCTTCCAGGGAACCGCCCAATTCATGACCACTGACGCTCCCTACTATGTCTGTTGGATCACCGCCGCCTTCACGGGGTGGCGCATGACGAAAAAACACACCTCATCCACCGCCGCGTTCTTCCTGCTGGGCTCAGTGATTGGCGTTGGCATGTTGTGCAAATACACCATCCTGCTGGTATTGCCCGGCATTCTGGTTTACCTCTTCCGCCACGGTGTATACGCCCGGAGCCGTCAGTTTGCCTCTTTGCTGGCGGTACTCGCCGGTATCCTCCTGTTCTCCATGCCCATTTATATCTGGAATGCACAGCGGGACTGGCCCACCCTCGCCCACCTGATAGGGGCCACCCATCTCCCCGGCGGCGATACGCCCCCCCATAGTGGCTGGCCCTACAACCCGCTCTGGACCCTCAGCTACCTTCTCTATCCCCTGGCCATCCTGGCCCCCCCTGCGGCCATCCTGCTATTCCGCACTCTCCGTGAAGCATTCAAACCGCAAAACCGGCAAACGGACAGTCGGCACATCATGTCGTATGCCATGCACACCGCCATTCCCATTTTGGCCTTCTACCTGCTGATTACCACACGCACCGATGTAAAACTTAACTGGCCGGTGGCGGGATTTACCGTTCTCCTCGTTCCCATGGCCTGTTTTCTGGCCACCCGGCCCGCCACCGATGCGGTCGCCCGCAGGCTCTGGCGTTGGACGGTCGGCATCGGAATCGTGAGCCTCCTTTTTATCGCGCTGGGTAAATACCCCGTCGCGGCCATCAATGAAGCTGAAATCCTGGGATACAAAGTCGACACCGAACCTATGCTTATGCGGATCACGGGCTTCAAAGAGATTGTCAAGAGTGTTGAACAGGCCGCCGCAGAACTGGCTAAGGACACCGGCCAGGCGCCGTTCTACATCGCCTCGACCTACGGCCGGGCAGCCCTGCTGGCCTTTTACGCCAAAGGCCATCCGCCCGTGTGCAGTGCCGCCAGTTACATGGGCGGAAGGGAATCCTCGTATGATTACTTTCCTGACACCGATCTCGGCAATCCGCAATTGCTTGGCCGCCCCGCCATTCTTCTGGATAATGAGCAGTGGGTGTGGGAGAAAGCACTCTATTTTCAGGTCATCGAGCGCTCCCGTTTTTACGGGCGCGTTTACTTTGCCTACGAGTACCGCGGGCCCTGGCGCGAACCTCATACGAAATAGCCCATCCTTCCGCGTTGACTTGAGGCCCTATCCACCAGTATAAGAACGCAACCTTTTAGGAGATTCCCGGACTTGCGCATTGTTTCACGATACGTTCGCGATAGTTATCTGGTCACATTCATCATGACTCTGCTCGTACTGACATTTGTCATGTGCGTCATGGTGCTTTTCCGCATCGCGGATGCGATCGCAATGGGGGGTTCGCTTTATCTGATCGGAAAGATTTTTCTCGCCGGCCTCCCTTCCGCCGTCGGGTTCTCGATCCCCTTCAGCGTCATCACGGCGGCCCTGCTCACTTTCGGCAAACTCTCCGCCAACGGCGAGATCACCGCCATGAAAAGCAGTGGCATCCGGATGCTGCAAATCATGAGGCAACCCATCCTCTTCGCTCTCCTGATGTCAGCCGTGTGCCTCTACCTCAATGCCGAACTGATCCCGGAAAGCTGCAGCATGCGCCGGGACGCCTTGCGTCAATTGGGATTGGAATCTCCCATGCAATTGATTGAGGAAGGGCGCCCTATCCGTGATTTTCCAGGCATGACTTTTTATATTGGCAGCAAACGTGACAACAAGATTGAGGACATTATCATTTATCAGGCGATGCCGAAGAACCAGCCCGCGCGCGAAATCCGGGCCCAACACGGCACCGTCACTTCGGCGGAAGATAAAAAAAGCATCTTAATCGATCTGTACGATGTGCGCATCGACCCCTTTTACGAGGATCGACCGGGCGCGGGAACAGCCAGCCATTTCCCCTATTCCCTTGACCTTACGCGCCTGATGGGACCGGACACGTCAAAAAAAGGAAAACGTAAAAGTGACATGTCCATGCTTGAAATTATGGATATCCGCGCCAACCTTGCCAAAACATATCCTGAAATGGATGCCAGGGGACTGGCCAGACAGGACATGGCCCTCAACGTGGAATTCAATAAACGCCTTGTCATGGCCATATCCTGCTTTGTTTTCGTCCTGCTGGGCGCCCCGCTGGCCACCAAAACACATCGACAGGAAACCACGATCGGCATCGCCATCAGCCTGGGTCTCGTTTTTTCGTTCTATCTCTTCATTATTGTCGCCGAAACCCTGACCAAGTATCCCTGGACCCAGCCAAACTTGATATTATGGATCCCGGTCGTGCTGGCAACCGGCCTCGGACTTATCCTCATCAACCGCTGTGATTGAAGCCGACTCATCTCACTATCGCAGACTCTGGATCCCCGACCTGGCATGGATCCTCCTGCTTATCATTGTGGCCGTCGTGCCATTTCTGACCCCGTCCCTGGATCTGAAACTATTGGCCTTGTTCTATCAACCCGGATCAGACCTGCACCCCTGGCCTTTCAAATTCAACAGTTTCTTCCGTTTCTTTTACACCCTTGGCACCCTTCCAGCCCTTTTGACCGCCTTGGCCGCGCTGGGCGCGCTCGTAGCGGCGCGATACCGTCCCGCCTTGAAGCGCTGGCGCTGGCACGCTGCCTTTGTCTTCCTGACACTGGTCATCGGGCCCGGTTTCTTTGTGAATACCGTCTTCAAAGATCATTGGGGACGCCCCCGGCCCAAAATGGTGACGGAGTTCAGAGGCCGTATGGAATACCAGTGTTTCTATGAAAAAGGACCTGTCGGCCGTGGAAAGTCATTTCCCTGCGGACACAGCTCCATGGGTTATTATTTTGTAGTGCTCTATTTTCTGGCACGGCGTCGCCGCAAGTTCATCAGGTTTTCATTGCTGGCCGGCGCCATGATCTATGGGTCCCTGATTGGAATCGCACGCATGGCGTCAGGCGCTCATTTTGCGTCAGACGTACTCTGGTCGGCGGTCTTCCCCTGCCTTGCCGCCTGGGTCCTCTACTATTTTGTCCTCAAAGTACCGCTTCACGAAGATCAGCCCACAGATCTCTCGGACACGTCCGTCTGGCAGACAAAATGGCTGCTTTGGATTGCGCCTCTGCTTGCGGGGGCAACGACTGCAGCAGTCCTGCTTGCCACACCAGCCTTTGAAAAAATTGATATTAATGAAGCCCTCCCTTCATGCAGCAAAACCGTTATTGTGGAAATGGTGGTTGCAAGCCCGAGTGAGCGGTTTTCCGACTTCTGTTTTGTGGAGCAGAAGGTCACCACATCATCCCCCGCGCGCATTCTCATCTCGGGTGAAGTGCAGGGGTTTGGCTGGCCCTGGAGCCGGATCCCGTATAACGTCGCCTGGAGTCAAACCAACGGCATCCCCCTCATGCGATTCACCTGCATCCCCAAGGGGAAATTCTCCGAACTGGACGGCTACCTCACCATCGAGGCCCCACCCGGCACCCAGATCAACCGCATCAATCCCTGAGATTACGTGTGAATTTCTTTAGCCAGAAGAACAATCGCTCTCGACGTGACCAATTTTGCGACCCCGCCTGCCGCCGGTGAGGCGGTAGGTCCGAGGGGAGCTTCCGCATTGCCGCTTAAAACACCGGTTGAAGTAGCTCAGGTCGTTGAAGCCGACTTCATGGGCGATCCGGATCACTTTGTCATCAGTTTGCCGCAACCGCAGCATGGCGGTCTGGATGCGGCGGTCCAGCAAATAAGTGAAAAGGGATTTGCCCGCATAGGCGCGGAAAGCGCGGCAGAGATAGGTGGGACTCAACCCTGCCACCTTGGCCAGTTTTGCGAGTGATAAAGGCTCCCTGAAATGTTGGTCAATGAAGGTGCGAACCGTGTCCAGCCGACCCGTCGATGGGTGCAGGTCGGGCGGTGCCTTCAAGCCTGTTGAACAGGCGGTGCGGCATAGTTCCGTGAGGAAGACCTGCCAATACCCCGCCACCATGCCCTCCCATCCCAGGGGTTGCCGGGTCAATTCGCGGTTCAGCCATTGCGCCACCTCCGGCAATACCGAGTCCGGCGGCAAATCCAGCTGCTGCACCCGGTTGAGGCGGTTGACAAACCGGGCATTCAGTGGCAGTAGCCGGGTAACCATCTCCTGCAAGGGCTCCGGTAGTTCAGGGAGTCGCAAGCGCTCCAGATCCAGGTAGATGTTCATGATGTCAAGAGGCTCGGCGCCAGAGAGGATGCAATGCGTTTGGGCTAGATGCGTAATCCCGATACTTGGCCCCTGAAATGGATACCGGCGGTCATCAATCAAATGCTCGCCGGATCCGCGTATAATGAAGCTCAACAGCACCACATCAAGCCGGTGGGTTATCAGCTTGTCGTTCGTATAATGGGGGAACCATTGCGTTGCCAACCCGATTTGTGCCAAGGTCGGCAGACTTCTGCCTTTAATCCGGATATTCTTTACCGACATCGCCAAGTCCCTCCTAAAAGATAATATTGTCCATACGTAAGGATAATATACGCCTAGTTATTGTCTGATAGATATCCGATATTGCCTGTCAACACAAGAGGAGATGAGTCCATGACAAGTAAACTGCCCATGACTGAACGCGAACGGTTTCTGGCCGTGATGAACTTCCAGCCGGTGGATCGCCATCCCATGCTTGAATGGGCGGCCTGGTGGGGTGAGACCACCGACCGCTGGAAGCGCGAGGGCTTTCCTGCCGATCTGGACTGGGAGGCGTCGATCCGGCATTTCGGGCTGGATGTGCTCATCAACATCTGTGCGGCGATGACCACGCAGGATTGCCCCAGAGCGGCGCACCACGGTGCCGGCATCATCACGAATGAGGCCTCCTACGACGCCATCCTGCCGCACTTGTACCCGGACGCTTCGATCGAATCGCTCGTCAAGCGGGCCGGGACGTTGAAGGCCAGGCATGACCGCGGCGAGGTGGCTATCCGCCTTTGGCTCGATGGCTTCTTCTGGTGGCCGCGCACCCTGCTGGGGATCGAACAGCATCTTTACGCCTTCTACGATACCCCGGAGCTGATGCACCGCATCAACCGGGACCTGGCCGCGTTCCATTTGCGGACGCTCGAGGCCTTGCTTCAGAATTTCAAGCCGGACATGGTCGGGATTGCGGAGGACATGTCCTACAACAACGGCCCCATGCTCTCGAAGGAGACATTCGACGAATTCCTTGCGCCCTACTACCGCCAGGTGGTGCCGGTCATCCGGCGGCACGGGATCAATGTGCTGGTGGACACGGACGGCCAGCTGGAGGGGATGATCCCCTGGCTGGAAGAGGTTGGGGTGCAGGGGGTGTATCCCCTGGAGCGGCAGTCCGGCGTAGACGTGGCGCGCATCCGCCGCAATCATCCGAAGTTTCTGATGTTAGGCGGATACGACAAGATGGTCCTGTCGCGGGACGAGGCGGCCATGCGCGCCGAGTTTGAGCGGCTGCTGCCGGTGATGCGGTCCGGCGGCTTCATAGCATCCGTCGACCACCAGACCCCGCCCGGTGTCTCTTTCGAGAACTACAAGACCTACGTCCGGCTTTTCAAGGAATACGCCGCCAAGGTTTAGGATCCCTGCGACCTCGTGTCGCAGGTGAGCGTTGAATTCTGATACAGGCCAGTACCTTGACGTTTCCCATGCGCTCAATCGTACGGCGGTTATCCTCTTCAATCTGGCCCCATCGGCCCGGTGAAGTTTGATTCAGAACCACGCCTAATACCTTCAATTTGGCTTCAGCAAGAACCCGCAGCGAGAGCAGTGTGTGATTGATGGTGCCCAGGCCGGGTCTAGCCACCAGTAAGACAGGAAGCTGCAGTCGAACCATCAGGTCCAGCATGGTTTCCTTCGCATTCAATGGCACCAGGACTCCACCGGCTCCCTCAACAATTATCCCGTCATATTTGCGACTCAAACGCCGGTAGGCAATCTCAATGCGTTTCAAGGAAATGCGCGTGCCAGCCAATTTGGCAGCTAAATGAGGCGAGCAAGCGGGCTTAAAGCAGTACGGAGCCATATCTGCCCTGTCGGCTGCAGAAACGCGCAAGCCCCCAGCCTTAAGTGAAACCATCAAATCTGGTGGGATCAAGGTGCCTTTTCTCAATTGACACCCGGTCTGGACCGGCTTCATCGGCACCACATTCCTGCCCGCCGCCCTGAAGACCGCAAGGATCCCCGCAGATACAAAGGTTTTTCCCACAGCCGTATCCGTTCCAGTAACAAATATGCCATGCTGCAAATTCATAACGGCAGAGTATAGGAGCGTATTTAAAAACTCGAACCAAAAACGTCCCCACTCACTGGCCTTGCCGCTCACAGAGCGGCAGCTACACAGATCGTGCCGACTTTTCACATCGATGGAAAAGACATTGCTTCACCGCTGGAACAGGATGATAATGACACCAGCAAGGGAGGCGACACGTGAAAACACAATTACTGCAGGGTCTTTGTATCATCTTATTAATGGGGCTGATCATACCAACTTGGGCAACCACCAACATCATCACAACCACTCCGGAATTCAAGGCTTACCCCCTCGGATTTGCCGATGGTCCGAGTTCCATTGAAATGATCAAAGGGATGCTGGGAAATGATATCCATGTCGTCTATGACCGGAGTACCCGCCAACTTCTGGTACTCGCCTCCAGCAACCAACACGCCACGATCGCCATGATGGTTAAACAACTAAATGTCCCGCAGAAAAATGTTAGCGTCACGGTTACCTTCAAGGGAACCGGCGATAGCGATCGATCGGGAGCCTCTGTGGCAGGGAGCGGACGCATCATACATTCCGGACAAGGCGGCATGCGATCCACTATTCACATCACCCCATCTGTGATCGACCAACACAGCTCCACCAGCTCAAATACCCGGCAACAGCTGATGGTCATCAGCGGAAAACAAGCCTCGCTTTCCATTGGTGAGGACGTTCCTTATATCGACTGGATCATGGAATACGGCTTCCATCACCGGATTATCGAACAACAGGTGAAATGGCAGCGAGTAGGCTCCTATCTGGTCATAGAACCTACTGTCATCGGTGATGGACCGATGATTCGGGTCAAACTCACACCTGAACTGAGCGGCCTTGTGGATAATTCACCCTATCGCACCCGTTTTGAAACGCTCAGCACGGAAGTGGTCGTTAGTGATGGGGTCCCCTTCACCATCGGTGGGGGTGGCCAGAACCAGGAGTTTTATTCCCGCTTTCTGATCGGTGTAGATCGATCCGGCCAGCGCCAGAACCTGAATATTGAGATGGTGGCTCAGATTATGCCAGTTGACAGTAAGCAGTAGGCAGTAGGCAAAAATTAAATACCAGAACTAAGAATGGGCAACTGCATACTGCTAACTGCCTACTGTCAACTGCCCACTGACTTTGCACTACGTGCAAAGTCCCTCTTCTGCCCTGCCGTCATTTGCTTGATCATATACTCAGCCTGCGAGGCGGCGGAACGACTGGTATATTCGACCACCGCCAGCAGCTTTCGCGGAGGATGAGCGCGCATGTAACGGGCGCCCGTCCCCTTTTGGTGAGCAGCATAACGTGCTGTGACATCCACAGCGATGCCAGTGTAAATGCTCTTATCCTCACACTCAATGAGGTATAAGAACCAGGGCTTCCGCTTTTTGGCCTTTTGCACGCCACAAATGTGCATGAAGCCAGCCAGAATGGCAAGGATTGCAGTTACAGAGCGTCTTTGACCGCCTTATTCTCTTCCGGTATGATTGAAGCATGAGTTATTTTCTCTGGGAAAAAGCTATTGAAAGCCGACTGCAAGCAAAGCTCGCGGAGGCTTTTTCCCGGGCTAAACTCATTCATATTCCCGATGTCCCCTCCGCCGCCGAAGCCTGGCTGGTCTGGGAACTTGCACGTTGGTCACACTCAACTGTCCTATGGATCGCCGACGGTCCCCGTACTCTGGAGTGGATGGCGCGCAATCTTCAATCCCTGACCCCGCCCGACACCCTTCCACCCCTCGTCTTCCCGAGTTGGGAGGTGCTCCCCACCAACACCGCCACCTCACCGGATCTGGGCGTCATGGGTGCCCGTCTGGACACCTTGACCTCACTGGTATCTGGCATACCACGTGTCATCGCCACCTGCGCCCAGGCGCTCATGGAACGGACCTTGTCGCGCGAGGCGTTTTTGGCTCATACCCGAACCCTGAAAACCGGCGATGAGGTCGACCCGACTGAATTAATCACTCACCTGGAACAGAGCGGCTATTCCTTCTCGGCTGAAGTCCAGTTTCAAGGGGATGCCGCCCTGCGCGGGGGAATCCTCGATATCTGGCCACTGACCAGTCCCTGGCCGCTGCGTATCGAATTCTTCGGTTCCACGGTAGAGTCGCTCCGCACCTTTGACCCCGCCGAACAACGCTCTCTGGCCCCGGTGACGGAGGCCATCCTCCCACCCGCCAGCGAATGGATACTCCTGCGCGCCAAGGCGGAGAATCGCGCGTTTCTATTTGACCACTTGAAAAGGAGAACCCACCCCTTACCCCTCCAAGGAGGGGACCATGATATGATTGTCGTGTGGGCTGATAAGGACTCCATCCTGTCTCACGCCGCCATTTACGAGGAAGCCGTTAGGGAAGCCAAAGCTGGCGCCTATGTCGAACGACTCGCCGCCATGGAGGCCGCCCTGTTGGCACGCCCGGCCTTGCGACAGGTCTTCATGGGCTCCCGCCCGGATGAGACCTGTCCCCTGCTCTCGCTTGATTTTCAACCCGTGGAGCCCCTCCCCTCCATTACCGGCCGGCACGTCCTGCATCCGGATGCCATTGAGACCAGCCGCCGCCGTTTTCTAACCACCACTGCCTCAAGCCTCGCCAACGGCACCAGGACGGCTTTCTTCTTTGATAGTGAAGGGACTCATGCCCGTTTTGAAGACGTTTACGCTCCAATCTTCACGGGGTCCAAACCGGATATCATCATGGCACCGCTGACCGGTGGCTTCGCAAGTGCCGAGTTCAATCTGATGGTTGTGGCCGAACCGGACCTTTATGGCCGCAAGATTCAGCGGAAACGTATGCCCACCCGCAAGACTCAGACAGGCTGGGGTGCCAGAATTACAGATTGGACGGACATGGAACCGGGCCATCTGGTGGTGCATATCGATCATGGCGTTGGCCGGTACCTCGGCTTGCGCGAAATTACCGTGGGCAACCAGCTTCAGGAAGCGTTGTGCATTGAATACGCCGAAGGCGCCAAGCTATATGTCCCAGTCGCTCATGCCCATCTTCTGACCCGCTATGTGGGCGTGGGTAAACACTCGGTCGCACTGCACCAGCTTGGCGGAAAACGCTGGATTCACGAGAAACTCGCCGCCCAGCATGCGGTGCAGGACATGGCATCCTCCCTGCTCGAAATTCAGGCGGCCCGGGATTCCCAGGAAGGTTTCGCGTTTCCACCGGATAACCCCTGGCAACATGAACTTGAAGCCTCGTTCCCTTATCAGGAAACCGATGACCAGGAATCGGCCATCCGGGAAGCGAAAAAGGATATGGAGTCCAAACGGCCCATGGATCGACTCCTGTGTGGTGATGCGGGCTATGGAAAGACCGAAGTGGCCATCCGTCTGGCGTTCAAGGCCGTCATGGCCGGCAAACAGGTTGCTGTCCTCGTCCCCACCACCATTCTTGCCCAGCAGCATTTCCAGACCTTCACCGAGCGCATGGCCCCCTTTCCCATCCGGATCGAAATGCTCAGCCGCTTCTGCACCCGCGGTGAAAGCAGTCGCGTGATTCAGGGTCTGGCGGAGGGCAAGGTAGATATCGTGATCGGCACGCATGCCTTGATTCAACCGACGATTGCCTTCAAGGATCTCGGGTTGGTAATCATTGATGAGGAACAGAAGTTCGGTGTTCTCCACAAGGAACGCTTCAAACATATCCGACGGCTGGTGGACGTCCTGACCCTCACCGCCACTCCGATACCCCGCACGCTTTACATGAGCATGACCGGGGCCCGGGATTTGAGTACCATCCAGACGCCGCCCCAGGACCGGCTGGCTGTTGAAACCATCGTTACACCCGACTCCGATGCGGTTATACGCGAGGCCATCCTGCGTGAGTTGAACCGGGAGGGTCAGGTCTTCTTTCTGCATAACAGGGTACATAGTATTGAACGGTTGCGCGAACGGATCCAGCGCCTGGTTCCCGAAGCCCGGATTGGGGTTGGCCACGGCCAGTTGGCAGCGGGCGCGTTGGAAGAGATCATGCGCGAA
>Ga0194060_10002500_pt1 | contig 13077 bp, 13 predicted proteins | sample SepL225m_MetaG_FD_163427 | JGI IMG/M metagenome (GOLD analysis project Ga0194060, IMG submission 163427) | Anoxic zone freshwater microbial communities from boreal shield lake in IISD Experimental Lakes Area, Ontario, Canada - Sep2016-L222-5m | ecosystem: Environmental > Aquatic > Freshwater >... | reverse complement strand
TTATACGACGGCACTGGGGACTTTTCACGATCAGAGTGCGGAAATCTTGACCCTTTTCATCAGATTTAATTCAGGAACGGCACACGGTCATAATTCGGTTGGCAACAACCCGAGTCCGGTGACAAAGAAAGAAGGCGGAGAATCGACTCCAGACACCGAGGAAATGGCAACTGAAGCGGACGTTGCAAGCCCCACAACGACTGATTCTCAGGAAAAAACGGACGGTATTTGATGGAGCATTATGTAACAAACGAATTTATCTCAAGCCATAATAACGGGCTTGAGATAAATTTCACCCCACTTGCTGAATCACAACTCCGACGTCTCCAGGCGCTGCTTGATCGCTCTCCACCCTGGACTGAGTTTCTCTAACTCAGCATAGAACCCTTTGTCATGCCGCGGATGCCTGATATGGCAAACCTCATGCACGATCACATAGTCGATGCATGGCGCCGGGGCGCGCACCAATTCCGGGTTCAGATACATGCGGCCATCAGAATGGGTGCTGCCCCACCGTTTTGGCATATCGAGTAGATGCAGCCGTGGTTCCGGCAATCCCCGTTCAGCACACCAGCCTCGCCATTTCAAAATCCGGCGTTCAAATTGTTCCTTGGCTTTTCCCCGCATCCAGCCTGAAAGCAAGGCGGCCACCGCGCTGCTGGAAACGGACGGCAAACTGATGTGCAGATAACCACCCCGCAACTTTACATCCGGTTTGGCCGCCACGGAGATTTTCAGGCGGTATTGCCGCCCCAGATAGCGATGGGTCGCCCCGGTGCAATACCGACGCGCCGGCCGCTCCACACGCAGGGTTAGAAAATGACGGCGCTGACGCATGATCCATACGGACCGCTTCCGGATCTTGTCCTGTATCTCGGGAACCCCGGCGCTCAAAGGCGCAACCACCTCCACCGCGCCATTCGGCAACACACTGATCGCCAACGTACGCCGCTTGGTTCGCTTCAAGAAACACTGCCCAATGACCGTTGAGATCTTTTGCATTTACACGTCGTCCGGGCGATTGCGGGCAATCTGAAGGCAGGATTCAATCAGCGCATCCATCTGCTCCAGGGAAAGAGTGATCCCCTTCGATTTCTGGAGTTCAAACAGAAAGTCGTCCATCTGATTCCGCATACGGTTCTGAGCATCCGGGTTATCCCGCCAACGCACCACCGCCTCTGCCCGAATGATGGTCTCCAACTTCAGGCTCATCTCAGCACGAATTTGATCGAGAGCGCTTTCCCCGGGCAGCACCTTTGACCCGTAGGGAACTGAATCCTCCCGCATCACGCCGCCACTAGTATGATTCAGTTTCTCCGAAACCGCCCCATAGAGCGCCTGTGCAAAGTCATTGCCATCGAGCGAGGCCGGCATATCCGACTTCCTCCGGTCCCTCACACGCTCCATAATCTCCTTCACCTTGGCCAGATATTGGGCATCCGTGATGCGTTGTTGCCGGTATTCGGCAATCGTCTGCTCCAGCAGTAGTGAAAATTTCCGATAGAAGAACGGGTCCTCCTCCATTTTTTCAGTGATCGTCTTTTTCGTCCGATTGGCGATAATGTCGGCCTTGGCCCTCGGGGATCGCGCCTTATCGACTTCCTTTTCGAATGCCTGGCGTTCGAAAATGTTCACAGGATCCACAACCTGGATAATCTCATCCGCCTGCACATAGGTCGCAAGCATCTTTTGGATTTGCGCCTCATAGTCCCGGTAATCAATCTCCTCGGCATACCGGATCTTCACAGAGGCCCGCAGCTTCTGAAAAAACATCGCATCCTTCTTGTAACGCTCGACCTTATCTTCAGGTGTAGCGATTACCCACTGGATGCTGGAAAGCCCCATTCGCAGGACACGGCAGAACTTGGACAGTTTGGTGTAGTAATCCTCCCGCCGCTCAGGCTTCTCCAGCGACAACTCAAAGGCCTCCTCATCTTTCTTATTGGTAACTTCCCGGAACAAGTCCCAAAGCGCGTCATGCAACTTAGGCAATTCCTTGAGTGCCTCCGTCAGATCGGTCAGCGTCCCTTCCAGGTCTTCCTCGTCGAATTTTCCGTCCAGGGCGCTGTATAGCTCCAGGGCATCATGCAATTGCGTAACGACCCCGTAGTAGTCGATGATATAGCCGAAGTCCTTGCCGGTGTGCAGCCGATTCACACGGGCGATGGCCTGGAGAAGTGTATGTTCCTTCAGACTGCGCGCAATATACAGCACCACATTGCGGGGCGCATCGAAACCGGTGAGCAGTTTATCCACCACAATGACAAGCTCAGGCGTCTCAGACTTCTTGAACGCATTAATGATCTGGCGGTTATATTCCTTTTCGGAACCATACTTCTCCATCATTGCTTTCCAGAACCGCTCGACGCTCTCCTCTTTTATCACCATGACCCCATCGTCACCTTCGATCTCCTGGGGACCGGAAATGACCACCTCGCTGGTTATCTTCCCGAATTCGTCGAAGAACCGCTTCAAGATCAGCGCCTCCTTCTTGCCGGAAGCGGTCAACTGCCCCTTGAACCCTGTACCCGCCCACTGCGATGAAAAGTGCTGCGAAATATCCCACGCGATCAGATACAGCCGACTTTCCAGCCGGTTGAGCTCGTCGCGTGACGCGAATTTCCGCTTCAGATCGGTCTTCTGCGCCGACGTCAGGCCCTTGCACATGGCCTCGAACATGGCATCCACGGCCTTCTTGTTCACATTCTGCATGATGTGGCGGCCTTCATAGAGGAGTGGAACCACAGCCGCATCGGCAACGGCATCACGAATAGTGTAGGCGGGCTCAATGAAACCGCCGAATTTCTGCGCCGTGTTTTTCTCCTTCTTCATCAGCGGCGTGCCGGTGAAGCCGATGAAACAGGCCTTCGGCAAGGCTTTGCGCATGCGGATATTGGCTTCCCCGTATTGGCTGCGATGGCTTTCGTCCACCAGAACGAAGATGTCATCATCCTCATTCTTAAAATTATCGGCCACATTGGCGGCTGCCCGGAATTTATCGATCACGGTCGTGATCACGGCCACACGCTCATTCTTCAGCAGTTCTTGCAGGTTTTTACCGGTCTTGGCCATGCGCGGCTCCTTGCCGCACTGATGAAACGTCTTCCAGATCTGCTCATCGAGGTCCACACGGTCCGTAACGATCACGATCCGGGGATTATTGATCTGATCATCCAACGCCAAGGCCTTACCCAGAAGCACCATGACCAGGGATTTGCCGGAGCCCTGGGTTTGCCAGATCACGCCACCTTTACGACGGCCCTCCGTGTCACGTTGCTGTACACGCTCCAAGGTCTTGCGGATGGCAAAATATTGCTGATAACGGGCAACCTTCTTCACCGCTCCGCCTTCATCATAAAGCATAAACTGCCGCGCCAGCTCGATCAGCCGCTCAGGACGACATAGTGCCAAGATCAACCGGTCCTGTTCGGTCGGTTCCCGAGTCTGGATCGCCATTTCCTCAAACGCCTGTTTGGCGTAGGCAAACGCACCCTTGAACAGTTTGTCGTGCTCCTCGCGCCGCACCGGGCCGTTGATGGCGGAACGAACCTCGGCATCCACGTCGCGCATCTCGCGCCATTTTGCCCAGAACTTGATCGGCGTGCCGGTCGTGCCATAACTGCCTTCATTCTTATTCAGGGCCAGAACGAGTTGGGTATAGAGGAAAAGATGAGGAATCTCGTCATTTTGCCAATTGCGGATCGATTGCTTAATGGCCTGTTCCAGCGAATGCTTTTCTTCAGGGCGTTTACATTCGATCACCACAAAAGGGATACCGTTGACAAAACAGACAATGTCAGGCCGCCGGGTTTCCTTGCTGCCGGTGCGCTCCACTTCAAATTCCGAGGTGACATGGAAGGTATTGTTGCGGGGATTTGCCCAGTCGATAAATCGCAGAGTAAACCCCTTGGTCACCCCATCAATGGTCTGGTCCAGGCTCTTGCCCAAAGTCAGTAAGTCATAAACCTTTTCGCTTGTCCGGACCAACCCATCAAATGGCACCTCCCGCAACGCTTCAATGGCCTTGGCGATATTCTCATCCGAGAACGGCACCGTTTGCCCCTTAAAGGTGATGGCATTCAACCGCTTCAACTGCTTGCTGAGCACGGACTCCAGCAAAACATAGCGAAGTTTGGCACGCCTCTCGGCGTACACCTCTTCCGGACTCAGGTACGCGTATCCGAGTTGCTGCAATAACCGCATGGCTGGGATTTGACTGATGTGGGATTCCTGGAAGGAGGGGTTGTTCATAGTGGGTTCATCCTCTGCGAAGCGCACGATATGGAGTGCGGTGCCTCGGCACCGCTTTGTTTAGCGAGCCTCGGCTCGCGTATGACGGGCAGCCGAGGCTGCCCTGAGAAAAGCGGCGCCGAGTCGCCGCACTCCATACGAGAAATCGCATCAGAAGTCATCTTGCACCTCCACTTTATCAATGGGCATAGACGCAACCGTTCTTTGGAATGATGGGCTTGCCACCCGTTCGAAATGGCCTGCCGAGCACCAGCGGTACTGAGACGCGACAGGAACCAAAAGGTGATGAACAGGGTTGTGGTTCACGTAATGCAGGCGGGCAAGATACGACCGTTCAAAAGTTAAGTGCGTATCCCAAAATTCATGCCACACCTTGCGCCCCGGAGTGTTGTCCAGTTCATTCACCGCTTTCGACGTTGTGGTGTGGAGTTTGTTCAGGACCCGCCGCAATGATGCCGGATCATCTGGCGAAAGAGCAATAAAATGATAGTGGTTGGCCAAGACAGCCCAGGCCTGAATCTCCCATCCCCGTTCAGCCGTGCAAAGCTGGAGCCGTTCGAGGAGCAAATCGCGCCGTTCCGGGGTCTGGAAGAAATGGGTTTTGCCATAGGTTCCGGCTGTCACCATGTAGACGCCTCGTTCCAGCAAAATGTGCATCGGGGCATGATGCCATCTGGAGTGCGGTGCCTCGGCACCGCTTTGCTTAGCGAGCCTCGGCTCGCGTAAGTCTGGCAGCCGAGGCTGCCCTAAGAAAAGCGGCGCCGAGTCGCCGCACTCCATATTCATCGCACCCTCACTTTCCCAGTCAACAACCGTTGCATTAGCCCTCGCTTTTGCTGGTCAAGGGAATCACGTTTAGTCCGCAAAAGGCGAAGTTCTTTATCACATGCTTCCAGAATAATGGCGATCTGACGTTGTTTAGGTACAGGCGGAAGAAATATATCAAGATCAAAGAACTCGTCTGCCGAGACATTTAGGAGACCGTGTGCGCGGGCACCTTCTTTTGCAATAGATCGAAGCCCAAAATTGAGATGGCCGCTTTCAAAGTAATGACTAATATATTCGGGTGAAACCGTCACTTCATCCTTAATCCTAAAACATAGGTAAAGGGTAGAGACAACTCCGGTATCGTATGCAATAAGCCGTTTCAGTGCCCCAAACGGGTAACCTTTAGAACTACTACGGTTGTATGCGAATTCTCCACGATGAAGCAAATAGTAGTTTGTTAGATCGGCCCCGGCTACACTCCGGTTAAAATAGTCTCTCTGACTGACCAATCCGCCTTGAGCTGAGATTGTGAGCACGTTGTCGTCACCAGTTACATTCCGTCGAGTAACTCGCTCAAAGACATCCCCTAAGCGATGTCTGGCATGAGTTGATCCCGCCTTGGCGGAAAAGCGGATAAGCAACTGCTGCATAAGCGCCTTTTTTCGTCGTTCTTTGGCGGCGATCAGGGTGTCGAGTTTCTCCAAGGCCGTATCCCAGGTGGTGAGGATGTCCGCGATCTTGCGTTGTTCGGGGAGAGGGGGGACTGCGGCTGGAAATTGTCGTAATTGTGTACTGTTAATGCTCGCAAGGTTTGTCGACTGTTTGGAACACGACTGAAAGTAGGCACGGCCACGTGGGCCTTGTGTCTGTAAAGCGAAGAATCGCGCATCAAGTTTATGAGGATGCGGACGAACAACGAAAATATGATTCTGGTGAACGCAGTCCCTGATTTGGCCTTGCCATACAGCACCTCTTCCCAACTTGTCGAAATCGCCTCCTTCGGTGAGCAGCACATCGCCAGCGCGCACACGGAATCTGTCAACCATGTCGTCGGGAACATCAATTTCCTTGATTTCAGTTAAATCAAAGTGCCCATCCTGAACGTTTGCTACCCGAAGATAGGGTAATTGCACAAACTTTCCTTGGCGAGCTGCGCTCTTTGAAAGTCCTGTTTGAATCTCTGCCACATCTTTCAGGGAAGTCATGGGCCAGTGTTTGGACGTTTTCATGCTTTCCTCTTTCGTATGCATTTGGAGTGCGGTGCCTCGGCACCGCTTTGCTTAGCGAGCCTCGGCTCGCGTGTAGACGGCCGCCGAGGCGGCCTTCCGAAAAGCGGCGCCGAGGCGCCGCACTCCAAAGTATGAACCCGCTTCTTCACTTGCTTGGGCTGCACCTCTTGCTCTTCGGAGTCCCACATTTCGCGGTAGGCGTTGATGTATTCTGCCGTGGCGGCAGGATTTATGAAAAAGTAGTGCCGGCAGAGTTTTTTATAGAGTTGGAGGGCGGGTTCATAACAGCAGAAGGAGAGCAGGCCGTCGAGAGTGTGTTCGATGTGATTGGTATCGTGACTGCGGGAACGCAGGATGTCATCCACGATTGGAGTGTACGCCAACACGGCTTGCTGATTCAAAGCCTGGAGTTGCTCTGCCAAGCCTCTGATGGATTTAAACATATCGTCGTAGTCGCTCATTTCAGCACCTCCCACCGGCCCAGCTTGCGTCCGCCGGCACGAAGAAGCTGCTTCGCATCTCTCAAAGTGGCGATTTGTTTTCGAACGGCCCGACCGCTGATGCCTAGTTCTTCACCTATCTGTTCTGTGGTGACTGCCGGGTTCACCGCCATGAGAGCCAGTATTCTCTCGGCGGTCTTACCGGAACTTTCCTTTAGGAACTTTCTTTTAGGAACTTTCTTTCGGGAACCTGACACCTCAACTATTTTCAGAGCTTCGATAGAGGATGGCCGGCTGAATGAAACGACAAACAGACTCCCGATTTCGCGAAAAACAACATCGGGAGCATTCTTGAGTATCAATGGCATGCCGCGCCCCCAAGCCTCCACCATTTCGATACGACGAAACAGATCGGCAATCAAGGGATTGCGCCGCTGGGAAACATGCCCTTTGCGCAAGTCATCCAGCGTCAGGCAACCATATAAAGTTCCAGGATTCCGGATTTCGACGCGATCCTTGAAGATCGCCACCTGCACGTAATCCGGGTCGCAGTAATCACGATGGCAAAAGGCATTAATGATGGCTTCGCGCAAAGCATCTACTGATACCTCCGGCACGTCTACCCGATACAACCCATTGAGCCGCATTCCGATGTGAATATTCTTAAGCACAAACCGTTGCGCCTCTTCGATCAATTCCAGAATGTTGCCATGGATGTCGTGGCGATCAATTATCATTGCACTATCGGTCGTTCCAAACACCGCGCAGCGAAGTTCCATCGGGGCCGACTTGGCAAAAAACAGGGATGCAGCGTTCAGCAGCTTCCCAGATTTGAGCAGACCAAGCTTTTCGACCGCATTAGCCGGCGTATCCCAACTGAGACCGGCTCGTTCAACAAAACGCTTCAACTTTTCGATGTCGAGATCCGCAATACTCATCCCGCAAATTTGATTATCCCAACGCAGTAGCTCACTGTTTTTCGCAAGGATCAGTTTTTCCAGCGCTTTAACACTCAATTGCCGGTCTTCATCCGCCACGCGCATATAGGCGCGGCCATGGGAATAATACGGCGCTTCATGTCCGTCAAACGCTACTTTGATGCAGTGACAACCATCAACTATCTCAAGTGTGACATGGGGGTATATTTTGGGCTCGATATGAGCGGCTATGGCTTGTGAGACGTCTCGTAATGTCTTTTCGTTTACATCCAGCCCAACTGCTTTGCCGTCGTTGCGAATACCAAACCACAGTTCACCACGGCCATGCTTATTGAGAATGGCGGAAATGGAACCAAGTCCGGCTGTAAGTTCAGCCAGGCTTTTTTTGAGTTCTGTGGTTTCCGTTTCTTTCACGCGTCGCCTTTCTCCAAGCGGGCTACGTTTGAATGGGCGGTTAGAGTCTGCATCTGTCGAATGGCGATTTGATTAAGGCGTTTGAGCCGCTCCCCTTGAGGCAGTCCCATGTGAATGAACTCGGCATTCATGCCCTCGATATTGGCCAATACCAGTAACTGCTCAATGGCCGCATAATCACGCATATTGCCCTCCAGGGATGGATTTGCTTCCCGCCATTCCCTGGCCGTCTGGCTAAAGAGCGCGACATTCAAAACGTCGGCCTCGCTTGCATAGGTACAACTAATCTGCTCAGAAGTCAGGGTGGCAGGAATTAGGTGCGCCTTAATAGCGTCGGTGTGGATGCGGTAATTTAGCTTGGCAAGTGTACGGTTGAGATTCCAAGCCAGTGACAACCGGCGGTTTTCGTCTTCCTTGAGCCGCTGGAACTCCTTGATTAGATAGAGTTTAAACTCAACCGATATCCATGAGGCGAATTCAAAGGCAATGTCCTTATGTGCGAAGGTGCCGCCATAACGACCCGGCTTTGATACCAGACCAATGGCCTCCGTCTTGGCGATCCATTGTTTTGCGGTCAGGATGAAACTGTTGAGCCCTGCCTGTTTTTTAAACCCATCGAATTCGATGGGTTTAAAACCGGGGTTGTTCAAGCCTTCCCATATCCCAAGAAACTCAATGGTATTGCGATTGCGTAACCAATTTTGAATGATGTAATCAGTCCGTTCCGCATCACGGTATCGGGCAATATCAGTCAGGGAAATGTAGTCCTCCTTGTGCTGGGAGACAATGGTAATGGCCGCGCCTTTTACGTTAATCATGGTCTTTTTGTCATTTGACATATTCAGACTCCTTTTGCGCGGCAATTACAGTCCCAACTCCTTCAAATACCGATCCATTTTGGCTCGCACGGCAACAAGCTCCTTCTCCAGCCCGGCGATCTCCTTCTTCACGGCAGCAAGATCAATCTCCTCCTCTTCCTCAAACGTGTCCACGTAGCGGGGAATGTTGAGGTTGAAATCATTATCAGCCAATTCCTGCGGGGTAGCGCGATAGGCGTATTTCTCGACCGTCTCAAACTTGCGATAGGTGCGGACGATTTTGTCGAGGTGTTCGTCGGTCAGAATATTCTGGTTCTTCGCATCCTTATACTCACGGGAGGCATCAATAAAGAGAACGTCCCCATGGGTCTTGCCTTTGTTGAACAACAGAATGGCGGCGGGGATACCTGTGCCAAAGAAAAGGTTGGCCGGCAAACCAATTACCGCCTCCAACAGATTCTCCTCAATGAATTTCTGCCGGATCCGTCCTTCTGCCCCACCACGAAACAGAACGCCATGAGGAACAACGACCCCCACCCGCCCGGTACCCTCACGGGCCGTTTCGATCATGTGGGTTATAAAGGCATAATCACCTTTAGACTTGGGCGGAAATCCGCGGTGATACCGGTGATATGGATCGGCCTCCGCCTCTTCCATGCCCCATTTCTCTAGAGAGAACGGCGGATTGGCGACCACAATGTCGAACTTCATCAACTGATCATGCTCGACCAGGCGCGGATTGCGCAGGGTATCGCCCCACTCGATCCGGAAACTGTCCATACCATGCAGGAACATGTTCATCCGGCAGAGAGCATGCGTGGTGCCGTTACTCTCCTGGCCGAATAGCGCAAAATTCCGCTCGTCGGCCTGACGCCCCACCTTGATGAGAAGCGACCCCGAACCGCAGGCCGGATCACAAATGGTGTTCCCTTTCTTCGGCGCCAACAAACGGGCCAGCAGAGTGGACACTTGTCCTGGCGTATAAAATTCACCCGCCTTCTTCCCGGCATCGGAAGCGAAACGTTCCAGCAGGTATTCATAGACATTACCGATCACATCCTCGGCACCCACCACAGAAGGGCGCAAATTAAGACGGGGATCATTGAAATCCTCCAGCAGGTGTTTCAAGCGGGCGTTACGATCCTTCGTTTGCCCAAGTTTATTTTCTGAATTGAAGCTGACCTCGCGGAAGACCCCTTCCAATTTTTCCTTATTAGCCTCTTCGATCGCCCCCAGCGCCACGTCAATTCGCTCCCCAATATCAGCCTTATTCCGGTGCTCATAGAGGCTTTTGAAATCACACCCATCCGGCAACTGAAAGCGCTCACGCGAGAGACGGCGCTCAACCCGCGTGATATCTGCTTTGAATTCCTTAAGGTAGCGTTCGCGATGATCGCTCCAAACATCGGAGATGTATTTCAAGAACACCATGACGAGGATGTAATTCTTATAGTCGGCCGGATCCAGAACACCACGGAACGTATCACAAGCGCGCCAGGCGACATCATTGATTTGGCTTTGATCAATCTTCTTCATTTACTTGGGTCCTTCGGTTGATTTTCAATGTGATTGGTTGCAACTTTTAAAAGAGCACTCTTGGCAAGTTTCCAGTTCAGCGCCGCCAGACGTTCCTCGAGCTCCCTTGCCTTCAACGCCAAACCGGCAGCGTCCACAATTTTTTGCTGCACCTCCAACGGAGGCAACGGCATATCCATCTCGGCAAGGTCGCTCCGTTGGATAATCTGAACATAGGAGCCTTTGCGTCGCCCCTCAAAATGCCGCGCGGACTCATCCGACCTGAGAAACCAGGCCAGGTATTCCGGCAACACTCGGGCGGGATCTGGCCTCAAAACAAAAAACTGAGCCCCTACCACCGTGCACGGCACATCAAGACGATATGCCAAAGCCGTAGTCCGAGTGCCGCGGTTCGGGAACAGGACATCGCCCGAGCGCAGAAACAAATCGTCTTTTATCGTCTCATTGGGCTCAATGCGGATGAGATCATTCGTCAATAGTTCGCCATCCTGAGAAATATCCCCTATTCGCACAAAACGACAGGACCCCGTCGGCACAGGCCTTGTAGCATCCCGCCCTCGCAAGGTAGCACCCATCCGGATTTCCGCTATTGCCCTAAGCTTAACTATATTTTTATCTGCCGTTTTCATACTTTCGCTGATTACTATATGCTAAGTATGACAGTTGTCAACGACTTATTACGATTTATTTATGCACACCTGCTAATCGTGCATAGATATGACTCCGTAATTATCGGTCATTTCCACACCTTGCCCGTCCGTGTCCACCCATGTTCCCCTGTTTTCTCCCGTGCTTCTTTCCGGAGCCGATACATCCGCTCGGTAATGCCCCCTTCTTCAAGAAACTTTTTCTCCAAGGCGGCCAACTGCTTTCGTGTCAGATAGAGCGCCAGATTCAGTAACGACAACACGCCGTTTGCCGAGATTTGATCCGGCGGGATAGTCTTCCCGGACTGCACCCACGCATCCTTGACCCACTGGCGGAACTCATCCAGGGACTTCACATGCCGTCCCTTCAAATCCAGTAATGCCGGATGTTGGGGCGGCCACTCCTCCAGTTTCTTTTTTTGGAGATATTTCTGGTAGTCCTTGGCCAGTTCATCCATGCAACCGATGGCTATCCCAGTAAGTTTGATTTCGCTCTTCTTAGAAACGCCGGAATCAACCGAGCCCTCGGCAATATTCTGGAAGCCTGAACGCGCGGATTGCACCATCTGGTCGTTTGTGCGATCCGAGATCCGCACGTATTTTTCACAGAACAATACCGTGATGTCGAAGACCAGTTCGGCCAGTTGGTATGAAAGCAAATTTTTGTACCCGCCATGTTTCGGCAGGAGGCTTTCTTTTTCGCTCATACAGGTTCGCTCCCTTTGGACACACAAAGATCACGGACAGACACGGACGATCACAGACGGTCACGCTAAGCCATGCGTCATACCTGCCGTTGTCAGTCCGTGGTTGTCCTTGTTTGTCTTTGCGTGTCTTTTTTTGCCACCACAATGACTTATGATTAGCTAATTATTAGCTTATTGAAAAGGAAGAAATTGCCTTGCCTCAACAGGGTCTTCTACCGCCGGCGCAGGGCCAGCGAAACGCCGAAGAAGCCGCAGGCCCACAGCACAATCGTTGCGCCGGTTGCGGTGTTCCAGTAATAGGAACAGATCAGGCCTATGATCCCGGAGAGCAGGCTCACAATCACTGAGCCGAGCACATACCGCCGGGTATTCCTGGCCAGGTTGCGAGCTGTTGCCGCCGGCAGGATCAGCATGGAGTTTATCACCAGCAAGCCAACCCAGGGGATACTCACCGATACCACCACGGCAACCAGGACGGCAAAGAGGGCCTCCAGAAAAGCCGTTGGCAGGCCACGACTCGACGCCAATGAGCGATTCAAACTAACAAAGAAAAAGGCATTGAAAAGAAAAATCCACAACACCGCCGCCACCGCCGACAACACTGCCAGCCCCCCCAATTCCATCGGCGTAATCGTCAGAATGTCGCCGATCAGATACCGCGAATACTTCGCAAAGCCACCGCCCCGGGACAATAACACCACGCCTAACGCAACGACAAAAGCCATCACCAGGGCAATACTTGTATCGGCTGGCAGGGCGCTATACCTTCGTAACAGGAACATCCCCAGTGCCAGCAAAACCGCAAATCCGATAATCGTGGCGGAGGGGTTCCCCAGCCCCAACAGCGCCCCAAGCGCCACGCCGGTCAAGGCCGAGTGCCCCATGGCCTCGGAAAAGAAAGCCATGTGGTTGTTGATCACAAGGCAGCCCATTACCGCGAGCAACGGCGTAATCAGCAGAATTGCCAGCAGCGCATAATGCATGAAGTCATACTGCGCCCATTCGAAGGGCAGGCTCATGATCAGGGCATGCCACGCCGTCATGATTTTGTCTCCACCGGCAAGGCACATTGTTCATGCTGAAGCGCCGATAAGAGCGGGCGTCGTCCGGCAATCTCCGCCTCTGTATACCCGAAGCCAAAGGCCTGGCGAATCAGGGGATTTAGCAGCACCTCGCGCGGGGGGCCGTCACACAAAACCTTCCGATTCAATAAAATCATCCGGTCAGCAAATTGGGCGGCAGCCGTCAGGTCATGCGAAACCAGGAGAATCGAAAGATCATATTCCTGACGCATTTTCGACACAGTCTGATAAAAAAGTTCCATCCCGC
>Ga0194060_10002498_pt1 | contig 13077 bp, 10 predicted proteins | sample SepL225m_MetaG_FD_163427 | JGI IMG/M metagenome (GOLD analysis project Ga0194060, IMG submission 163427) | Anoxic zone freshwater microbial communities from boreal shield lake in IISD Experimental Lakes Area, Ontario, Canada - Sep2016-L222-5m | ecosystem: Environmental > Aquatic > Freshwater >... | reverse complement strand
GGCGGGTCTTGCCGGCGTTATCTTGCCTGGTTTTATAACAATTGTACCATTGTCTTTGCTCCGAATGAGAGTGTCAGGTTACAGCTTGAGGGACATCATGTCCGTAATGTTGAGATTTGGTCGAGGGGGGTGGACAAGGAGCTTTTTGACCCATCCCGTCGATCAGATCAGGTTCGCTCATTCTGGGGCGCTGTTGGTAAAATGGTGATTGTGTATGTCGGGCGGTTTGTGGTTTACAAGGATATTGAGGTGGTGATGGGGGTTTACGACCGTTTTATGCTGGGTGAATATGCCGATAAGGTACAATTTGTGATGATTGGTTCCGGCCCTGGTGAGGAGGAGATGAAACGAAGAATGCCAAAAGCCTGTTTTACCGGTTACCTGACAGGCCAGGAGCTTCCTGTGGCTTATGCCAGCAGTGATATTTTTCTTTTTCCATCAACGACTGAGGCCTTTTGCAATGTTGCGCTTGAGGCGCTTGCTTCAGGGTTGCCAGTGGTGGTTTCAGATGCCGGTGGCTGCAGGGATGTTGTTGGTCGGTCAGGGGGGGGGCTGGTGGCCCGTGAGGGCAAAAGTGAAGATTTTTACTGCAAGTGCCTTGCCTTGCTTGGTGATTCGGAGCAATACAGGGTGTTGCAGGCCAACGGCCTTGCTTTTGCTGAAGCGCAATCGTGGTCGGTGGTCAATGCTGCTGTGATTGAACGATACAAAACGATGGTGAAGTGCGCCGAAGGTGGTGTCGGGGATCTTGAGAGGCTTGTCAATTGCGGTTGAGTGTGTTGAAACTACTATGAAAGCAGGAATTGTTGGATTGGGAAAAATGGGGTTGAATATGGCCATGCATCTTCTGGAGTGTGGTCATGAGCTTGTGGTTTTTGACCTCTCGGAACAGGCCTCTGCCCGGCTTGCAGGAACGAGGGCGGTTGTTGCAACCTCTCTCGGCGAATTGGTCGCAATGCTGGAATCTGATCGTCTGATCTGGCTGATGGTGCCTGCTGGTGCTCCGGTTGATGAGACGATTGAGCAGCTTGTGCCATGGCTTGAGCGTGGGGATATCATTGTTGATGGTGGTAATTCACGCCATATCGACTCTGTGCGTCGGGCTGCATCTCTTCAGGAGCAGGGGATCAGCCTGCTTGATGCCGGGACCAGCGGTGGACTGGAGGGGGCGCGACATGGTGCCTGCATAATGGTTGGTGGTGCAAAGAGTGCCTATGAGAGGATTGAGCCCTTGTTGCGTGATCTTTGCGTTGTCAACGGCTATGGTTATATGGGCCCGTCGGGTTCAGGCCATTTTGCCAAAATGGTTCATAACGGCATTGAGTATGGCATGATGCAAGCCATGGGCGAAGGGTTCAATCTGCTTGAGGCAAGTGGTTATGGTTTTGATCTTGAAGAGGTTTCCCGTGTCTGGTCACATGGATCTGTGATCAGGGGATGGCTGATGGAGCTGATGATTCAGGCATTGCAGAAGGATCCAAAGCTGGATTACCTGAAAGGGGTGATTGCCGATTCCGGAGAGGGGCGCTGGATGGTTGAGGCTGCTCTTGAACATGAGGTCTCGATTCCGGTGATTGCTGCTTCACTTTTTAACCGTTACCGTTCACGCGCTGAAGGGAATTTATCCGACAGGGTTGTGGCGGCATTGCGTCATGAGTTCGGAGGCCACTCCTTTCTTGAAAAACCTTAAAAGGAGTTCCGATGCAGGGTAAACCTGACAATTGCACCATCATTATTTTTGGAGCCAGCAGCGACCTTGCTGCCCGAAAGCTTTTTCCTTCACTCTACGAGCTTGCCATGTGGGGGAATCTGCCGGATGATTATCGTATCATAGGGGTGGGGCGTGCGCCTCTTTCTCATGCAGAGTTTCGCCACCTCATCAAGGTAAAGATGGCGGATTTATTGCCGGAGAGCATGTTGGATGCTTCCTCTTTTGCCTCTTTTGTTGAACGTGTTTTTTACGTGAGAGTTGATCTTGCTGAGCCCAATAGCTATGATCAACTTCGTCAGGAGATTATGGCTGTTGCGGGGAGATCGGAAAACTGCAAGAATCTGCTCTTTTATCTTGCAACGCCACCCAGCCTTGCTCCAATCATTGTCAGGAATCTTCAGCATGCTGACCTTGGCGAAAAAGAGGTTACGGAACAGGGATGGCGGAAAATCGTTGTCGAGAAGCCTTATGGCAGGAACTTGCAGAGTGCGCGAGAACTGAACGCGGTTATTGGCGAGGTTTTCAGTGAAAAGCGGGTTTTCCGGATTGATCACTATCTTGGCAAGGAGACGGTGCAGAACATTATGGTTTTTCGTTTTTCCAATGGAATCTTTGAACCGCTCTGGAACCGTCAGCACATTGCCAACGTCTCCATTACCATTGCAGAGGATTTCGGGATTCGTGACCGGGGGTCATTTTATGAAGAGGCGGGGTTGCTGCGCGATATTATGCAGAATCATGCGCTGCAGCTTCTTGCCGCAGTTGCCATGGAGCCACCGGTCGATCTGTCGGCTGATGCCGTGCGCGATGAAAAAGCCAAGCTCCTTCGTTCAATTCGTCTTTTTACAAGTGAGAGTGTCGGCCAGGCGGTGGTGTTTGGCCAATATGAGGGGTACCGTTCTGAAAAAAATGTTGCCCCCGACTCAACGGTTGAGACCTTTGCCGCCATCAAGTTTTTTATCGACAACTGGCGCTGGAAGGATGTCCCTTTTTTTGTGAAGGCGGGCAAGAATCTTGCCTCCACGGTGACGGAGATTGTCATCACCTTCAAGTGCCCACCACAAAACTATTTCGGGCCAGCCGAAAGTTGCAGTTATACGGCCAATCAGGTTATTCTCCAAATTCAGCCGGAAGAGACCATCGCCATCAAGTTTGGGGCCAAACGTCCGGGCGAGGCGGTCATTACCGATCCCGCCTACATGCGGTTCGATTACAAAACCTCCTTTACCGAAGCTGGCCTGACACCCTATCACCGGCTGCTGCTTGATGCCATGGCAGGGGAGCAGATGAACTTTATCCGTCAGGACAGTGTCGAATACTCCTGGGCCATCATCGACTCCATCAGGGATGCTGTTGGCACACCGTCGCCGGATAGCTATCCGATTCATTCACACGGCCCTGATTCTGTTGAGAGAATCTATGGCTGAGTGGTGAACCAGAACAGGTTTCCATTGACTGGCTTGATCAGACTGGCTGGCACACTGTTCTCCTGTTCAAGAAATATTGTTTCAGCCAGTTCACTTTTGTGTTTGCCGGAGGTGAAAAAGATGATGTTCCGGGCATGGTTGATGACGGGCAGTGTCAGCGTCAGCCGTTTTCCCGGCGGCTTGCCTGCCGGTGCATCAAGAGAGCACACCCATCGTCCATCCTCTTGCAGAAGATCAGGATTGTCAGGAAACAGTGATGCGGTGTGGCCATCGTCGCCCAGCCCGAGCAGGATCAGGTCAAAACGGGGAAACTCCTGTGGGTTATCCGATGTCAAAAATAAGGAGCGAAGTCGATCCTCATAGTCCCGTGCGGCTTGCTCAGTATCAGCTTGTTCTCCAGCCATTCGGACGAAATGCTCTTCTGCAAGAGCGGAGTGGAGCAGCAGCGTCTCCTTGATCATACGGCAGTTGCTGTCGGGATGGTCAAGCGGGACGCACCGTTCATCGCCCATGAAGAGCCATGTTTTTTCCGGGAGCCTGAGCCGCCGATCAAAGCCGCTTTTTGACCATCCTTCAGGCAGGGGAAGGGTGTGGCGTTCCAGTAGTTCAGTGCTCACTCCCTGCGCCAGCATCGTATACAGAGGTTTTGGAGAGTTGCCTCCGGCCAGCACCATCGAAAAGCATCCACGATCAGCAACAGCACGGTGCGCCTCAGCAAGAATGAGCGCGGCGGCGTGCTGCGTTATTGCCGTTTCGTTGCCATGGTAAAGGAATTTTCGTGACGGTGTGTTCATGATTTTTTTCGTTGTCTCATCTATCCATGAACAAGTTCAAGGTTCGTGTGCGGTAACCGGTCGGATACAGAAGGCTCATGACGATGTTTGGTGGCAAGGTGGCCTAAGCACGATACGGCTTGTCTCCTCCACCTTTGTTGTGTAACTTGTGTTCGTTGAACATAACGATAATAAGTGGAGGAAGAAACATGGCAGCTTTTGACTTTGGTGTGAAAGTTGACTCAAGGCTTTTCGACAAAGAGTATGGCTCTCTTGATATTCAGAGTTATCTCAGGCAGGGTTGGGAGATGTTTCGTGGCAATGTTGGGGAGTTCGTGGGTTTCACCCTTGTTATCTTTGTGGTTTGGCTTGTGAGTGCCATGTTTGATGGAGGCAGCTCACTGCTTTTTTCATCAGTTGCAGCCCCATTGTATGCGGGATACAGTATTGCAGCCTTCAGGCACGCAAGTGGAGAGCCGCTCCAGTTCGACGATTTTTTCAGGGGGTTCAACTACTTTCTTCCCCTTTTTCTAGCTTCACTTGCCAGCACTCTTCTGGTCACTGTCGGCTTTGTGCTGTTGCTGCTTCCAGGGATCTACCTTGCCATTGGCTACATGTTTACCACCTTTCTTGTTATTGATTACCGCATGGAGTTCTGGCAGGCGATGGAGGCGAGCCGTACCATTATTTCACGGAACTGGTTCTCCTTTCTGGGCTTTGCCGTTGTTCTTTTCGCACTGAACATTCTTGGTGCACTTGCGTTCGGTATCGGATTGCTGGTCTCCGTTCCGGTGACTTCATGCGCAGCCGCCATTGCCTACAAAGAGATTGTCGGGCTTTACTCTTCGGAGTGGTAGTCATTCATGGGACAGTGTTCTTCTTGAAACATTATCAATGGAAAATTTTCATAAAAAATTCTATCTTTTCAGCTTATAGTTCTGCTGCCAGGTTGGCTGTATGCCTCTGGTTGAATACGCTTGACGCACTGTTTATGTTCCGCCTGGTTTCTCTCTTTTTTTTGACGATGCTGATTGCTTTTCCAGCGCATGGAGAGATGCAGGCTGAGCGTGAGCGCCCCTTTCGGGGTGATGAGGTCGCCCAGAAAATTCAAGATTATTGTCAACGTCAGCTCGTGCAGAAGAGTGCCACCGGCATCACCGCCAGGGAGTTGCTGATTGTCAGGCTGGATCAATTCTACTCTGCGGGAGGCTATCAACCACTCTGGACGAATCGGCAGAGAGTTGACGAATTGATTGCGGCTGTGGAAGGTTCTGCCGCTGACGGTCTTAACCCTTCCGATTATTATCTTTTCAGGATCCGCCAATCTACTGCTGACAGCTTGCTCTCTCCTGCAAAACAAGCTCAACACGATCTTCTTCTCACCAAAGCCTTTCTGACACTCGCAGGTCATCTTCGTTATGGAAAGGTTGATCCGGAAGCTCTTGAGCCGTATTGGAAGAGTCATGAGAAGAGAGATTTTCGTCTGCTGGATGAGACTCTTCAACGGGTTCTTGCTGCTGGTTCAATCACGGCTGTTTTCCAGGAGCTTCGCCCGCAAGATGCCAACTACGATCTTCTTAAAAAGGGACTTGCTCGCTATCAGGCCATTGCTCAACTTGGAGGATGGCCCAGGCTTGCAGATGGAGCTGTCCTGAAAGGGGGTTGTCGGGACAAGCGGATTGCAGTGTTGCGGAAACGTCTTGAGCTCTCTGGTGATCTTGCTGCAGAGAGTGCTGATACCTCAGCAGTATTCTCTCGGGAGATGGTTGAGGCTGTCAAAAGGTTTCAGAGCCGGAGCGGTATAGAGGTTGATGGTTCCGTTGGTCCGGCCACCCTTCGAATCATGAATATCCCTGTTGAGTTGCGTCTCAATCAGATTTGCGTCAATCTGGAACGATACCGCTCTTTTTTACATGATCTTCCACCGACCTGTATTCTTGTCAATATTCCGGGTTATTATCTCCAGTATATCGAAAACAGTCGCTATCAGTGGGGAACCAAAGTGATTGTCGGGCAGCCTCTGCGGCAAACTCCGGTTTTCAGGGCAGCGGTGCACTCTCTTGTTTTTAACCCGAAATGGGTGGTGCCCAGAACCGTTCTTGACAAAGATGTGCTTCCTGCTCTCAATAAAGACAACTCCTATCTGGCGAAAAAACAACTGCGGGTGGTTGATGAAGAGGGGAGTACTGTTGATCCTGCCTCCATCAATTGGTCACAGTACTCTGCTGCAAACCTTCCCTACCATCTTCAGCAGCGCTCCGGTGACAAAGGGGCACTGGGGAGGATCAAGTTTTTGATGCCGAATCCCCTCACCATATACCTGCATGATACACCAGGCAAGGAGCTTTTCGACAAAAGCAGCAGGGCGTTCAGTTCAGGATGTATCAGGGTGCAAAACCCTGCAGAACTTGCCAGGCTGGTGCTGCGTGACAGCCTTCAGTGGAACCAGGCAAAGATACAGACGGCGATCAATACCGGAAAAACCACCATGGTGAGCCTTCCGCAGCAGATTCCGGTGCTTCTTCTTTATTTCACTGTCGTTCCCAATGGCCAGGAGCTTCTGTTTCGTGAAGACATTTACAACCGCGACAAAAGAGCACTGAGACTCCTCAAGAGTCCGACAAACGGAAGTCAGGTGACTGTTGGCAGAGGTGCCGCAGTGGTAATATCTTCTGATTGACTGACTGTCTTTTTGTGCGGAGCAGATTGTGCCGTAACGTAATGCAAGGGAGAAAAAATAAAAAGTGCCCTGGGTCGCAGGGCACTTTTTCAATCACCAGGAGCAGCTTACTTCTGTGTCTGCGGGAAGAGCGATGATGCGATGTTCTGGACAAACTGGCAGCAATTGCTGAGGAGGCTACCAATAAGATCAGAAGATGTTTTGACAACAGGCTCAAGAAGCTCTCCGGCTGTTCTGATGCCGATGTTCAGCAAATCGAACTGCTGCTGGGCCAAGGTTCCTGCTGTGGTCAAGAGGTTGTTGAGAGCAACTGAAAAATCGGTGGTTGTGCCGTTTGACATGGTGGTTATTATTTAGTGTTGTTATGAAAATGCGTTGGTCAAAAAAGTTCCGCAAAAAAAATACTTTGGCCCTGCTGTAACACATTGTAAACATGATACCCCCCATAATAGAAAAATTTCTCTTTTATTCCGACTCTTCTTTTCATAAGAGGTTATTGTCGTTCGTAGTTCAGCACCGGAGCAAGCCATTTCTCACCCTCCGTGAGAGCTATTCCCTTCCGCTCAGCGTAATCCTCCACCTGGTCCCTCCCGATTTTTCCGAGCATAAAATACTTTGCCTGCGGGTGGGCGAAGTAGAAGCCGCTGACTGAAGCTGCCGGGTTCATGGCAAATGATTCTGTGAGCGTGATGCCGGTGTTGGTTTCGGCATTCAGCAGGGTAAAAAGCTCTGCCTTTTCGGTGTGATCAGGGCATGCGGGATAGCCGGGAGCAGGGCGGATGCCCTGGTACTTTTCTGCCAGAAGCTCATCAAGAGCGACTGGCTGGCATGAAGCGATGTCGGGATGGCAGGCACATGTTTTCTTGCCTGCCGGGTTTGCAGCAGTTTCGTAGCCCCAGAGCTCCTTGCGCACCCGCTCATGCAACATTTCAGCAAAAGCCTCTGCCAGGCGATCGGCGAGAGCTTGCGTCATAATGCGGAGGTAGTCGTCCTGCTCTTCACTGAACTGTTTGAGCAGCTTTTCGATTCCGAGACCGGCGGTGACGGCAAATCCGCCCATGTAATCCTCCACTCCCGATTCGGCAGAGGCCACAAAGTCAGCCAGGGCAAGGTTCGGTTCGCCGGCGTTTTTCTCCTGCTGCTGGCGAAGGGTGTGGAGAGTCATCAGCACAGCAGAGCGGCTGTCGTCCGTATAGACCTCAATGTCATCCCCGTTGCTGTTGGCCGGGAAGAGTCCCGCAACACCTCTCAGGCCGAGCAGTTGCTCCTTTTCAACCCTGTCGAGCAGTCTGTTGGCATCATCCAGCAGCTTTTTGGCTTCTGTGCCGTATTTCCCGTCGTCGAGAATCTGCGGGTAGCTTCCGTGCAGCTCCCATGCCATGAAAAAGGGTGTCCAGTCGATAAAGGGGCGCAACTCTCCGACGGTCACATCCTCCAGCAGGGTAATGCCGGGTTTCAACGGTTTGTAGGCCACCGGTTGCAGTGAGGCGCGGTTCTTGCGGGCATCAGCCAGCGAAAGGTATTTTTTTGAAGCGCTGTTCGACGAGTGGCTCTCTCTCAACCCTGCCTGCTCTTTTTTGAGCGCTTGGATATACGAGGGGCTGAGGGCCGGGTTAAGAAGGCTGTTGACCACCGGAACGCTCCGTGATGCGTCAAGCACCTGAACGACCGCGCCAGAATAGACCGGTGCAATTTTTACGGCGGTGTGCATTCGGGAGGTGGTGGCACCTCCGATAAGCAGCGGTATCTTCATGCCAAGCCGCTCCATTTCGCTGGCGACATGCACCATTTCATCAAGCGACGGGGTGATGAGGCCGCTCAGACCAAGCAGGTCAGCCTTTTCACGCTCGACCGCTTCAAGAATTTTTTCGCAAGGCATCATGACCCCGATATCAACCACATCGTAGTTATTGCAGGCAAGCACAACCGCAACAATATTTTTGCCAATGTCGTGCACATCACCCTTGACCGTTGCTAAAAGTACCTTGGCAGCAGCGCGGGTATCCTTGTTCTTCGCCTTCTCTGCTGCGATGTAAGGTAAAAGAGTGGCGACTGAACGCTTCATCACGCGGGCACTTTTCACCACCTGCGGCAGAAACATCTTGCCCACAGCAAAGAGGTCACCGATGGCGTTCATCCCATCCATCAGTGGCCCCTCAATCACCTGGAGCGGACTTGGGTAGAGCTGGCGGGCCTCTTCAGTATCCTCTTCAATAAATTCAACAATCCCTTTGATCAGCGCGTGGCGTAGCCGCTCCTCAACCGGAGCGCTCCGCCACTCAGCCGCTTTGGCTTCGATTTTTTCTCCGCCGGTAGCGATGGTCTCGGCAAAGCTGACCAGCCGCTCTGTAGCGTCGGGGCGACGGTTGAGCAGCACATCCTCAACCCGTACCAGCAGCTCCGGCTCAATATCCTGATAGATGGCGAGCTGTCCGGCATTGACGATGCCCATGTCGAGCCCTGCACGGATGGCGTGATAGAGGAAGGCGGCGTGCATCGCTTCCCGGACGGTTTCGTTGCCACGGAAAGAGAATGAGACATTGCTGATACCGCCGGAGACTTTGGCATAAGGGAGATTCTCCTTGATCCAGCGGACACTCTCAATAAAATCGACGGCGTAGTTGTTGTGCTCATCAATGCCGGTGGCAACGGTCAACACGTTGGGGTCAAAAATAATATCCTCTGGAGGGAAGCCCACCTCCTGAGTGAGAATATCGTAGGCGCGTTGGCAAATTTCAATGCGTCGCTGGTAGTTGTCGGCCTGTCCCTTTTCGTCAAAAGCCATCACCACGGTGGCGGCACCGTACTGCAACACCTTGCGGGCTCTCTCCCTGAAAAGCTCCTCACCCTCCTTGAGGCTGATGGAGTTGACAATGCTTTTGCCCTGAACGCACTGCAGGCCGCTCTCAATAACCGACCACTTTGAACTGTCGATCATCACCGGCACACGCGAGATGTCGGGCTCGGAGGCGATCAGGTTGAGGAACTCCTTCATCACCTTCTCGGAGTCGAGCATCCCCTCGTCGACATTAACATCAATCACCTGGGCGCCGCTCTCTACCTGCTGGCGGGCAATGGAGAGCGCTTCGTCGTAGTTACCCTCCTTGATGAGACGGGCAAATTTTTTCGACCCAGTGACGTTGGTGCGCTCACCGATGTTGATGAAGCCGGTTGTCTGGTTGACAAAGAGAGGTTCAAGACCGGAGAGTTGCAGCTCATGTTTTTTTGCAGGGCGTTTGCGTGGCTGAAGATTTTTGACCGCATCTGCAATTGCCTTGATATGCTGGGGAGTGGTGCCGCAGCATCCGCCAACGATATTGACAAATCCAGAGGTGGCAAAGTCGGCGATCTGGGCGGCCATGTATTCAGGGGAGTCGTCATATTCGCCAAATTCGTTTGGCAGGCCTGCATTCGGATAGACGCTCACATAACTTTCAGCAATGCCCGCCATAGCCGCAATGAAGGGACGCATCTGCTTTGAACCGAGCGCACAGTTCAGGCCGATGGAGAGCAGATCCGGCAGGTGGGCAATGGATGTCCAGAAAGCCTCGGTGGTCTGGCCGGAGAGAGTGCGCCCGCTGGCATCCACCACGGTGCCGGAGACCATCACCGGCACACGCCAGCCGGTGCGGTCGAAAAACTCTTCAATGGCAAAAAGGGCCGCCTTGCAGTTCAGGGTGTCGAAGACCGTCTCAACGAGCAGCAGATCAACGCCGCCCTCCATCAAACCTTCAAGCTGAACAATATAGTTATCGACCACCTCCCGGAAGGTGACTGCGCGGTATCCGGGACGGTTGACATCGGGGGAGAGAGAGAGCGTCTTGTTGGTCGGGCCGATGGAGCCGGCGACAAAGCGTGGTTTGTCGGGGTTGCGAGCGGTATAGTCGTTGGCAGCGCGGCGAGCAAGGCGAGTGGCCTCAATGTTCAGCTCCTTCACCAGCTCTACGGCGTTGTAGTCTCCCTGCGATATCGGGTTGGCGTTGAAAGTGTTGGTTTCGATAATGTCGGAGCCAGCCTCAAGAAAGTCGCAATGGAGGTTGTAGATAATCTCCGGTTGCGTCAACACAAGCATATCATTGTTGCCAAGGAGCGGATGGGAGTGCGAGGCAAACCGTGCGCCACGGTAATCCTCCTCCTTGAGTTTATGGCGCTGGATCATGGTGCCCATTGCACCGTCGAGCACAAGGATGCGCTGTTCAACCATATATAAAAGGGTCTCCTTCATTCGTCTATTAATTCCTCTTTAGTTTGCTAAGGCATGGCGGTGTTTAAAAATGGAGAATATACCGAAAAGGGGGCAATTACTCTCTTTCCAGAGTTGCCGGTACTCTTTTTTCAAGCCACGAATGGATCAACCGGATACCCTCATCCGCAATCTGGTGCGCAATCGGATACTCCTGATAGGTGAGGTCATCCACCCGCTGCTGGAGCCACTCGCGGGAGGCTCGCCCTTTTGCAATTGGCAGCACATCGTCGTAGAGGCCATGCAGCACAACAAAGGGGAGTTTGCGCAGAGCGGGATTGTCCAGCGGGAGATTCCTTTCGGGCAACTGCCCCGAACAGGCGATCACCCCATGCAGCAGCCCAGGCTCACTGAAGGCGGTCATGTAGCTCATCACCGATCCCTGGCTGAAGCCCATCAGAAAGAGTTTGCCTCCTGCCGGTTTGTACTCTGCAAGAATCTCCCTGATAAAGCTGATGAATTGCAGGCGAGCCTCCTCTGCGGCGGTATAATCGACCGTAATACCGGTCGGGGTAAAGCCGAGGGGGAACCAGCCGAACATCCCCACATCAAGCGTGTGCGGAGCGCGAACGCTGATATAGCGGAGCCCCTCATGCAGCATTGGCGCAAGCTGGATCAGATCTTTTTCATTGCTGCCATAACCGTGCAGCAGAATCATGAGCGGAGCATGATCCGGCGCGGCAGGCGCAAGGTCGAGAAAGGTGAGCGAAAGATGTTTTCGTTGAAGCATAAGGTGAGATAAGATTTACAAGTGAGATTCCTGAAGAACCTGGCGGATAAAGCCTCCGCCGAGCACTTCGCTGTTGCGGTAAAAGACGGCGGCCTGCCCGGCAGCAATGGCGCTTTTGGGTGAAGTAAACGATACCGCAACCTCATGGTTCTCAAGCGGTTCAAGGGTGCAGGGGCTCTCTTTGTCACGATACCTTATTTTGCCGAGCGCATCTGTCGGGGTGCTCAGTTGTTCAATGCCAATCCAGTTCAGGCCGGAGGCAATGAGGCTGCGGGTTTCAAGCGCAGATTTTGTGCCAACCTGGATGCGGTTATGCTCGGTATCAATCCCTGTGACGTAGAGGGGGATTTTCGCTGAAACACCAACTCCGCGCCGCTGGCCGATGGTGTAGAAAGGGTAGCCCCGGTGCTTGCCAATCACGTTGCCGGTTTCATCCACAATGTCGCCATCGGCCACCTTTTCAGCAAGGCCTGGGATGGCTCCTTCGAGGTAGCCGCAATAGTCGTCCTGCGGCACAAAGCAGATCTCCTGACTCTCCTTTTTTTCAGCCGCCCTGACGCCAAAGCTGTGAGCCAGCTTTCGTACCTCCGGTTTGGTCAGTTCGCCCAGTGGGAGGATGGTTTTTTCGAGATCACTCTGGGAGAGCATCCAGAGAAAATAGCTCTGATCTTTCTGCGGGTCAACCCCCTTGTAGAGCCGGTACCGTCCATCGCTGAAAGAGGTCGAGGCAAAGTGGCCGGTAGCTATAAACTCCGCATCCAGCATCTTCGCCCCCTCAAAGAGGCCAAACCACTTGATCTTTTTATTGCAGACCATGCAGGGGTTTGGTGTCCTTCCCCCGAGATAGTCATCATGAAAATAGCTGATGACATCACTTTTGAACTTGCTGCTGAGGTTCAGCGTGAAGACCGGAATCTGAAAATCGGGGTGGTCGCTGATGACGAGCGGTGATGGCTGAATTGAAGTGCTCTCCTCAAGGGAGTCGAGCACCCTGATGTTGAGACCCGTCACCTGATAGCCCTGCTTCAGGAGCAGGCAGGCGGTCACCGCAGAGTCAACACCGCCTGAAATACCGACAAGAACTTTTTTTTGTCTGCTCATAAGCTGAATCCGGGGAAAAGGGTGGTTGCGTTTTGTCGGTGCCTGTCTCTCTGTGTTGTTATTTTTTGGAATAATACAGTATAGAGCTTGAAGAAGCAAAATCTGCCGCTCTTTTTGCCTCTCTCTTTTATTCTCTTGCGGAGCGGAGAGAGGGCTCACTTCTTTTTTCTTTTGATTTATCGTATATTTACGATAAACTATTATTTCTCGCGGCAAGCGAATCTCTACAGCCCCCAACTCTTTGAACATGGTGATACGTGTAGAATGGATGTCAAGATTGCATCAAAATGGAGGAGCGATAATGAATTTTGCAAAGGTATTTTTTTTGACAACATTTCTCTTGCTGATGCTCTGGTCAGGCAACGCGCAGGCTGCCGCAACCCCACGGGTAACCTTTGTCGAGCTTGGCGCG
>Ga0194060_10002497_pt1 | contig 13083 bp, 12 predicted proteins | sample SepL225m_MetaG_FD_163427 | JGI IMG/M metagenome (GOLD analysis project Ga0194060, IMG submission 163427) | Anoxic zone freshwater microbial communities from boreal shield lake in IISD Experimental Lakes Area, Ontario, Canada - Sep2016-L222-5m | ecosystem: Environmental > Aquatic > Freshwater >... | reverse complement strand
CCTTGAAAGGGTGATGACCTAACCACTAGTCGATGGGGCCTTCTATGGGTGAATGAGGGGACTCGAACCCCCGGCCTCCAGGGCCACAACCTGGCGCTCTAACCAACTGAGCTACAATCACCGTCTACAATCTTACGGACTTTTACTTGTGCGCCCGACTGGACTCGAACCAGTAACCCTCAGCTTAGAAGGCTGATGCTCTATCCATTGAGCTACGGGCACAGCTTCCAATCGCCAAAACCTCTTCTGTCGGGGTGCCGAGACTCGAACTCGGGGCCTCCTGCTCCCAAAGCAGGCACGCTACCAACTGCGCCACACCCCGTTTCTTAAGGGAAGGCCCAATATAGCACAAGAACAATAATATCAAAATAGAAATCCTTGAATTCATAACCGGCTTTTCAAAAAAAAATCCGCAATAATCTGCCGGAGCTCTCCTTGAGCAACCATTTCAACCGCTTCTGCCGGAGTCACAAGTTTTCGATTTCTCACATGCATTTCGTCCCATTCGTCAAGCATGGTCTCAATAAAAAGTGGATAAACCTTCACTGAATATAGTCTGCCAAATTTTCGATACCGATACTGTCCAGCCTCTTGATGATGAACAACGCCTATTAAGCCAGCCTCTTCATAAGCCTCTTTTGCAGCCGAATCCGCTGGGGACAACCCTTTTTCAATGTACCCCTTGGGAATAATCCATCGGTCCGACCTTCTTGAAGTAATAAGCACCAACCTGTTGTCGAGGACTGGAATAACGCCGGACTGCCTTAAAACTTCCTTAACTCTACATCCCATTAAACGCATTTATTTATATTACTTCCTCATTACCTCCCGTGCAACGAGAACGCTCGTTTGTATTGAAGCATAGCAATATGAATACACTGACATCAAAATACAACTGATTTTGTTATTCTACAGCTATCTACACACAATTTGAATGCTTGATTTAATAAAAATCTGTTTGTAAAGTTTGAAAAATGACCTATTGTAATTTGTTTTAAAATCTAAACCGATGACATCAAAATGAAAGCAATAATTCCTGTTGCGGGTGTAGGCACCCGTTTACGCCCGCATACCTTTTCTCACCCCAAAGTATTGCTTAATGTGGCAGGCAAACCCATCATTGGCCACATTATGGATAAACTTATCGCAGCAGGAATTGATGAGGCCATTGTTATTGTAGGCTACCTTGGCGACATGGTTGAAGAGTGGCTTGTAAAGGATTACGACATCAAATTCACCTTTGTCACACAAACGGAGCTTCTTGGGCTCGCCCATGCTCTCTGGATGTGCAAGACTCATGTTACTGATAATGAGCCACTCTTCATCATCCTTGGTGACACTATTTTCGATGTTGATCTTATACCAGTGCTGCAAAGTCCATTTTCAACATTGGGAGTAAAGGAGGTACAAGACCCGAGGAGATTTGGTGTTGCCGTAACCGACGGTGAGAGAATTCAGAGACTTGTAGAAAAGCCTGATACACCAATCAGCAACCTTGCTATTGTCGGGCTCTACTTCATTCGACATTCCAAGGCTCTTTTTGACACTATTGACTACCTGATTGAAAACGAAATAAAAACAAAAGGTGAATTTCAGCTTACCGATGCCCTGCAACTCATGATTGAAGGTGGAGAACACTTCACCACGTTTGCGGTTAGTGGCTGGTATGACTGTGGTAAACCAGAAACTCTTCTCTCCACCAATGAAACTCTTCTCCAAAATAACACCAATACAAAGGAATATCCGGGGTGCATTATTATTAACCCCGTCTTTATAGCCGATAATGCGGTTCTTAAAAATGCCATAATTGGTCCCAACACCACAATAGGGGAGCAATGCGTCATTAGGGATGCCATCATCAAGGAGTCGATTATCGGAAAAGATGCGAAAGTTGTCCACATCATGCTGAACAAGTCGATCATCGGAAACAATGCTGTTATAAGGGGAAATCCACATGAAATAAGTGTTGGTGATTATTCTGAAATTCAAGTGGGATAAGAGAATTTTTGCATAGAAGATGGTGAATAGTTACATTTCGGCTTTATTTTTGCATTGGCATCCCCATTACCTATGGACACGGTGCCGCGAGCCCCAGTGATTAAGCTCCTTGGAGCTTGTAGGAAGTTTACAGTGTCCAGGTTGTTTCCCCAATGAAATCCTCTCACTCAGAACTTCCCACTGTTTTCAAGTATTCAAAGTGGTTGCGGTTATTCGTCTAATTAAAAAATTATTGAAAATATGTCACAAAAGAAGTATTTCTTTACCTCAGAATCCGTATCAGAGGGACACCCGGACAAGGTGGCTGATCAGATTTCTGATGCTGTTCTTGATGATTTTCTCCGTCAAGACTCCAGTTCGCGTGTTGCCTGCGAAACCTTTGTCACAACCGGTCAGGTTATTGTTGGTGGTGAAGTGACCACCAAAGGGATTGTTGATATCCAGACAATTGCCCGCAAGGTTGTCAGCGAAATCGGTTACACCAAGGGCGAGTATATGTTTGAAGCCAACTCCTGCGGTGTGCTTTCAGCGCTCCACAGCCAGTCACCAGACATCAATCGCGGTGTTGACCGCAAGGAAGAGATTGCCGACGAATTTGACCGTGTGGGAGCAGGTGACCAGGGAATGATGTTCGGCTATGCCTGCACCGAAACACCTGAGCTTATGCCAGCCGCAATCCAGTTTGCCCAGCAGCTTGTCAAAAAACTTGCCGAAGTCCGCAAGGAGGGTAAAATCATGACCTTCCTTCGTCCTGATGCGAAAAGCCAGGTCACCCTTGAATATGAAAATGATACCGTCAAACGTGTCGATGCCGTTGTCGTCTCAACCCAGCATGATCCAGAACCAGAAGGTGTCAGTGAAGCTGCGTGGCAGGAGGTGATCAAAAACGACATCATTGCAAATGTTGTCAAGGTTGTTATCCCTGCCTCCCTGATCGACGAAAACACAAAGTTTCATATCAACCCCACTGGTCGATTTGTTATCGGTGGCCCACACGGCGATACGGGTTTGACAGGCCGCAAAATCATTGTCGACACCTACGGTGGCGCAGCTCCTCATGGCGGCGGCGCATTCAGCGGCAAAGATCCGTCAAAGGTTGACCGTAGTGCTGCTTATGCCGCACGTCACGTTGCCAAGAATATCGTAGCAGCAGGCCTTGCCGACAAATGCACCGTTCAGGTCTCTTATGCTATCGGTGTTGCCCGTCCGGTATCTATCTACATCAATACACATGATACGGCAAAGCATGGCCTTGATGATGCAAAAATCCAGGAAAAGGCTGAAGTGATCTTCGATCTTCGTCCAGCGGCTATCATAAAACGATTCAGTCTGGACAAACCTCAGGGATGGAGCTATCAGCAGACAGCCGCGTATGGTCATTTTGGTCGTGACATCTTCCCTTGGGAAAAAACCGAAAAGGTTGCAGAGCTAAAAAAAGCCCTCAATATTGCCTGAACCATTGTAAAATCTTAAAACCTTAAAAAGATAATGACAATAGCTGCGAAAGCGCTTGATTATAAAGTAGCGGATATATCCCTTGCCGAATGGGGACGTAAGGAAATTGATGTCGCTGAAAAGGAGATGCCGGGCCTGATGGCTACAAGGCGCAAGTATGCCGGTAAATATCCGCTGAAAGGTGCCCGTATTGCTGGCTCCCTGCACATGACCATCCAGACTGCCGTGCTGATTGAAACCCTTGTGGAACTCGGCGCAGAGGTTCGGTGGGCAAGTTGCAACATCTTTTCAACCCAGGATCACGCTGCGGCCGCCATCGCAGTAACCGGGGTTCCGGTTTTTGCGTGGAAAGGCGAAACCCTTGAGGAGTACTGGTGGTGTACCCGCCAGATTCTTGAATTTGAAGGCGGAAAAGGGCCAAATCTCATCGTCGATGACGGCGGTGATGCAACACTGATGATCATCCTCGGCTACAAAATAGAGAACAATCCGGAGATGCTTGACAAAACTCCTGGAAATGCCGAAGAAAAAGCGCTCTACCAGCAGCTCAAGGATGTTTTTGGCGAGGACAAGCAGCGCTGGCATAAGGTTGCTGCAGAGATGAAGGGCGTTTCAGAAGAGACCACCACCGGTGTTCACCGCCTCTACCAGATGATGGAGAAGGGTGATCTGCTCTTCCCTGCCATCAACGTCAACGACTCAGTCACCAAGTCGAAGTTTGACAACCTCTATGGCTGCCGTGAGTCACTAGCCGACGGCATCAAGCGGGCAACTGATGTCATGGTTGCTGGCAAAGTTGTTGTTGTACTTGGCTATGGCGATGTGGGCAAAGGATCCGCAAGGTCAATGCGTGCTTATGGCGCAAGGGTCATTGTCACTGAAATCGATCCGATCTGCGCACTGCAGGCGGCAATGGAAGGCTATGAGGTATCAACCATGGATGAGGCGGTCAAGGAGGGAAATATTTTTGTCACCACAACCGGCAACAAGGATGTGATCACCCTTGAGCATATCAAGCAGATGAAAGATGAAGCGATAGTCTGCAACATCGGCCACTTCGACAATGAGATCCAGGTTGAGCAGCTTTATGCGGATGCTGGAGCAAAAAGGCTCAACATCAAGCCGCAGGTTGACAAGTACACCTTTGAAAACGGCAACTGTATTTATCTGCTGGCAGAAGGTCGCCTTGTCAACCTTGGGTGCGCAACAGGCCACCCTTCGTTTGTGATGAGCAACTCCTTCACCAACCAGACCCTTGCACAAATTGAACTCTGGACAAAAGATTATCTCATTGGTGTCTACCGCCTGCCGAAAGAGCTTGATGAAGAGGTAGCAAGACTGCACCTTGATCAGCTCGGAGTTAAACTCACCAGGCTTACCAATGAACAGTCTGAGTATATCGGTGTACCACTGGATGGTCCCTATAAACCTGACCATTACCGCTATTGAGTTCGTAGTGATTACGGGACGATAGTAAAAAAGGCAGCTTGAAAAGGCTGCCTTTTTTTTGTCTGCTCTGCTGGGGCGGCAGGATTCGAACCTGCGGATGTCGGCTCCAAAGGCCGATGCCTTACCACTTGGCGACGCCCCATTGTTTTCAACAACAAATTAAGGCCGGAATATACGCACAATAAGAGAGAATCACAAAAGGTTGTATCTTGTGGATTGTGTCTTACAGGGCTAAACTCGCAAGGCCTGATGACACCAGCCCTTTGCTATTGACGGCGCTCATTGGAACCGTATCTTCACCTTCAGCGTTCAGCTTTCTTTACATCAATTATTGGCCTATGACAAAAATAAAAATTTGCGGAATCACCCATCTTGAGGATGCTCTTGATGCGTGTCGCGCGGGGAGCGATGCCCTTGGCTTCAATTTCAGCAGTACGAGCCAAAGGCAGATAACGCCTGTAGTGGCTAAAGAAATCATCGCACAACTTCCACCGTTTGTTCACTCTGTAGGAATCTTTGTAGAGCACTCCCCTCAAGAGATCAATACCATCTGCCGACTGTGCAATCTGCAGGTGGCACAACTGCACAGTGAACAGTACGGTCCAGATCAGGCACGGGCCATTACAGAGGCGAAAGTTATCAAAGTTTTTCGACCGGAAGAAGATTTTTCGGTACAGGAGGTTATTGAGTTCACCCGAAACAGCGGAACAAAGAGCTTTCTGTTCGACACCTTCCAGCACGATATGGCTGGTGGAACTGGAGCGAGAATCGTGGCTTCACTGGCAAGCCGCATCTTCAGGCAATTGGGAACTTCATGCTTTGCCATCCTTGCGGGCGGATTGAATGCAACAAACGTCAGGGAGGCAATCCTGAGCACTCAGCCATACGGAGTCGATACGGCAAGCGGAGTCGAAAGCAAGCCCGGATTCAAGGATCCTGAAAAAGTAATCGCCTTTATCCGGGCAGTACACAGCATTTAATCTCAGGTGCCACTATGAGCCCGCACATGCCCCAAAATAAGCTCCGACGCAACATCAGGCAATTCAACAGTAATTAAATGGCCGCATTCAGGCACGCAGACGTAACTCCCTTGATGGGTAAGATCAACCAGCTTTTTTGTATTCTCAGCGGTCATGATGGAATCACCCTCTCCGGCGACAAAAAGGATTGGCATATCGGCAGCCTTGACCATCTCAGGCACTGAGTCTGTAGTGCTAAACGCCGTAATGTGGCAGGTTGTCTGCTCAATAGCCTCAGGAGCGCAAAGCCCGAGGCTTTTAAACCCGATAAGAATATCATGAAGCGGGACGGTATTCTTGGCAAGGACAAGTCGGGCAAAAATATAGGCTGGCAACCACCATGTCAGTTTTCGTAAAAGACCATTGAACACAAAAGTAATGGTGTTCGTGGCAAATGCCTGAATAAATTCGCTGTTCGGGAGAAAACCAAAATTGAAAAAGGTCATTGATCGAATGATACCCGGATGCGAGCAGGTATAATCAAGAGCAACAAATGGACCAAAAGAAAATGCTGCAATATGAAATCTTTTCAGCCCAAGTTTCACAACCAGATCATCAAGATCATGAGCAAAGAAATCGATATGATAATGGTTTTCCGGATCGTTGTCTGACCATCCATGCCCCCGCATATCGTAGGCAATGGTACGAATTCCCTTATCGTTGAGATTTTTGATCACATGGTGCCACCACATCCACCAGCAATCCCAGCCATGAATCAGCACCACTGTCTCTGCAGCATCTTTTGGTCCAGAATCGTGATAGTGATGAACAACGCCGTTAGCTTCTATAAAGCAACTCTTCTCCATCAAGGAAAGTTCATACGTGGCCCGTTTGACAGCCCCGCTGTCGCCTGAATGTTGAAGATCAAGCAGTTCCTGTTGATAACGGACAAATTTTTGTGTCGGTGCTGGTGTTTGATGCGCCATGGCAGGTGTCAGCTAAAAGATGAATAGATGATACGGTCCCTTCGTTGTAATAAATATACAAAAAAATATAGCGTCACTGACAAAAACACTCCACCGTCGTTACATCATGGTACGCCCTCGCATAAAAATTTTTTCACATTCTCGCCGAATAATTTCCTGCTGTTCAAGAATCAGCTCAGGTGCAACAGTAAAATGGTTCAGCAACTGCGAGAAAATCTGAATGGATGTTTCAAATTTTTCGGTCACAACAACATCAGCGCCAGCTTTGTAGAGTGCTGCCACATCATCAAGACTTCGCGACCGGACAATAATGAAGGCTTTCTGATTGATCTCCCGTATGACAGCAATGCTGTTCCTGATCGCAGTGGTATCTGAAATACCAAGCACAACAGCACGCGCATGATCTATTCCTGCACGAAAGAGTGCTTTTCTGTCTGTACAATCTCCATAATAGATCGGTTCTCCCTTTCTCTTCATCACTTTAACCATCTCACGGTCTATTTCCAGCACCGAATAGGAGATATTGGTTGCATGAAGCACCGCCGCCACATTTTGACCGTTAATACCAAATCCAATAATTGCCGCATGAATCTCTCCGGCACAGATAATGGTACTGTCGGTTGGACGAATAGAGACTGATGCAGTGGATTTTCGTGAAACAAGAGGGATAAATCCCAACGCCGGGGCCATTTGATCAGCAACCTTGGGCGCAATAGCAATCATTGCGGGAGTAACAATCATGGTTACCACAATGATTGCAAGCATTGGCTGAAAAACCTCATGATCTATCACCCTGTTGTTGAGAGCAGCTTCTGCCAGAACAAAAGAGAACTCTCCTATCTGCGCAAGCGCCATACCAGCCATCATGCTGACTCTCAGAGAGTTACCGAGAAAAATTGAGACCGCCGCCACCAGGAGCGCCTTGAGCAGCAACACAACAAGAGCAATGGAGATAAAAAGTGGCAGATTAATCATCTTGACATCCAGCAAAAGACCAACGGAAATAAAGAAAATACTGCTGAACGCCTCACGAAAAGGATCGATGGTAATACTAATCTGATGACTTTCATCGGTACTGGCAATAATCATGCCTGCAACAAATGAGCCCAGTGCAAGCGATAATCCTGCCAGAGAGGTAAGCCATGCCGCACCAAAACAGATCACCAAAGCTCCGATTACAAGAACCTCCCTGGCTTTCAGAGAGGCTATAATACGAACAATTTTGGGCATGAAAAGCCGAAATCCGGCAAAAATTGCGCCAGAAAAAAGCGCGATAAATACAATTTTTTCACCAACTATCTCAAACGAAGGTGCAACTTGTGGATTCAAAAGGTTAATACCTATCATCAGTGGCACAATGGCAAGATCCTGAAAAATCAGAATCCCCACGGCAATACGCCCATGCGGATGAGCAAGCTCATCCCTGTCTGTGAGAATTTTCAGACAGATCGCTGTACTGCTGACCGAAAAGGTAAATCCAAGAAAAAAAGCGGCGGATACCGTAATTCCATAACCGATAGCCTGCATAAACCAGTAGGCAAAAAAACTGATGGCCATTCCTGTGAAAAGCATCTGAGCAGCGCCTCCCACCAACACAATTTTTTTCAGTTTATTGAGTTCGTCAAGAGAAAATTCAAGGCCAATAGTAAAAAGCAGAAGCACCACACCCAATTCAGCAAGGGTTGAAATCATTTTCTGGTCATAAACCGCGCCGAACCCAGACGGGCCAAGAAGAATGCCGGTAAAAATCAACCCAATGACCGGGGGGATTTTCAATCGCTGGAAAATCAGAATAATGGCGACTGCCAATGCACCAATAAGCACCAGTTCACCAAGAAAATTGAGGTCATGCATAAAGGAAGTTGTTAGTCAAAATACTGTTGCTGAACAGAAAAGAGGTGGTCAGGCATTATCAACCCTGAACGCAAGAAAAGTGAAATAAAAACGAGATTTCATCCCTCCGTATGGAATTATTGGCCGGGAAAGTAATCCAATTTTAATAATTTTTCATCGATTGAATTTATGTATTTGAAAATGATTATGAATTACGTTAAACTTGGGTGATGAGTCAATGGTTGACTGATCGCTATTCAGGTAATTTGTGCTTTGGTTGCCTGAAAGTTTCTCTTTCTATCAATGCATAAGTTTACTGATACTACAAATGAATATTTACATCGGCAATTTGGCTTACTCTGTTACTGAAGATGATCTTCGTGATGCCTTCTCCGAATACGGGCAAGTTGAGAGCGCAAGTATCATCAATGACAAATTTTCAGGCCGCTCCAAGGGGTTTGGGTTTGTTGACATGCCAAATGACAGTGAAGCTCGTGAAGCCATCGAATCATTGAATGACAAGGATTTGAGTGGGCGCACTATAAAAGTGAACGAAGCCAAGCCACGCGAAGAGAGGCCAGCGAGAAGAGACCGCTATTAATCTTTTCTGCTTTTCCCCAGATAAGCCAGACAGAATGGAAGTTCCGTCTGGCTTTTTTTATTGACACAACGCTCAATCATCATGCCAATTCAAGTCGTCTATATCACAGCAGCCCTGCTTTTTATCGCCATAATTCCCCTCCCTGCGGGATATTATGAGCTGCTGCGCATCGTTGCTTCAGGCACCTTTGCCTGGGGTGCCTACCAAAACTTCATCAAAAAAAAGTGGTTGCTGCCATTCGCTTACTCTCTGTTTGCGATACTCTTCAACCCTGTCAGTGAAATCGCCCTTTCCAGAGAGCTCTGGATACCTATTGACCTTCTTGCGGCAATAGTGCTTCTCCTGACAAAAGATCATATTGCCGGGTAAAGGATCGTCAAGCAACAACATACTTGTTACACCTGTACAAACTGAGATGCTTTCGCGCCACAGGTCGGACAGATTTCAGACGGTTTGACCAGTTCAATATGGCCGCAGATTGGGCAGAGCCACACCTCGGTAGCTGTGATATCCTGGCCATTTCTGACCGCTTCCAGCGCTTTTTTATAGAGCTCAGCATGAACCTTCTCAGCCTTGAGTGCAAAGGTAAACATTCTTTTTGCCGGATGCCCGTCAGCTTCAGCCTGTTCAAGCATCAGGGGGTACATTTCTGTATGCTCAAAGGTCTCACCACCAATGGCAGCCTCAAGGTTTTCAACCGTCGAACCTATGCCGCCAAGTGCCACCAAATGGCCCTCAGCATGAATGCGTTCCGCCTGTGCTGTTGTCCTGAACAACTTTGCCACATTGCCAAATCCCGCCTTTTCAGCCTCTTTTGCAAAAGCAAGGTACTTCTGGAAAGCCTGACTCTCACCGGCGAATGCCTCCTTCAGATTCTCTTTTGTTGTAGCCATAATGCTTTATTCTCCATTTATTAATTTGAAATAATCTTTACCGCCAACCATAAAATTCACCTTGATTACAACATACACATGAATACTCGTTTGAGTTCTGCAACAAAGATAATCAGCACCGCACAACAAAGCCCGTGCGAACAAGCCATTATACTACAGAAATCGAACTTTTTTTTATAGAAAAGAGTGGCGCATTGATAAAATAAAGTAAAAAGATTATATACAAACCCAAGCCCGCTCAGGGCTGCTTGTTCATTTTCCTTTTTGACGCTTGCCATGTTCAAACCAAAATTATTTTCAATTCTACCGGAGCTTACCCCTGACAGGATACTGAAGGATGTCATTGCCGGTGTCATGGTCGGTATTGTTGCCCTTCCGCTCGCGATTGCTTTTGCTATTGCCTCCGGGGTTTCTCCTGAAAAAGGGCTTATTACAGCAGTCGTGGGAGGCTTTCTTGTCTCTCTTCTTGGGGGCAGCCGGGTGCAGATAGGGGGGCCGACTGGAGCTTTTATCGTTATCCTGTACGGTATCGTCCAGCAATACGGGGTTAATGGACTGGTGCTGGCAACGATCATGTCGGGTATTATTCTTATGATTATGGGGTTCGCCCAGTTTGGTTCACTCATAAAGTTCATTCCCTATCCGGTTATTGTTGGTTTTACAAGCGGCATCGCCGTTATTATTTTTTCCAGCCAGATAAAAGACTTTCTCGGTCTTGATATTGCCGTTGTCCCTGTCGATTTTATCAGCAAGTGGAGAGCTTATGCCCATAACCTGCCAACGATTGATATTCCAACTCTCCTGATTGGCGCCATTGCCCTGATGATTATTCTTTTCTGGCCAAAGGTGTCCAGAAAAATCCCTGGTTCACTGGTCGCCATCATCGTGACAACCCTTATTGTGCAGTATTTACACCTTGATGTAGCAACCATTGCATCTCGTTTTGGAGAAATTCCCTCCACGCTTCCCGCACCAGCACTCCCCTCTTTTGATTTTGCTACCATTCAGCACCTCATGATGCCAGCAATGACGATTGCCCTGCTTGGTGCCATTGAGGCGCTGCTTTCGGCGGTTGTGGCGGATGGTATGATTGGCAGCAGACATAAGTCGAATATGGAGCTTATTGCACAGGGTGCCGCAAATATCATCACCCCTCTTTTTGGGGGAATCCCCGTCACCGGCGCTATTGCACGCACCGCCACCAATGTCAAAAACGGTGGAAGAACACCGATAGCGGGAATTGTTCACGCCATCACACTCCTCCTGATTATGCTGCTGTTCGGCAAGTGGGCAAAGCTCATTCCCATGCCTGCTCTGGCAGCAATCCTGATTGTGGTTGCCTGGAACATGAGTGAAGTCACGGTATTTCGGCAACTGCTCAAAAGCCCGAGAAGTGACGTTATCGTTCTGATAACCACCTTCGGTCTGACTGTTGTCTTTGATCTGACCATCGCCATTGAGATCGGCATGTTACTCGCCGTCATTCTCTTCATGCAGCGGATGGCACAACTCTCCAATGTAGGGGTGATTACCAAAGAGCTGAGTGACCGGGATGAAGAGGATGACCCGAATACCATCGTTACACGAAAAGTCCCTGATGGAGTAGAGGTTTTTGAAATCAATGGCCCCTTTTTCTTTGGGGCTGCCAGCAAGTTCAGGGAGGCGATGCGTATCGTGGAAAAAGCTCCAAAAATAAGGATTATCAGAATGCGGAGTGTGCTCTCTATTGATGCAACAGGCCTGAACATGATGAGAGAGTTGCTGAAGGACAGCAACAAAACTGATACCCGGCTTATTCTGTCAGGGGTTCATGCCCAGCCTCTTTTTGCTCTCCAGCAGTATGGACTTTACGATGAAATTGGAGAGGAGCATATTTTCGGAAATATTGATGATGCTCTTGATCATGCCAGGGAACTGCTTGGATTGTCAAAAGTTGGACGACTAAAGAACTTCACCCCTTCAGTACAACGCGAGAAATGAGATGAACCCTGCCAGACAGACCCATATACCGTTCAACTGTTGAAGAACCATCTCGCGTGCCAGTCTGCATGACCCCACCTTCAACAGCTACAATTACCTCTTATCGAAGAGCAGAAACCCGAATAAGCATAAATTAATAAGGATAAAACAAATAAAATCCTTATTAATTTTTTTATTTTATTGGAATTTCCTTATTCTCTTATAAAAGCACTCCTTCAAGGATTTGATATCGTGTCACCGAGTAAACTGATCCCTCTTGAGCCAATGGAGTGCACAGAAAATGGAGAAAATAATTTATCAATGAGCGACATGAATACATGCCCTCACACCAACAACTTTTCATGTAAGAAACAGGAGTAATACCTTATGACCACATCATTTCGTCCACTTGGAACTATCGTTCAACTTCTTGAGGAGCTTGGACACGAAGTCACCTATGCTTATGATGACCTTGTTTTCGTCAATGACAACGATTTCCTGCTTCAGTTCGATAACGCAGGCCCAGCACTCAGCCTGTTCTTTAACCAGAACTGCCCGAAGCACAACGCCCAAAATATTGAGCAGAGTATTATCCCGGCTGGCGATAAAATGGGACTCTCAATCGTCAAAAAAGGGCACTACAATATTATCGGACAAAGCGATGAAAATCTGCGCAGAGAGTTCTTCAACAACTGATGCACTTTTGCTACATTACTCGCAGAACTGAGCCTCTCCCTGCACTTGTTGCGGGGAACCGAAAATATAACTATAGCGAGTCATGAAATATTCAGAAGCAAGGCAGGGTAGAGTCTTTGTGATACGCCTGGAAGATGGCGAGATTGTCCATCAGGTGATTGAGCAGTTTGTTCAGGAGCATAACATCGAACGCGCCACACTGATTGCTGTTGGCGGTGCTGACAAGGGCAGCATTCTGGTTACCGGCCCTGAAG
>Ga0194060_10002496_pt1 | contig 13084 bp, 9 predicted proteins | sample SepL225m_MetaG_FD_163427 | JGI IMG/M metagenome (GOLD analysis project Ga0194060, IMG submission 163427) | Anoxic zone freshwater microbial communities from boreal shield lake in IISD Experimental Lakes Area, Ontario, Canada - Sep2016-L222-5m | ecosystem: Environmental > Aquatic > Freshwater >... | reverse complement strand
AAACAGGGCTATGCAAATAATGTGGTTTAATGCAACTTGAAAAGGAATAATATTTTGGTTATTTAATAATACGATTTTTTATGTTTTTTAACTATTACAGAGGAAAAGAATATGGATCTTAAGAGAGCGCTTGGATTTAATGTTAAATCTGATGTTGCAAACAGAAACGATGATAAGCTGATACAGTATATTAATCTTAAACTTGCAGCCTTGGGACTTCCGGTTTATGGGAGCGAGTCGGATTCTGAGTTTATAGATATTGCGCATGATTTAATTGCAAATCATCAGGAAAAAAACCGTCTGCTTTCAAATTATCTTTGTCCGGCAGACCAGCGGATACAGAATTTTATAGACAGCTATTTGAACGACCTTCATTTAAGTGAACAGGTAAGGTTGCCGGCTAATACATTTATACTCGACTGCCACGGCATTGCACGCGTTTTATCGGTTCCCCCCGATAAGGATGAGTTTATCTCCGATATTATAAGTTCTTACAAGATTAAGCAGGGAGTGCTTCATAACCCAAAGAATGACAGGCGCACGACCAATGGTGTGTTTCATATTTCCGAAGGCGGACTGCCTGTTCCGGATGATAAATTTGCTGTTCCGAAGAATGTATTTGCGTCATTATTATTTCATGCGCTTCATCCTCCAAAGGAACTGATGAAGATTCCGTTTACTTCATCTCAGCCCGAGCAGGCTGAATTGTTTGTTTCCTTGCTTTTGCGGCCTGTTGTATCGCCTGAAGTTCAGGGTTATTCCGCAGAAAAAACAATGGAGATAAGATTCTTTGCGCCTGGTAATCTGATAAGTAATCTTGATTTTGTCGAATCCATCTTCGGAAATGCCGGTGATCCATATCTGTCGGCAAATGATGCCGGACTGGATGTCGAACACTGGACGGGGCATACCGGATGTATTATTTTAGCACCGCATCTGACTACACTTACCAGGAAGGAACTCGGACTTCCTAATTTCAATGAGGCAACAGCGCGTCAGAAAAGGGATGGAATGTGCTGGAAAAATGAGGATGAAAAGTATAATAATGGGAATGCCTTTAAGATAACATGCCGTAATGAAGAAGGTATTATTGTTACTGTTATTGCAGATAATTATTTTGGTTATTGTAAAAAGGAAGTGAAGACTCAGATCAGCTATGCTGCTAATCTTTTTGGCAACTGCGAGGAAGAACATGCCGGCGGAGCTATTGCCTTCCCAAGTTATAATCTTGGCGATGAATTCCATGATGATAATCAGGTAAGGAAGGATAATCATACATTTAATGATATGATTAAGCTGTTTAATGGCTTTATCGATTTTAAACCGCAGGGCTACGGTATAGATAAAATTTTTCCGGGCATTATTTATGTGCCCGAAGATGTGAAAATTAATCTTAATGAGCAGAGCGTTAAATGGTTTAAGGGAGAACAGGAACATTCAATTAAGCTTTTGCCATCTAATACATATATACTTCCTGCTGGTTATAAGATAAGACTTGAGAAAAATCCGGCTGTGCCGACCTGGAGGCTTGTGGGAACGGCTGCTGAAGGTACGTTTTGTCATAAGCCATCTACAGTTTCAGGGGGGGGGAAGTCGGAAATATCGAAATCAATTTCTAATTCGATATTAATCGGTCCGTTCTTTATTGCTGACTTTAAGAATGATCTTGATTTTGTCGGTGAGATAATTAATTATGATTACAGCAGACGTTATATTAATCCAAAACCTAAAGATGAAAGCAGCCGCCCGCTTTTAAGTACGAAAAGATCATTAGGCTCAGTTATTAAGATGCTGACACCATCGCAGACTGATTTCACAGAGGAATATAATACCTGGTTAATGGATATTCCTCAGTATATTAAGGGACTGGTCTTTATAATAAAAAGATTTTATAGAGAGGACTGGGGAGGAAACTGGCGTGATTATTTTAGTGTGGATATTGTTAACGGTAATCCTGGCAATGAACTTAAATATAAAAACCGCAAACTTGTTGCCAGTTATCTTAGAGTTGGTCTGCAGAAGGATAAATCATGGCGGACATTTAAATTAAGACAGGATTTTATTTCGGCTGATAAATTGCAACTGGAAGATGATATTACTGCATCTGTCGTAGTGCCTTCAGAACAGGTTAACGGATTAAATGCAGATTATACGAATCCAAGCGTAAAATTTGTAGCTAACTGTGAGTACCGTTTCTTCCAGCGTCCTGACGAAGCAATCTACCGCGGATATGATAAACAGGCCGAGCTGGATATGTCCTCGCCTAACACATTTATTTCGAATTTCGAGCCATTAACTATCAGGGATGCGCAGAATTTAATTCAGGATGCAATCGAATTGGATAAGTTTACCGAGCCTATGAAACAATTCATTCAGGCGGTAGCTTTACAGAATGAGTATTTCTATTTTGTTTCCTCAGCTCATCCAAGAATGGTTGATGGAAAACCTTCGCCAAATATGAGATACCTTCAGAACCGTCCGGATATTGTGAATCCAAAAGAACGCTATATTGCCGAAATGGGAACAAGATTATTCAGGCGTATTCCAATGAGTCAGCCTGTTCATTTCCCTGTTAATTCGGTTCTGTCCGGAAGACGTAATAGTCCTGGTGATGCCGTAGCAAAAATAAGACCTCTTGCGGTCTATAATCCAATTCATTATCAGGAACTGCCGGAGTTATTTATGGAGCTTGTATGTAGTCTGACAGGGAAATCCCCGTCAACTACAGGGGCAGGCAGTGAGGGAGCTTTAACGAAGGGACCTTTTAATGCTCTGAGTGCGGTTACGGACTTAAATAATGCGCTGGTTTCGTTTATAATTACAGAGTATGACTGTTTTTCTACAGCAGCGGGATTTATTGGTCCAAATTTCAGGGTAGATCATGATATTAGTCTTCTAATCCCTGAAATATGGTGTCGTCTTTCAGTACATGAAAGAAATCCTAAATTCCTGATAGAGAAAGGTTATCTTGAAAAGCTGAATGATTTTGAATCAAAGGATGGAACGAAGGTGCTTGTCAGCCGTCTTGGGTACAGGATTACAGATAAGTTTGTTCATACATTTTTCGGCAGAGTTTTTGAGAATCCAAATTCTATCTTTAACGAGGAAATGTTACGGCCTGAGATACAGGATACCGACTCATTTATTGACGGTATGAATAATATTGTTGAAGCTCAGCAGCGGGTTGCCAAAAGCTATTTTGAGGATGGCAGTATCGAAGCCGCCTGCCCGCCTATGAAAGCTTTACTTTATATTATGGCTGACGGCAGTTATGAGGGGAAGACTATTGATAATCCCGAAATCCGTAAAATGTTTACACGTGAATATCTGCTTTCAAGCAACTGGTATCTTGAGCGTCTGATGAAAAAGCAGGCAGGAGATATAGCTTTGTGGCAGCGTCATATTTTATACCTGCAGAATTTTCTTAATAAATCCAGCCATTTGGATATTGCTTCCAATCTGGGAATTAAGGAAAGACTTGATTTTGCAGAAGAGCATCTGCGGAAAATAAAATTACCTGCGTATCTGGACAGTCTGCATGGAACAATCGGGACTGATTTGCTCTTCAGGTAAAAAACAATTTACAGATAAAGCAGGGTAAACATATCGTTACCCTGCTTTATTATTTTCAAAAATCAAATGTGGGAGGTTCGCCAAGCAGTATCCTTCCGTGCAGAATATGACTCTTCATGGTCTCGGCAAATTCCTTGTACCATTTTATTCTTTCTTCTTTTTCATGTATTTCGAAGGTAATGCCCATTTCAAGTCTATTAAGATAATCTTTGTAAACTCTCTCAAGCGCTTCCGCAATTTTTCTTTGCTCATATTTCTTTGATGTAAGTAATATTGCTGTCCGCCAGTCTTTATTTGGTTCTATAGGAATTTCTTCTTCAGCTTCCTTCAGTATCTCGATAGCCACATCAAGGTCTTCATCGTTCGAATCCATATCAGTTCTCTCATAAGCATGATAGTACTCATAAAGTTTACCTGATTCGAACTGTTTAACGAATTTTTCGACTATATTGTGGTCATAAGAGCTTAGCATTGGTCTTTGGTCATGTGGTATGACAGTACGGACAGCCTTTCCGCTCTCAGCCTGTTTTTTTTTGTGGTATTCAGTTCGGGATTCTATAAATCTTTCTTCTTTCTCTCCCCTGATATCAGGAAGTAGCAGGAAAGACGGAGTTCCTTTTCTGTTATCACAGAACTCATACCAGCGACAAATCTCTGCAGAATCATCACCACTAACCGATTCTTTAATATCATCGTAATTCTGCCAGTTGCTGAGCGTCCATCTACAGTCGTCATAATCTTCACTCAGAAGATATTCCCTGTAAGTCTGAAATTCTTCTTCGCTAATAGGTTCCAGAAACGGGCAGTTTTCAATTAATCTTTCCCACATCACAAAATCATAGGTAGATTCAATCTCCGGTATTTGTATCATTTCAGCCCGCCAGAGGCATTGCAGGTCAAATAGTTTTTTTTGTTGTATCTCCCATATCTTTTTCTCAGCTATATTTCGATATTTAAGTATTTCCCTACGGTTATGCTCAATATAGAGTTCACCATAGGTAAGATAAGAAGCTTTTTTATACGAATATGTCTCTATGAAGGATTTAATACTGCCTGGATTGTAATTATCAAAAAAAACCTTGTACTTCTCGTTCGTCTGAAGATCATCTCTGATATCCATAATAAGTTGTCCCATACGCTTTTCTTTTTCAATACTTTCCTTGATATGCTTAGGCATTTCATTTTCGCTCATTTGCTTTCTCTCCTATACTGATTTATAAAAAATAAACAGGAATTTATTTAATAACTCATATTACGCAAAATTCACCTGAACTATGATTTGTGTGATCCTTATGACTTATATAATAATGCAATCAGCATGAAATGAATCATAGTTCTGACATTTTCACATAATATAAATTAATAAAACAAAAATATCTTTATTATCCAAAAAAAACAATTAAATGGCAGAATATATATTAACGACCTTTACAGGTTTTACTGTTCTGTATTGTCTATGACAAATAAATAAATAATTTACCTGAGATAAAGGAAAGTCCTGAGCTTAAAAAGGTCCGGATTTTCCGTTTTTACCTTCCCTGGCTGAGAGTGTAATAATTTCATATAAATGGATTGTAAAAATATGATTTAATAATTTTACGGCAAAATTAATTAACCGGTTATGTTTGTTACTGACATTTCTGTTTTGCTATAACACAGATATGGAAAAAGAATTATAAAACACTTGCATTTTTTGAAAAATTTCGCTTTATTTACAAACACGTTTTATGAAATATAGTATTATCTCGAATTCATAAAAATAAGCGCAAAATTGTAAGGGGTTGTAGTTCAGTTGGTTAGAACGCCTGCCTGTCACGCAGGAGGTCGCGAGTTCGAGCCTCGTCGACCCCGCTTAAAAAGGTCCCTGCAACTAAAATAAGTTGCAGGGATTTTTTATTTTAAATAAACTGCCTCAAAAACCAGTTTGTCAATTCGTATTAGTCGCAAAATAAATTAAATCATCATTTTTTTCTACTGTCTTTTTCAGGCTTGAACCCCCTCCATTGTTAACCCTTTTAAGGCATCATGTATATTATTTAACCGGGAAGAAACACTGCTTATCGGTTACCTTTATATTTGCATGGTCAGGCGGCTTCTGAACGCTGTGAATATATCCCATAAAACCTCTGAAAAATTATTCCGGGATTTAATTTTCTGATAAGAGATAGAGATTGTTTTTGCCTCCGGGCTGGATTGATAAAAGATTATGGAGGATTGATGCTTATAGTTCCCCAAAAAAAACGGATAATAATTTAAGCCGGGTTCCTTTATCTGAACAAAATATTACAGACTCTTTAAAATTCTTCTGTTAATGAAACGATTTTGTTATCAGGCATGTTTAGCATTCAGGAAAGGAAACAGGCTGGATATCAGTCTGTATATAGTTTTCATAAGTTTATTTCAAAAAGAAACTGATTTTGCTGAGGAGAGTTAATGAGCACAGATGAAAAAACCATAGAAAAACTGGCAAACAGCGAATATAAATATGGTTTTGTTACTGATATTGAAATGGAATCCGCTGTTAAAGGGTTAAATGAAGATACAATCCGATATATTTCAGCTAAGAAAAAAGAACCTGAATGGATGACCGAATGGCGCCTTAAAGCTTACCGTTACTGGCTTACGATGACCGAACCAGGCTGGCAGAATGTCCGGTATAATCCCATCGATTACCAGGAAATAATTTATTTTTCCGCACCAAAGCAGAAGACGAAACTCGCGAATATGGACGAAGTGGACCCTGAATTGATTAAGACATTCAACAAACTCGGTATCCCGCTCGAAGAGCAGAAACTCTTTGCCGGTGTGGCTGTCGATGCTGTCTTCGACAGCGTTTCAGTTGCGACTACTTATAAGGCAAAACTCTCGGAGTTTGGAATTATTTTCTGTTCTATGAGCGAAGCAATTCAAAATCATCCCGATATGATTAAAAAATACTTAGGCTCGGTCGTTCCTTACACAGATAACTTTTTTGCTGCGTTAAACTCCGCTGTATTTTCTGACGGCTCATTTATATTTATTCCTAAGGGCGTTGTCTGCCCAATGGAATTATCAACATACTTTAGAATCAACGCCGAAAATACCGGACAGTTCGAAAGGACTTTAATTATCGCTGATGAACGCGCTTCGGTTAGTTATCTCGAAGGTTGTACTGCTCCGATGAGAGATACCAATCAGCTTCACGCCGCCGTAGTTGAGCTTATTGCCCTTGATGATGCAAAGATAAAATACTCGACTGTTCAGAACTGGTACGCCGGCGATGTCAACGGCGTTGGAGGTATTTATAATTTTGTTACAAAGCGGGGCATTTGCCGCGGGCGCAATTCCAAAATAAGCTGGACTCAGGTTGAAACGGGTTCGTCAATCACATGGAAGTATCCAGGCTGCATACTTCAGGGCGATAACTCCATCGGCGAATTTTATTCTGTGGCTCTTACCAATAATATGCAACAGGCAGATACCGGTACAAAGATGATTCACATCGGGAAGAACACAAGAAGCACTATTGTATCAAAGGGAATTTCAGCGGGCAGAAGCAATAATACTTACCGCGGACTTGTAAAGATAAGTCCGAATGCCGAAGGTGCAAGAAACTATTCGCAGTGTGATTCTCTTTTGCTTGGCGATAAATGCGGGGCGCATACTTTCCCGTATCTTGAAGTAGATAATCCGACCGCTACTGTAGAACATGAAGCTACTACTTCCAAGATAGGCGAAGATCAGATATTCTATTTAAATCAGCGGGGCATCGCTACCGAAGATGCCGTTAATCTGATTGTCAACGGTTACTGCAAGGAAGTATTCAAAGAACTTCCGATGGAATTTGCCGTTGAAGCTCAGAGGCTTCTGAGTGTAAGCCTCGAAGGAAGTGTGGGATGATAGTTTTTGGTTAAATGAAAAAACCAAAACTAAGAACTGAAAATTAATGCCTGAAAACTCAAAACTAAATTTAGACAGGGGATATAAAACAATGCTGCTATCTGTAAAAGATTTAAGTGTATCAATTGACAACAAGGAAATATTAAGGGGAATTAACTTTCAGGTTAACCCCGGTGAAATACATGCTATCATGGGCCCAAACGGTTCAGGTAAAAGTACATTCGCAAGCGTGCTTGCCGGGCGGACAGGCTACATAATTAATAGCGGTGAAGTAATTTTTGGCGGAAAGAATCTTCTTGAACTTTCGCCGGAAGACAGAGCACGTGAAGGTCTTTTCCTGGCTTTCCAGTATCCGGTTGAAATCCCGGGCATCAGTAATGCTACGTTTCTTAAAACAGCCCTAAATGAAATAAGAAAATATAAAGGGGAAGAGGAGCTTGATGCAATGGAATTCCTCGCATTGATGAAAGAAAAGATGAAGCTTGTAGGTATGGACAGCGCACTTATCAGCCGTCCTGTTAATCATGGCTTCTCAGGTGGCGAGAAGAAAAGGAACGAAGTATTTCAGCTGACTGTTCTTGAACCGAGGCTCGCTATTCTTGATGAAACTGATTCAGGTCTCGATATTGACGCGCTTAAGATTGTCGCAAATGGGGTTAATCTTTATAAAGGCGACAGCAGGGAAAAATCTGTTGTTCTTGTTACTCATTATCAGAGACTGCTTGATTACATCGTGCCTGACTTCGTTCACGTCCTTTATAATGGCAGGATTGTTAAATCCGGTGGCAAAGAGCTTGCATTTGAACTTGAAGAAAAAGGTTATGACTGGATTAAGGAAGAAAATAAAGAACCGGCTGCTGTTTAATAAAAATTGCAGAATAAAATAATTACGGAGAGATTTTTAATGTCAGAAGTTCCAGATAAAACAAATATTACAGATTATTATTATTCCGGCTTCAAACTATTTGAAGACAGTCTTAACGGCCAGTTGAAAACTAAGGTTCATCAGTTAAGGAACGAAGCCATTAAGGATTTTTCCCGGCTTGGTTTCCCTGCTGTATCGAATGAAGAATGGAAATACACGAATATTAAGCCAATTCTAAAAGTGAATTTTAAGCCTGCTCAGCTTGCTGATAAAACGACAGGCATGTTCCCCGCCATTAACAGCAATACGGTAAAACTATTTCTTATCCCGGAGTTAAAAGTAAATCTGATAGTTTTTGTTAACGGAGTTTATAATTCAGAGCTTTCAAACATTCCGTCTGAGTTAACGGGCATTAAAATAGAGAGTCTTGCAGATATATTGAAAGGCGGGTCTGATTTTATTACAGAAAAAATTATTCCTGAATCAAAAATTAACGATGGTTTTGCCGCACTGAATAAAGCGTTTACCAGTGACGGCGCAATAGTAACTGTTGCTGATAATGCTGTAATTGATGAGCCGGTTCATCTCATGTTTTTAAGCGGAAGCGACAGCGAAAATCTTCTTGTTCAGCCGCACAATTATATTTTTGCAGGCAGAAACAGCCGGGTTAAAATTATCGAAAGTTTCCACAGTATTTCGGAAAATGCAAATCTGATAAATTCGTTAAGCGAAATATTTATAGAAGAGAACGCCCGGATTACACATTATAAGATTCAGAATGATTCAGCGGACTCAGGTCAGGTAAACCGTACTCAGGTTTATCAGCAGAGGTCATCTGTCTTTACGTCATTCGCCATCACCTTTGACGGTGCGCTTGTAAGGAATGATATATATACTGTATTTCAGGGAGAAGGTGGCGAGTCTCATCTTTATGGTCTTTATCTTGCCAATGGTAAAAGTCATATTGATAATCATACTATGATTGACCACGCTGCCGCACGATGTCAGAGTAATGAATTCTACAAAGGCATACTTGACGATCATGCACGCGGTGTATTTAACGGCAAGGTAATGGTTAGAAGAGATGCACAGAAAACACTTGCGTATCAGTCAAATAAAAATTTATTGTTATCAAAATTTGCCAGGGTTGATACAAAACCCCAGCTTGAAATATTTGCCGATGATGTAAAGTGCAGCCATGGCGCGACAGTCGGTCAGCTTAATGATGAATCCGTTTTTTATCTCCGTTCGCGCGGTATCGGAGCTGATATGGCACGTTCAATTCTTATTAACGCATTTGCAAGTGATATCATTGATCAGATAGATATAGAACCATTAAGGGAATATTTAAATAATAAAATATTGGATAAGCTAAATAAAGTTTAGCTTTAAGAGGTATTAATGAAAAAAGAAAATAATCAGTCCATGCCGGAATTAAATAAAAATACAGCCGGCAAATTTGATGTAGAAAAAATAAGAAAAGACTTCCCGATACTTCAGCGGATGATAAAGGATAAACCGCTGGTTTATCTTGATAACGCCGCTACTACACAGAAGCCCCAGTCTGTTATCGATATGCTTGTATATTATTATTCAATGATAAATTCCAACGTACACCGCGGCGTACATTTTTTAAGCGAACAGGCAACTCTTGCTTATGAAGATGCCAGACTTAAGGTAAAGGAATTTATCAATGCTGTAAGTGCCTGTGAGATTATCTATACACGCGGAGCTACGGAAGCTATTAATCTTGTGGCTTATTCATACGGACGTTCACATATCGGCGAAGGTGATGAGATTATTATTTCTGAAATGGAACATCACGCGAATATTGTCCCGTGGCAGATGTTATGCGAAGAGAAGAAGGCGAAGTTGCGTGTTATTCCCATGAATGACGAAGGCGAACTTATTCTTGAAGAGTATTATAAACTGCTCAATGAAAAGACAAAGTTTGTTTCAATTGTTCAGATATCAAATTCACTTGGCACTATTAATCCTATTAACGAGATTATTAAGAAAGCACATGAAAGAAATATTCCCGTGCTTGTTGATGGCTCTCAGTCAGTGCCTCATGTAAAGGTTGATGTACAGGACTGGGATTGCGACTTCTATGTATTCTCAGGTCATAAGCTTTTTGGTCCTGCCGGAATTGGTGTCCTTTACGGAAAAGCTGAACTGTTGCAGAATATGCCTCCGTATCAAACGGGTGGAGATATGATTCGCTATGTAACATTTGAGAAGACAATCTTCAATGATATACCTAATAAGTTTGAAGCCGGCACGCCTAATATTGCCGGAGCTATCGGGCTTGGTACGGCGATAGATTATCTTAATAATCTCGGTATGTATGAAGTGGCAAAACAGGAATATGACCTGCTTGAATATTCAACTCAGAGGTTATCCGAGTTAAAGGAAGTACGCTTAATCGGTACGGCAAAGCACAAGGCTTCCCTGATTTCATTTGTGCTTAAAAATATTCATTCGCATGATATAGGAACGATTCTCGACTCCGAAGGTGTTGCAATAAGAACCGGTCATCACTGCACACAGCCTGTAATGCAGCACTTCAGTATTCCCGCTACGGCAAGAGCTTCGTTTGCTTTCTATAATACCAGGGAAGAGGTTGATAAATTAATTACCGGAATTTATAAAGTAATCAAGGTGTTTGGTTAATATGTCTGAACTAAGTGATCTTTACCAGGAAGTAATACTGGACCATAATAAGAGTCCGCGCAATTTCCGTATCTGCGAAAACTGTAACCACGATGCCGAAGGGTTTAACCCTCTCTGCGGGGATCATATTTTTGTATATCTGAATATGTCTGAAGACAAAATACAGGATATATCGTTCCAGGGTACCGGCTGTGCAATATCAAAGTCATCGGCTTCGATGATGACAACAATTCTTAAGGGAAAAACAAAACAGGAAGCTGAGGAACTCTTTAATAAATTTCACGAAGTGGTTACTTCAAAAATTGGTGAAGAGCAGGACTTAAGCAAACTTGGAAAGCTTGCGGTGTTCTCAGGCGTAAGAGATTATCCTGCGAGAGTAAAGTGTGCGAGTCTGGCATGGCATACTTTGCTTAATGCTCTTAAAGAAGAAAAAAAATCTGCATCTACTGAGCAATAAGAAATCTGACTTTATTCGTTTATCAGACGGATGAAAAGTTATGATATAATGAGAATAATATTTTTCAATAAAAACAGATGAAAGCCGGGGAACAGAATGGACAAGGGATTTTTAGAACAGGAAGTTATACAGCGTCTCAGGACGTGCTTTGATCCGGAAATCCCGGTCGATATATATGAACTGGGACTTATCTATGAAATTAAAATTGATGAAGAATCAAACGTCTATGTTAAGATGACGCTCACTTCTCCAATGTGTCCTGTGGCGGGTTCGCTGCCCGGTGATGTTAAGAAGAAGATTAAGTCGATTAAGGATGTAAATGATGTTTACATAGATTTGGTATGGAATCCGACATGGCACATGGATATGATGTCTGAGGCTGCAAAGCTGGAACTGGGATTTTTTTAGTAAGCTTAAAACAGACTGTACTGCCCCTGGTTTTAACCTGGGGCAGTAGAAGTGGTTAAAAGAAAATAACTGAATTTGCCGGCTGAATCCATTGGCTCATATTTTTCAAAATTCTACAGCGAACTTAACCATGTCTGAGCATAAGCTCTTGCGGTTTCAGTTGTGCTTTTGCCCGCCCTGAAGCATAGTTTCCATACAGGTGGCTTGCTTTCATATTCCTGATTAACAAATTTTTTTTTGCCATATTCTGATTTTAGTTCAGCATTAAAATCAATGTCTTTCGTAACATCAAGAAACTCCGATATCCATTTTTTAACCATTTGCTGCGGGTCTCCATTCCGGTTCCGTTCCCATTCGGCAATTTGATTATTATATTCTGCCAGTTGTGCCTCATACTGTTGTTTAAGCACATTGTCCGTCTCTTTGCTGAATACCGGATTATCAGGGTCATCGAGGCCGGCTATCATTTCTGTTATCATTTTAATTGCTTCATCATAAGCTGTTTTTTGATCTGCGGGCAACGAATTCTGCAATTTAATCATTTCCTTTAGTGATGCGTTATATTCCGCCCTGTATTGCTCGCGGGCTGCGCTGGCGTAAATTGGAGCCTCTGGTATCGCAGGTTTTTTTGATTCCTGGTATTCCAGATATTTCCGCTTAAAGTCATCCGACTTTGTATAAACTTTTGCAAACCCGCCGATGATTTTAACAATTGCCGGACGTTCGTCCATCGGAGTATTTTTTAAGCTGCCGGGGAAAGGATAGTTATAGGAAGAGTATAAAATATTTGATAAAACCTGGTTATTAGCACTTTCTTCTGAAATATCAAGCTGACTTAAAATAGTTTTTATAGTATGCTCTGCTGTTCTGAAAGCAAAAAACATCATTGGCAGGGTTATAATCAGAGTTAAAATACCGGTTTTTTTCATATACAGTTCTCCTGAGTTAAGCTTTAAAAATGGGAGTTAAGGGAAATATTTGATTTTGGCTGTTTTATGATTATAGAATATTACTAAAATTTGAGAATAAAGTTATAATATTTATCTGGAATAATTTATAAGAAAAGGGAGGTAGCTTAAATTATAACCCCTCCGGAGAAAATCCGTTTAACAGTTTCCGTTACAGCGACAGCTTAATTTGTGATACACTTACTCAGTCAGCGTAACAAGACACCTGCCGGGTCCTGCAGTACTAAGGTTTTTTACATTAAAGAATTTAAAGCGGAAATT
>Ga0194060_10002492_pt1 | contig 13091 bp, 9 predicted proteins | sample SepL225m_MetaG_FD_163427 | JGI IMG/M metagenome (GOLD analysis project Ga0194060, IMG submission 163427) | Anoxic zone freshwater microbial communities from boreal shield lake in IISD Experimental Lakes Area, Ontario, Canada - Sep2016-L222-5m | ecosystem: Environmental > Aquatic > Freshwater >... | reverse complement strand
CCTATACCGTCACCCTGCTTGACGCTGTGGCTGGTGGCGCTGCCAATCCGTTCGGCACATATGCAGGCGGTGCAGCGACCGGCAATAACGCCTCCGTAGCCGACGGCACCTACACTATCAAGGCAACAGACGGTGCTGCCAACACAACTACAATAGGCACGTTTATCATCGACACCACGAAACCGGCGGTTGTACCGACAGTAACGGCTCAGACCACGAGCGATACGACCCCGACCATCGTCGGCAGTGCCACACTTGGTGCCGGCGAAACACTGAGCGTACTGGTCAACGGAGTCATCTACAGAGTCGGTGATGGCAACCTGAGCTACGACAACGCAGGCAAGAGCTGGAGTCTGACCATACCTGGCAGCAACACGCTGCCCGCAAACACCTATTCCGTCACCGCGACAGTCACAGACATTGCCGGTAATGTCACCAGCGACGCCACCACTAACGAATTGCGTGTCACCACCCCTTCTCCCCCTTCTCCCCCTTCTCCTCCGCCAGTAGAACCTGAACCGCCGGTTGTTCAACCTCCGCCACCGGTCATCGATACCACCCCCCCTGTAGTCGGCTCTCTCGACATTACCACCGCCACAGACACCGGTTCCAACGATACCAGCACCGGTAACGGTAACCCTGTCATCACATTCTCGGGCGAAGCGGGACTCACCATCAGCTTGGTTGGGGCGGACGGCAGTACGCTGCTGACCCAGGGTACCCAATACACCGTAAGCTATAGCGGCGGCACTTACACTGTCACGCTGCTTGACTCTGTGGCCGGCGGCTCGGCTAATCCTTTCGGCACATATGCAAGTGGCGCAGCAACCGGCAACGCTGCCTCGGTAGCAGACGGCACCTATACCATCAGGGCGACAGACGGTGCCAACAATAAATCAACAGTCGGTACGTTCGTCATCGAGACTACGAAACCCTCGGTTGAACCCACGGTAACTCCGCTTACCACGAGCAGTACAACTCCGACCATCAATGGCACTGCCCGGATAACTGCAGGTGAGACTTTAACCATTACGGTAAGTGGCGCGACATATACCGTTGTACCTGACGCTTCCGGCAACTGGAGCCTGAACCTCGGAACTGCTGTTCCAACTGCCGGCGGTCTGACGCCACTGACCAGCGGTACAGTCTATCAGGTCACCGCCACAATCACTGACAGAGCGGGCAACAGCAGAAGCGACACATCCGGCGGCGAGCTTGTCATTGCTGCTTCTCAGCCATCGACCACTCCTCCGACTATCCCGGCACCGGAAACAGCTCCACCTGCGCCGCGGCCAGCCGATCCACCCGCACCTTCTGCACCTTCTGCGCCGGTCGGACAGATTGCCTTACCTCCATTTTCAAGACCTGTTACCGAGGCTCCGTTCACTAATGCGCCGAACAGCTTTTCAACCGCAATCGATGGTGTTGTGGTTCTTGGTGGCACCACATCCACATCGCAGCGGGGGCTCTATGTCGCCTTGTCACCCTCCTCCCGGAGTGTCGAAGTAAACCAGTTAACGACAACCAGTCTCCCCGCCGGCACCTTCTATCATTCAGATGTTAACGCCAAAGTATCGATTGAAGCCACCCTCCAGGATGGTAGCCCGTTGCCCGGCTGGATCAAATTTGACGCATCCACCGGTCGTTTTGAGACCATGCCACCAGTTGGATCAGACGGTACTCTCATCATCAGGTTAACTGCCCGTGACTCTGATGGAAACGCAGTGTCTGCTGAGTTTGTACTCGATATAAGGGTGCCAAAATCTTTGCGTCCCAACGGAGGCGATGCTGACAACTCTGTTGACGCTCCCGGTAAACAGGAGAACATACCTGATAGCAAGGACAATCCGAACCGGGGGGGGAGAGAGAGGCCAGACAGAGACTCGGGACAGCCACGTTCAAACATAACTCCTGATCTCCTCGATGGCCGAGCCTTGAACAATTTTATCGCAACAGGAGCTCTCAAAGGGCGCCCATCTTTAGCAGATCAACTGTCTGCTTTTGATCGCCGGGGGCCGGACGTCGATTTTATGAGGGCGTTTCAGAAAAATATCGCACAAAAACAAGCAGTTCTTTGATAAAGGAACATCCGAACGGAGGGATTAACCAGATGAAAAGCAATAAAGTATTTGGTGCCATATTAACGCTGTTTTTGCTCTGCGGCGGTTGTGCTGTCTCAACCAAGCAGTTGACCGAAGAAGATATAATGAATCGGATAAACAATGACCGCCAGGCTCTTCACAAGGATCAGGAGCCGTTGAGCGTTGATATTACACTTGCAGAGGCCATGGCTCGTGCCATTAAGTACAACCTTGATCATCGTCTCAAAATCATGGAGGATGCGATGGCGATGCGGCAGGCGGATTTTTCCTCTTACGAGATGTTGCCTCGTCTGGTCGCCTCCGCCGGGTATGCGGAACGGGATTCCTATAACGCCTCATCCAGCATGAACATAGCCAACTACCAGCAATCACTGGTTCCCTCAACATCTCAGGATTTGGGGCATTATAACGGTGACCTCTCTCTTACCTGGAACATCCTCGATTTTGGCGTAAGTTATATGCAGTCCAAGCAGCAGTCTGACCGCGCCCACATCACAAAGGAACGTCGCCGCAAAGTGCTTCACACAATAATGCAGCAGGTGCGTCAGGCCTATTGGCTCGCCCTTGGTGCCCAGGAACTGGAAGGACGATTTGAGCCGCTGCTGAAAGAGGTGGAGAAGGCGCTTAAAGATACGTCACGTATTGAAGAGGAAAAACTCCGACCACCACTGGAGGTGCTTACCTATCGAAAGACCCTGCTTGAAATCATGAAGCAACTGGAAACGTTTCGCAGTGAACTTGCCCAGGCCAAGCCGCGCCTTGCATCGCTGATGAACCTCCCCCCCGGCCAGTCATTTCTGATAGCCCGTCCCGCTTCTCTTGAAATTCCCAAGTCCCCCTATACTCTGGAACATATGGAACTGCGAGCGCTGCTTCTGCGTCCGGAGCTGATGGAAGCTGATTACAACGAGCGTATCAGCATAAATGAGTTGCGCAAGAGTATAGCGAGGATGCTCCCCGGTGTTGAACTTACCGTGGGGGGGCATTTTGACAGCACCAGTTTTCTCGTAAATCAGAAGTGGGTCGAGGGGGGAGCCAGGCTGACCTGGAACCTGCTGAATATAATCAGCGGCCCCAGTCAGTACAAACTGGCAAAAAACCAGATTGAGATTGCGCAAACCCAGCGCCTGGCTCTCAGCATGGCGATACTTACTCAGGTGCATGTTGCCTACCATGATTATTTCAGCGCGCTGCGGCAGTATGAAATATCCGATCAACTCCTTAATATAGAGAATAAAATTCATACACTAACCATTAACCAGACCAGAAGCGGTTCACAGAATCTTTTGAACGAGATCAGATCCGCCACATCGGCTCTTATGGCTTCGTATCGCAGTTACCAGAACTATGCAGCCCTCCAGAACGCATATGGTCAGATCGCCGCGACTCTCGGCACAGACCCTCTGCCGGAGACAGTTACTTCCCATGATGTCAAATCACTGGCCAAAGCGATCTCAACCAGGCTCAAACCGCACATAAGCCGCACTGTTCCAATCCCTGCAGATGCCAGCAAACTGGTTATAGAGCCTGCCGCTCCCGTTGCACCTGTAACACCGGTACCTGTAAAAGCTGTTGCGCAAGTTGTTCAGCCCAAAGCTGCAGAAGCTGTTCAACCACAGGCGCCGGAGGTTATTCAACTAAAAGCAACGACCGCCAGACTATGCAGTCCGACAGTATTGTCGATCGAATTTGACAGCGAAAAGTCGGTTATCAAGCCGGAACATTATGCCGAGCTCAAAACAGTTGCCGACTTTCTGCTGGAATTCCCTGAAGCTACCGGAGAGATTGCGGGACACACAGCCAACGCCCGCTTCGCTGAAAAGGATTCTGAAAAAAATATCAGCAATATCAGGCTGTCTCAGCGTAGAGCTGACAACATTCGCAATTATCTCATCAAAAACTTTGGCATCGATCCGAAGCGTATTACAGCAGTGGGGTACGGAGCCATGAAACCGGTCACGGACAATAAAACCGAGGAAAGCAGAAGGAAAAACCGTCGTATAGAGACAAATTTCAAATGCGAATAGCAGCGGACAGCCTGATCTTTTTACTCACTGCGTCTCTTCTGTTTCCGCTCACTTCGACCGCTCAGGAGAATCTCTCTGGCAACCGGATTCGGGCTCAGCTTACACCATATCAGCAGACCACTCTTTCTGCCGAGATTGCCGCCAATATCTCGAAACTGTCACTGCGCGAGGGGGAAACTTTTGCAAAGGATCACCCCCTTGTAGAATTTGACTGTGCGCTGTTGAACGCGCAGTTGAACAAGTCCGCTGCAACGGCGGAAGTAGCGCGCCAGGGTCTGAAAGTCAACAAACGACTGGAAGAGCTGAACTCAATCAGCAGCTTTGAGGTAGACCAGGCAACCGCCAGGGTAAAAGAAACAGAGGCCGAACTGGAGGCTATCAAAGTAAACGTTTCAAAATGTTCGCTTTTGGCACCCTTTCCGGGGAGGATCGCAAAACTTCATGTTGACGCCTACCAGTATGTCACGCCAGGCAAACCGCTCATGGATATTCTGGACACAAGCCGCCTGGAGGTACGCCTGATTGTTCCGTCTGTATGGCTTTCGTGGCTGAAGCCGGAGAGCCGGTTTTCCATCCGGATTGAAGAGTTGGAGCGAACCTATCAGGCACGGGTTGTCCGACTTGGTGCCCGCATCGACCCGGTGAGCCAGTCGCTGCTGATAACCGGCGAAATAGAGGGGGATCATGGCGAGCTTCTTCCAGGGATGAGCGGTTGGGCGAGCTTCAGTAAGGTGAAACGATGATTGAGAACGCTGAAAACCAGGTTATCGGTTTAAGCATACTTGTTCAACTGTCAAGGCGTGTCAGAGAGGCAGCAACCGAGGAGGAGATCGGATTCATCGCTGTAAATGAAAGCAAGCAGTTGCTCCCTTACCGTCAGTCGGCGCTCTGGATGCATGGGAAAGGTGTTTTCTGCGTTTCCGGCATTCCAACCCCGGATAAAAGCTCGCCATATATTCAATGGCTTGCTGAATGCTGCAAACAGTGGCAGGGCAATGAAACCGTCAGTTGCTGTGTGCCGGATGAGTTATCCGGCGACCTTTCCCGCTCCTGGAGCGAGTGGGCTCCCCTGAACGCGGCAATAACCCCCTTAAAATCGAAATTCGGCGGCCAGTACGGTCTGTTGATTCTTTTTCGCGAAGATGCCTGGCATGAACATGAACTGGCACTTCTGAGCGAACTTGCCTCTATCTACGGGCACGGTTTTGCTTCATTTGCCGGTCGTGGCGATTTCTGGAAGAGACTCAAAAAAAACGTTTTTTCGACCTGCGCGAAAATAGTTTTATCCGCTCTTCTCTTCTCCTCCCTCTTTTTTCCCATTCGCATGTCCGTTCAGGCACCGGCAGAAGTTGTGCCCAAAGAGCCTTTCGTTGTGAGATCCCCGCTCGATACGGTTATCGACAGATTTCATGTCAAGCCGAACCAGGCGGTTGTTGCCGGGCAACTGCTCTTTGAGTTTGACAGAACAAACCTCGGCGCCAAACATGGCGTGGCAAGCAAGGCGTATCAGGTGGCTGCCGAAGAGTATCGTCAGGCTGCCCAGACGGCTGTGGTTGACGACAAATTCAGGGCAGAGATAACTCCGCGACGCGGGAGAATGGAAGAGAAGGCGACAGAGCTATCCTATTCCAGCCAACTGCTCAAAAAAACCGAGGTGAGGGCACCCCGTTCAGGAATTGTGGTATTTGCAGAACAGGGTGACTGGGTCGGCAAAAACGTTTCCATCGGAGAGCGTGTTTTGACCATCGCCGACCCTGGCCGGATTGAAATGCTGATTCGTCTTCCGGTTGCCGACGCTATCGATTTTGCGCTTGAAACACCTGTCAGACTATACCTCTCTTCAGACCCGCAGAACCCGCTGGATGGCACTCTGCGCTATGCAGCCTACAAACCTGAAACATCTCCTTCCGGAATTGCAGCTTATCGATTAAAGGCTGATTTTACGACAGGCACCAGACTCCCACGTATCGGGCTGACAGGAACCGCACGTATCTATGGCAAAAAAGTCTCGCTTGGTTACTATCTCTTCCGCCGTCCTCTCACGGCGATCCGGCAGAAACTCGGATGGTAGATTCACCGATGCTCCCCCTTCTGCGACAGGAATTAGGAATCTTTTCCGCCCCCCCCTCAGAAGATGGCACACCAGCCTGGACACTCCACGACCCGGCGGCTAACAAATTTTTTCTACTTGGATGGCCCGCCTTTGAAATACTGTCAAGGTGGAATCTTGGCTCTGTCCGGAGTGTCGTCGAAGTTGTCAGGCGGGAAACCACCCTGAACGTCACAGAACAGGATGTACTCGGCATGGCCGCTTTTCTGGAACAGAATTTTCTTCTGCAACTGTCTACCGCCGCCGGGAATCAACGACTCCTCTCTGCTCAGGCGGCCAGCCGCCCCGGATGGGCTTTGTGGCTCCTGCACAACTATCTTTTCATTCGAGTCCCACTGGTTCAGCCGGAACGTTTCCTCAAAAAAACCTTGCCTTTTGTCGAGTTTTTTTTCTCCCCCACCTTTTATGCCGTGGCGCTCATGGCGGCGCTCTCCGCTTTTTATCTGATATCGCACCAATGGGATGCCTTCCTTAATTCATTCACCGCATATCAGAGCCTGGAAGGAATAATTATCGTCGGCTGTGCTATTCCGATGGCCAAGATAATCCATGAACTTGGACACGCCTTTACCGCGCACCGCTACGGCTGTCGCATACCATCCATGGGGTTTGCTCTCGTCGTTATGACTCCAATGCTATATACCGATACCAACGAAGCGTGGAAATTAACCTCCCGTTTCCAAAGGCTTGCCATTGGTATCGCAGGTATGGCAGCAGAGCTTCTGTTAGCTCTGGCAGCGCTCTGGGTATGGATTCTTATGCCGGACGGCCCATTGCGTGGAGCCGCCTTCATTCTGGCGACTACAACATGGATCATGACAATATTACTAAACGCCAGCCCCTTCATGAGATTTGACGGCTATTTCATACTTTCAGACTTTATGAGGCTTCCCAATCTGCACCAGCGCTCTTTTGCATTCGGCAGATGGTGGCTTAGAGAACTCCTTTTCGGCCTCAAAGTGCAGCCACCCGAACCTGCGTCGCTACGGCTTAAAGTTTTTTTCGTGCTGTTTGCCATAACGGTTTGGGTGTATCGCCTTATTATTTTTCTGGGTATCGCTCTACTGGTGTATCGCTATTTTTTCAAGGCGCTCGGCATCATTTTGTTTGCAGTGGAAATGGTATGGTTTATTATGCACCCCATCTACAGAGAGCTTGCGGAATGGTCAAAATTGCGGGAGAAACTTCGGTTCAATTTCAGCACAATCAGGAGTCTAATGCTGCTGGCTGGAATAATCTGGATCATGGTTTTCCCCTGGCAGGGGACACTTTCTGCTCCCGCCCTGCTCTCTGCTACGCGGGAGCAGCAGGTCTCCGCGCCATTTTCATCGATGATAACGGTTGAGTCAACCGCTGATATGAAAAAAGTGCGCCGTGGGGAGACGTTACTGCAACTGCACTCCCCCGAGATGGATCAGCAGATCCGGCAGGCGAAGAACAGCACCACCGTTTCGCGCTGGCAGGCTGATCAGCAGTCGTTCGACGAAAAACTGCTCAGCCAGGGAAACGTCCTTCAACGGCGCTTTGAAGTTGGAGCCACGGAACTTTCAGGACTTAATGACGTTAGAGGGCAGCTTACGCTGCGGGCCCCCTTTGACGGCCTGATAGTGGCTCGCAACGACGAGCTTGCTCCCGGCGTCTGGCTCTCTCGCAAGGAGCCGTTGTATCTGGTTGCAGATACCGGCAGGAACAGAGTTGATGCATACCTGAACGAGCGGGAGCTTGCGAGGATCAGGGTAGGGGCTTCGGCACGTTTTTTTCCCGATATTCTTGAGTTTGGTCTGTTTACCTGCCGGGTTACCGAAATTGACCGGGTGAATATTCCGAGCATCGATGAACCGTTTCTCGCTTCAACATTCGGTGGCCCTATCGCCTCGCGCAATGATAACCAGGGGGTGATAATTCCGGATGCACCTCTCTTTCGTGTTCGTATGGATGGATGTTCACCTTCAGATGTGCCACTGATAAAATTGAGGGGAGTTGCGCATATAGAAGCAGAGAAGCGAAGTTCATTTGTTGAAATGTTGCGAAATGGGTACGCAGTTGTCATACGTGAAATCGGGTTTTAATTCGCAATAGCAACCAAGATGCCTAAAAATATTGAATAGTTACAAGGATAGCCCATGCTTATTCCGATCAACTCCGCTTCATTCCTCCCCTGGAATGATGGCGACCCCGCTCCGCAGTGGGGTGACATATTTGGAAACAATCATCCCCTGGCGCTGGAAATCGGTTGCGGCGTGGGTGATTTTGTGGTCAAAATGGCCGAGCTGCACCCCGACTGGAATTTTATCGCCATTGATTTCTATAACAAAGGGTGTCTCAAAACCTGCAAGAGGATTGATAATGGGGGGCTTTCAAACGTCAGGGTTTTGCGGGTCGAGGCGCGCAGTTTTATTGAATCGTGCATTCTGCCTGGCTCGCTTCAGGCTGTTATAATCAACTGCCCTGATCCCTGGCCGAAGATCCGCCACAGAAAGCGTCGCCTGGTCAACACAGCTTTTGTCGCCTGGCTTTCACGCTTCATGCTGCCTGGGGCAGATTTCTATTTTGCCACGGATTTTGATGACTACGGTCTTGATGTAGCGGAGTTCATGACCAGGCAGGAAGGTTTTGAAAATCAGTTTTCACCGGATGCTTACAGGCACACACTGGAGGGTTATCCGGTGTCAAAATATATGCGGCGCTTTCTGGATCTGGGGCAGTCAATATATTATGTTCATTACCGGAAAAGCTTCCATTATCTGTAGGCCGGATGAAGCGAAGCGCATCCGGCGATACTGCCTGGCATGAGAGAAAACGCCGGTTCCGCTTCGCTTGAACCGGCCTACTTTATAGTATTACTGGAAAAATTATTTATTGCCTTTTGCCTTATAAACAATGAAGGGAAAAATCATGGAAGAAAACAGTCCTAACAGAAGTTTCAGCTTTTTTACGCCACGCGGCGAAACAATGCGGAGCGAGACCCGTGTCATCAAGCTGATCCTGGTCGGCTGGCTGGTTGCCATCATCGGTATACAGATCTGCATATATCTGATGGAGGTGAACTACTCCGCGCTTCTGCTTGATGACCGGCTCTTTTTCAATCTGCCGGTTCACTTCTGGTTGACTGGGCAGTTTCTGCCGCTCTGGTTCATCATTCTCTGTGTGCTGTTCAACTTCTGGATGGATCGCCATGCCGCAAATGCCAGCAAACTTGACGGTTCATTACGGTTTCGTGTAACCCATGACAGTGTGGAGGAGTTGTAAATGCTGACCAGCAAAGTACAGGTATTGCCGCTTGCCATTGTAGTCGGCCTGTTCGCGATTTTTATCATTTCAGGGTTGCGTCATCGGACTCTCAAACAGTCGGAATACGGATTGAGCGGTGTCTACACCGGACGAGTCGGCATCGGGGCGGCTATCGCCAGCAACTGGATGAGCGCCGCCAGTTTTCTCGGCCTGGCCGGGATGTTCTATCTGAAAGGCTATTTTGCAATGGCCTTCGTGGTCGGCTGGACAGGGGGTTATGTCCTTCTGCTCGTACTTATGGCCACGCAGATAAGGCGTTTCGGCAAATTCAGCGCTTCAGATTTTGTCGGCTTCCGCTATGAGTCAGAAGCTGCCCGTACCGTGGCAGCGCTCATTTTAATCGTAATCACAGTTATCTACAGTGTGGCGCAGTTTAGAGGGATCGCCCTGCTGGTATCCTGGCTGTTCGGCATCGGTTATCTCCCGTCGGTGGTAGTCGGTGCTTTAATGTTTGCAATGTTCGTGGTTGTCTCCGGCGCTCTGGGGGCTACCCGCAACCAGCAGCTCCAGTATTTCGTGCTGATTATAGCTTTTATTCTGCCGCTGATGTTTCTGACCCGCAAACTAGGCTATTTCTGGATACTCCCTCAATTCGGCTACGGTGCAGCCATCGAGGAACTCCACAAACAGTTCGGTTTTGCCTGGTCTGAGCCGTTTCACAACACCTCGCTCTTTGAGTGGCTGGCTCTATGCTTTTCCCTCATGTTCGGAACAGCCGGCCTGCCGCATGTCCTTGCCCATTTTTACGCGGTGCCCGGCATTCGTGATGCGCGGTGGGGGGTGGTCTGGGGGCTCTTTTTCATCGCCCTGATCTACTGGTCGGCTCCCGCCTACGGTGTGCTCGCCCGCCTCTTTGAAGCGAGAAATAACATTCCGTTCAATGCCGGAGATGCTCATGCGGCCGACATGGTTGTGCTTACTGCGGCTACTCTGGGGGGATTGCCACGCTGGGTGATCGGCCTTCTGGCGGCAGGCGGTATCAGCGCCGCTTTTTCCGCTTCGGCAGCTCTTCTGTTAAGTGGCGCGGCCTCCTTTTCGTACGATATATATCCGCGACTTATCAGGAAAAATGCATCGGAAGGGGAGAAGGTTTTTGCCGCAAAAGGCGTTTTTCTGCTTCTGGCCTGCATTGTGACTCTGCTGACGTTAAACCCTTTGGGGATGATTGCCGAGATCGCCGCCTTTGCCTTTGCGCTGGCCGGAAATACCATTTTCCCCGCTTTTCTGCTCGGAATATGGTGGCCAAAAGCCAATGCGCCCGGTGTTATCAGCGGCATGATGGTCGGCCTGCTGATTACATTCACGCCGTTGTTTATGGGAGGTGTGGCGCCGATGCTGGTACAGCTCTTTCCGGTTACCTCATCCGCCTTTATCGGAGCTCCTCTGGTAATGATCGTTATGATAGCTGTTTCAAGGATGACCGCTCCACCGTCCAAAGAGATGCGTCGTTTTCTGGCGCATGATGTTCACGACTGCCCGGACAACTGATGATACCCCGTGACATGACAACAAGAGGGTAACCGACCATGCTGATCTCTCTCTCAACCGGTTGTCTTTTCAGGCATCCATTTCAGAAGGTCTTTGAGCTGGCGGCAGAATCCGGCTTTGACGGAGTCGAGCTGATCGTTAACCAGAGTTTTGTCGGTGTGAATCCGGTAAAGCTGGTTCGTTCACTTCAGGAGATTGCGACCATACATTCCATTCATGCACCCTTCATGATGCTGGACGGCTGGGGGGGGCCTATGGATTCCCTTAAGGAGTGTGTTAAAATTGCGGATCAGTGCGGAATCCCTCTGGTGAATTTTCACCCCGCATCCTGGATGGGGCTGGAGATCGGTTTCTGGCGCTCCCTCTACAAGGTGCGCGATTTCCAGAAAGAGATCGGGCTGGATGGAAAGGTGATGATAACCCTTGAGAACATGCCCTGGGTCGGAAATTACAAGATCAACCCCTACATCCTCTCAAAACCGGAGCGGATGATTGAGTTCATCAATGAGCATAACCTTTTCATGACGTTCGACTGTACACATATGGGTTCCGGAAAGACCAGCTTTATCAATGATTTCTTCCTGTTTTACGAATCCGGGCGGATCCGCAATATCCATTTCTCGGACTATGGTCATGGACGAGAACATCTGCTGCCGGGGCATGGTATCCTGCCGCTGACCCGTTTTCTTAACCATCTGCGCAGCACAGATTATCAGAGAACAATCACCCTTGAACTTGATCCTAATGAGTTTCCGGAGGATGAGCTGAGTATTCTGGAGAGTTTGAAGGAGCTTTTGACCTTTCTGAGAAAAGAAACAGTTCATCAGAGCGACCTTCATAGCGGGTACAGCGACGAGGTCATTCAGGTTGTTCCATCAACCTGACCGATAACGTATACCGAAATGAAATCATCCGATGCATGATCGTTACATAGAAAAATCTTTTCTATATCTGGTTATTCTCTCTCTGTTGCTTCATGCAGGTGCGTTTGCCGTACTCTATTATCTTCCGGAGTCCCGCCAGGAGCCTCCAAAAGATCCGGTATTTGTTGATCTGCAGCAGGTGCCGGAGGTCAGGCAGCCGCCGCAGCCCACTCAAAAAGAGACCAGACGGCAATCAGACACACGGGTACGGGTTCCGCGAGAAACCGCACCCAAAGGGGATTCCCGTCGTGAGAGTCCCCCTGCAGCCATGCCAAAGAAGCCTCAAGCCGGCCAAAGCGCCCCTCCGGCGGCCAGACCATCCATGCCGGTGGAGGGTGACAGTAAGCCTGCCCCGGTTTCCCCGGGGTCGTCTGCTTCCGGCCTTCTAAAACCGAGAGGGGAGTCATCCCGGCAATCGTCCCAGCCGCAGCTTTTTCCGGGGGCTAACCGGCTTGCCAAACTGGAGGAGAGTTACCGGCGCAAGTTTGAGAACGACATTGCCGAGGGTGACACCCGCTTTCTGAACAGTGACGATATACTCTTTGGATCATTTCTGCGACGTTTTGAGGGGGCGGTCTACGGAGTCTGGCGCTATCCGCAGGAAGCTGCCATGCGAGGAATCGAAGGGATAACACCAGTCAGAATCACCTTCAATCGACGTGGTGAAATTACCGGTATTCAGCAGCTCGAAAGTTCAGGAGCCAGGATTCTGGATGAAGAGGTACTACGGACGCTGCGGGCAATCGGGCCGGTAGGTGGGTTTCCAAAAGGATATGACAAGGACGAATTCCATCTGATAGCTTTTTTTCAGTATGGTGGTTCCAGGAGATCGCTGAGGTGATGATTTCGGACAACCAGGAGTGTCTGTTTTGAAAAATCACGGTTTCCTGATAGCCGCTCCCCGGAGCGGTAGCGGCAAGACTACGGTCAGCCTGGCGATCATGGCGGCACTTGTGCGGCGTGGGCTGGTTGTGGCTCCATTTAAATGCGGGCCCGATTTTATTGACCCTGGGTATCACCGCCTGGTTACCGGCGTCACTTCAATTAACCTTGATGGCTGGATTTGCTCTGATGAGTTTGTGAATTTCACTTTTCAGATCAGCCGGAACAGTCCGATCAGTCCGAAAATCGCCATCATTGAAGGAGCTAT
>Ga0194060_10002490_pt1 | contig 13097 bp, 8 predicted proteins | sample SepL225m_MetaG_FD_163427 | JGI IMG/M metagenome (GOLD analysis project Ga0194060, IMG submission 163427) | Anoxic zone freshwater microbial communities from boreal shield lake in IISD Experimental Lakes Area, Ontario, Canada - Sep2016-L222-5m | ecosystem: Environmental > Aquatic > Freshwater >... | reverse complement strand
TCTTACTTCAACAGAAAGCTTATTCCATGATTTATTAGCAAATTGAGCATTTGTAATTAATGTTTCTACATGATATGCAGGGTATTTTACACCAATACCCATTTGTAAAAAAGGAGAAACTTCTTCACCTATATATACGTCTGACTTTTTTTGCAATAATTCATCAAAATTATTATTCATTGTTTTGCTGATATAATTTCTTGCATTCTGATCAGCATCTTCTTGATATAATTTTGGCGATTCAGGGTAAATAGTGAAATAATTACGCTGTCCTAAAGCCTTAATGGCTTCTTCAATTTTTGATTTGTGATGATTAAATAACTCCATTCCAATAAAAATAAGGAAACAAAAGTATTCGAAATGCACGAATAATCCATTCAAATTAAGGTGTCAGAATAATAATTGATATTTTTTTTTAAACATAAACCATTGAGAGATAAACAGAAGATTCGATTATAAAAATTATTGTTAAACATTTTTTCAAAATAACTTGTAGGATTTAAAAACTCACTTACCTTTGCCACCCCTTAAGAAAGAAACAAAAAAAGGAATCGTTCTGAAAAGTAAGTTTTAAAAAAAAAGAAAAATATTTCTTGCAATAATTAAAAACTCTCTTACCTTTGCGACCCCTTATAGAAAAGGGAATAACATTTAAATATCATCCGAAAGGATAAATTGATATAAAGTTCTTTGAAGTTTTGAAATAGCGGACCTTTGTTTAATTACAAAGTTTCAAATCCTAATAATAGTCATTTTCAAATAATCTTTTACTATGAAGAGTTTGATCCTGGCTCAGGATTAACGCTAGCGGCAGGCATAATACATGCAAGTTGAACGGGATTAGTTGTAGCAATACGACTATGAGAGTAGCGCACGGGTGCGTAACGCGTATGCAACCTGCCTCCAACTGGGGAATAGCCCCTCGAAAGAGGGATTAATACCGCATAAAATAGTGAATAGGCATCTATTTACTATTAAAACTACGGTGGTTGGAGATGGGCATGCGTGACATTAGCTAGTTGGTAGGGTAATGGCCTACCAAGGCTACGATGTCTAGGGGGTCTGAGAGGATGTCCCCCCACACTGGTACTGAGATACGGACCAGACTCCTACGGGAGGCAGCAGTAGGGAATATTGGTCAATGGGCGAAAGCCTGAACCAGCCATGCCGCGTGCAGGATGACTGCCCTATGGGTTGTAAACTGCTTTTGTACGGGAAGAAACCTCACTACGTGTAGTGAGTTGACGGTACCGTGAGAATAAGGATCGGCTAACTTCGTGCCAGCAGCCGCGGTAATACGAAGGATCCTAGCGTTGTCCGGATTTACTGGGTTTAAAGGGTGCGTAGGCGGACTTTTAAGTCAGTGGTGAAAGCCTGCAGCTTAACTGTAGAATTGCCATTGAAACTGATTGTCTCGAGTGCGGTTGAGGTCACTGGAATGTATCATGTAGCGGTGAAATGCTTAGATATGATACAGAACACCAATTGCGAAGGCAGGTGACTAAACCGTAACTGACGCTGATGCACGAAAGCGTGGGGATCAAACAGGATTAGATACCCTGGTAGTCCACGCCCTAAACGTTGAATACTCGACCTTAGCGATACACTGTTAGGGTCCAAGCGAAAGCGTTAAGTATTCCACCTGGGAAGTACGATCGCAAGATTGAAACTCAAAGGAATTGACGGGGGCCCGCACAAGCGGAGGAGCATGTGGTTTAATTCGATGATACGCGAGGAACCTTACCTGGGCTTGAATGTGAGTGACCGCTGCCGAAAGGTGGCTTCCCTTCGGGGCACAAAACAAGGTGCTGCATGGCTGTCGTCAGCTCGTGCCGTGAGGTGTTGGGTTAAGTCCCGCAACGAGCGCAACCCCTATCTTTAGTTGCCATCAGGTTATGCTGGGGACTCTAAAGAGACTGCCTGCGTAAGCAGTGAGGAAGGTGGGGATGACGTCAAGTCATCATGGCCCTTACGTCCAGGGCTACACACGTGCTACAATGGTAGGTACAATGAGTTGCAACATGGTAACATGAAGCTAATCTCAAAAAACCTATCTCAGTTCGGATTGAGGTCTGCAACTCGACCTCATGAAGTTGGATTCGCTAGTAATCGGATATCAGCAATGATCCGGTGAATACGTTCCCGGGCCTTGTACACACCGCCCGTCAAGCCATGGAAGTTGGGAGAACCTGAAGTCGATAACCGCAAGGAGTCGCCTAAGGTTATACCGATGACTGGGGCTAAGTCGTAACAAGGTAACCGTACCGGAAGGTGTGGTTGGACCACCTCCTTTCTAGAGTTGGATTTGATGTCCGCTATTTCAAAATACTTCAATTATTAATCGTTCTATTAATACCTACATGTGTAGGTTAACCAATAGCGAAAATCAGAGTGGCTAACCTTCTCTGTGATGCTAGATTAATAAAATAGTCTCGTAGCTCAGTTGGTTAGAGCGCTACACTGATAATGTAGAGGTCCCCAGTTCAAATCTGGGCGGGACTACAATAATCGTTATTGGGGAATTAGCTCAGCTGGCTAGAGCACCTGCCTTGCACGCAGGGGGTCATCGGTTCGAATCCGATATTCTCCACAATCCTAGTTTACTAGGATATGTTCTTTGACATTTTGATTTGAAAGAAAACACAATTTCACATAGAGATATTAAATAATTAAGTTACTAAGAGCGTATGGGGGATGCCTTGGCTCTCAGAGTCTATGAAGGACGTGACCAGCTGCGATAAGCTCCGGGGAGCTGCTAATAAGCTTTGATCCGAAGATTTCCGAATGGGGAAACCCTCCTGATTTATCAGGACTATGGATAACCCGCTGAACTGAAACATCTAAGTAAGCGGAGGAAAAGAAAATAACAAATGATTCCCTGAGTAGTGGCGAGCGAAACGGGAATAGCCCAAACCAATAATGTTTAGGCATTGTTGGGGTTGTAGGACTGCAACATGATTGTAAAAATAAAGTTGAAGCTTCTGGAAAGTTGCGCAACATAGGGTGATAGCCCCGTAAACGTAAGTTTTTACATGATAGCAGTATCCTGAGTAGCGCGGGGTCGGAGACGCCTTGCGTGAATCTGCCAGCACCATCTGGTAAGGCTAAATACTACTGAGAGACCGATAGCGAACTAGTACTGTGAAGGAAAGGTGAAAAGAATCTCGAACAGAGAAGTTAAAAGAACCTGAAACCATACGCTTACAAGCGGTCAGAGCCCCTTCGTGGGGTGATGGCGTGCCTTTTGCATAATGAGCCTACGAGTTACTCTTCACTGGCAAGGTTAAGGACTTTAGGTCCGCAGCCGAAGCGAAAGCAAGTCTGAATAGGGCGTTCAGTCAGTGGAGGTAGACGCGAAACCTGAGTGATCTACCCATGACCAGGATGAAGTGACGGTAACACGTCATGGAGGTCCGAACTTATTAGCGTTGAAAAGCTACAGGATGAGTTGTGGGTAGGGGTGAAAGGCTAATCAAACTGGGAGATAGCTCGTACTCCCCGAAATGTTTTTTGGAACAGCCTCAAGTAATAGTGTCACAGAGGTAGAGCTACCAGTTGGGTGAGGGGGTGTCAAAACCTACCGAGCTCAGATGAACTCCGAATACTGATGACATGTTTCTTGGGAGTGAGCCCTTGGGTGCTAAGGTCCGAGGGCGAGAGGGAAAGAACCCAGACCATCAGCTAAGGTCTCCAAATCTATACTAAGTTGAACTAACGTGGTCCAATCGCTAAGACAGCTAGGATGTTTGCTTGGAAGCAGCCATTCATTTAAAGAGTGCGTAACAGCTCACTAGTCGAGCGATCGGGCGTGGATGATAAACGGGCATCAAGTATAGTACCGAAGCTATGGATGTGTATTTATACACGTGGTAGGGGAGCATTCTAACAGCGCTGAAGATGTAACGTGAGTTATGTTGGAGCAGTTAGAAAAGCCAATGTAGGCATAAGTAACGATAAGGCGGGTGAGAAACCCGCCCACCGATAGACTAAGGTTTCCTGATCAACGTTAATCGGATCAGGGTTAGTCGGGACCTAAGACAAAGCGGTATAGCTAAGTCGATGGAAGACAGGTTAATATTCCTGTACCAATTATAGTCCGATGGGGTGACACAGAAGTGAAAGATCCGCGTACTGACGGAATAGTACGTTAAAGCTTGTAGATATAGGTTGGGTAGGCAAATCCGCCCGACTTGTCGAAAGTGATAGTACCACAAGTCTTCGGATGAGTGGATAGTGATCCTAATCTCGCTGTCGAGAAAAACCTCTAAGTATAACTATAATTGCCCGTACCTCAAACCGACACAGGTAGTCAAGGAGAATATCCTGAGGTGCTCGAGTGAATCACGGTTAAGGAACTCGGCAAATTAACCCTGTAACTTCGGGATAAGGGGTGCCCCTTTCGGGGGGCCGCAGTAAAATGGCCCAGGCGACTGTTTATCAAAAACACATGGCTTTGCAAAATCGAAAGATAAAGTATAAGGCCTGACACCTGCCCGGTGCTGGAAGGTTAAGAGGGGATGTCAGCCGCAAGGCGAAGCATTGAATCGAAGCCCCAGTAAACGGCGGCCGTAACTATAACGGTCCTAAGGTAGCGAAATTCCTTGTCGGGTAAGTTCCGACCTGCACGAATGGTGTAACGATCTGGGCTCTGTCTCAACCGTGAGCTCGGTGAAATTGTGGTATCGGTGAAGACGCCGGTTAATCGCATCGGGACGGAAAGACCCCATGCACCTTTACTATAGCTTAGCATTGAGTTTGGGTAAATAATGTGTAGGATAGGCGGGAGACTTTGAAGCGATGTCGCTAGGCATCGTGGAGTCAACCTTGAAATACCGCCCTTTATTTACTTGAATTCTAACCCTGCAAAGTGGGGGACATTGCTTGGTGGGTAGTTTGACTGGGGTGGTCGCCTCCAAAATTGTATCGGAGGCTTTCAAAGGTATACTCAGTACGCTTGGTAACCGTACGTAGAGTGCAATAGCATAAGTATGCTTGACTGTAAGGCCGACAAGCCGAGCAGGGTCGAAAGACGGATATAGTGATCCGGTGGTTCTGTATGGAAGGGCCATCGCTCATAGGATAAAAGGTACGCTGGGGATAACAGGCTGATCTCCCCCAAGAGCTCATATCGACGGGGAGGTTTGGCACCTCGATGTCGGCTCGTCACATCCTGGGGCTGGAGAAGGTCCCAAGGGTTGAGCTGTTCGCTCATTAAAGTGGCACGCGAGCTGGGTTCAGAACGTCGTGAGACAGTTCGGTCCCTATCTGATGTGATCGTTGGAAGTTTGAGAGGATCTGACCTTAGTACGAGAGGACCGGGTCGGACGTACCTCTGGTGTATCTGTTGTGGCGCCAGCTGCAGTGCAGAGTAGCTACGTACGGACAAGATAAGCGCTGAAAGCATCTAAGCACGAAACTTACCTCAAGATGAGACTTCCTTTAAGGGTCGTAGAAGACTACTACGTTGATAGGCTGCAGATGTAAAGATAGTAATATCAAAGTCGAGCAGTACTAATTACCCGTAGACTTATATTTTTATTAAATAAATAAATGTCCTATTTACAATTGTGTTTTCTTTCGAATTAATGTCAAATACATAAAGATATTTATGGTGACTATTGCTGTGGTGTCCACCTCTTCCCATTCCGAACAGAGAAGTTAAGCCCACCTGCGCAGATGATACTTGGATAATACCAGGGAAAGTATGTCGTTGCCGTAATTTTAAACCCCTCTATTAGATTAGAGGGGTTTTTTTTATGCGTTCGGCAATAAAATTATCCTATAATTGTTTACTTATTAATGATAAATAAAAGGGGGGAAATATTTGAAAAAATTACAATAGTCATTTTTGCATTAATGATTATAAGTATATTTTTTATAAGTTACCCTTCAACATCAATTACTAATAATGAAATAAATACTTTAATTGAATACTGGCCACACATGCCAATCTTGTCTTCAATTCTTATGATCTCATTTCTTATTTTATCAGTTTCGAAAGAAAGGATATTTTTATTTTTCAGGCATTTTTATGAAAGGAAAGATCTATTGATATTCTCGATAATTTTCTTCCTTTTGTTTATTGGGTTTTTCAATTCAGATAACTTTGGTTATATTTTCGAACGTATAAAAATTAAATCTCCATTCTTAGCTTTACCTTTAGCTGCAGCATCTTTATCAATTAGCAGAAAAGGTTTTTATATCATTCTATATACATTTATTTGTTTTACTTTTTGCATTACAGTTTACACATTTTTAAATTATGTAATTTATTATGAACAAATAAATACTGCATACCTAATGTCGAAGGTTATGCCTACTCCAATGAATCACATCAGGTTTAGTATCATATTGGCTCTTGCCATTTATAGCACATATTATCTTCTGAAAAACAATGTTTCATTGGTCCGATTTGATCAAATAATATTACTAATCGTTGGGCTATTTTTATTTGTCTTTATACATATATATTCTGTAAGAAGTGGATTATTTGCTTTATATGGAATGATAGCAACTGAAATTGTCCTGTTTTTTATTAAAGAGAAATCCATTAAAAAAATCATTTTAATTTTTGCTTCAATTTTATTTTTCTTAATTCTTATATACAACCTATCCCCTACTATTAAAAATAAATTTATAAATACAATAGATGACTTTGCCGTTTATAAAGAAAATAAAAATGCCAACTACAGTTCAATTTCAAAACGAATTATTTCTTATGAAGTAGCACTGCAATTATTTAAAGAAAATATGTTTTGGGGATGCGGATTAGGCGATCTTGAAATAAAGAACAAAGCCTATTTTATGAAAGCACACCCAGAAATAGATATCACCATTATACCTCATAATCAATTTATATATTATTTGGCAAGTATGGGAATTGTAGGGTTTATAGGATTTACATTTTGTTTTTTATACCCACTTTTCTATAAAAAGAATTACAAAAACGAATTCCTTTTGATGGTATACATTACAATGTTATTGTCGTTCCTTTGGGAACCAATGATTGAGACACAACTAGGAGTGGCGTGTACAGTACTATTTATTATACTTCCTCTAATGATTAATGAAGAAATAAAAGAAAGCTCTTCAATTAGTGTTATTTAACACTTTTAGTTTCTTATATTTCAAATAAACTTCTTTAGAACTCAGAATGGAAATAACAATACCATTATAACCATCTAAAAATCCAAGTTTAAAAATATAATCCCGTATAAATCGTACGATTGGACTGAATATCATTTTAATGATTGAAGATTTTACTCCTTTATCAAAATATGAAGCGGCTGATATTGAAGAAAAATATTCGATTTTATTTTTATGCTCTGCAATAGTTTTGTATGAATAGTGGCGGATATTTCCCTTCAAGTGTTTGATTGCTGAATTATTATGCATTTCAAATTTATCATGAGGGTTAAGTCCATTCCAAAATCCTTTTCTACTATCCCACAATCTTAATTTTATATCCGGATACCAAGCTCCATGCTTTATCCATTGTCCACAATAATTATTTAACCGATTCATTTCATATCCGTCAACTGTCCAATTCGATTTTAAAATCAATATTTCTTTCTCAAGAGCTTTATCAATTTGCTCATCAGCATCGAGTGATAAAATATAAGGATACTTGGCATGTGTAATGGCAAAATTCTTTTGTTGAATATGTCCTTCAAACTTATTCATTACAATTCTAGCTCCTAAATTCGATGCAATCTCAACCGTTTTATCATTGGAATATGAATCAACAACAACTATATCATCAGCAATTGGTAATACTGAACTAATACAACGATCAATATTTTGTTCTTCGTTATATGTTATTATTACTATGCTTAATGAAATTTTCATAATTAATTATTCAGATATTTAATATTTAATCTCACGACAGGAATTGAAGAATTTAAAATTCTTTGTGTATTGTCATCAATTATTAGAATATTTTCTGTTTTATCTTTTCTAAAATTTCCAGTAACTTTAGAAAAACATTGTCTTCCGTTATCGAGATTTGTTATTAAAAGTAGTGTACCAATTGGTGCTGAACTGTGTAAAATAGCATGATCACTTCCAATAGTTCCAAAACCATTTTCATCAACTAATTCAGAGTTTGCCAAGATATTTGTAAATGAACTTTGATTTGAAGTAACTGAATTTATGGTGTTCCATTTCTCAAAAGGCTTAATGACTAAAGATCCATCAATAATTAACTCCTGCCCTACTTCAATTTTTTTGTTACGTAAACCGTTCCATTTAATAATTAGTTGAGGTGTGATTTTATATCGTTGTGCAATTTTATTTAGATTATCTCCACTTACAACAATATATATTTTGCTCTTTTCTTTTTCTTTCGAATCAGCATTGGCATGTGCATCATCAATTTTTTCGAGTTCATTTTTTTTAACTATAGGTTCTATATCTTGTTTAGTTTTACTTTTCTCTTTTACACTTACAATAATATTTTCGGTTTTAGAGAAATCATTTTTAGTAGTGTCACTATTGATAATTGGAATTTTAATTATATCGCCAACTTTTAGCTTATCAATTTTATTATTATTGGCTTCAGAAATAATATTTACATCCATATTGTATCTTCTGCCAATAGCTAAAAGCCCCTGGCCTTTCTCAACTTTATGCATTATAAATTTCTGGCCGTCAATCTTCTTAACTTTTAGTGAATCAAGCGGGATGGCATAACTATTATTTACAAACAGGATTGTTAAAAAAAGTAAAATTAAATTTATTTTAAGCTTCATTTATTGGCAGTTTATTTAACAGAATCAAAAATGATTGTTGACCATGCTTGTGGTTTATCATTAAACAAAATTTTGGTTTTCGACCATGTTATATCAAATAAATCAGAATGACGATACGCATTTAAATCTTCTTCATTATCCCAAACACTATAAGTAAAAAAAACATTCTGCTGATTTACATCACGCAATAATTTTAATTCATTACATCCTTTTGATGAAGCAATAAATATTTTTGATTCATTAAACACTTCTAAAAATTCTTCTACTTTATTTTGTTGAAAAGACATACGTACAATTCTATTTATCATAAAATTCAATTATCACAGGGTTATTTTCCTTAAGTCCTAACAATTGCTCTGCTTTTCCAGTATTCATAGCAATTTCGAGCAAATCCTCTTCATTAAATAATGCTACTTCATTTCCACTTTTAACATCTGAATAATTTTTACTTATCCGATTAATTTTTTGTTTCCTTCTATAAAAAATCGAAAACTTCTTCCCCCCTATTAATTTTTGTTCGAAAAGTTTTCGCGAAATATTTGTAACAGCATTTCCGTAACCATCAATAAAAATAATATTACCTCTTATTAAATTCTCTTCAACTACAGGTGCTATATTTTGCTTAATGTTTTTTATTTGAGATTGAGTTAGGAAAGTATCAAAATGTTCATTGTTCAATATTTTTAATGCAATTTTTGTGAACAGATTTTTATCCGGAAATAAATCTGACTGATTAATGAGATCATGGTTTATAGCATAAACTTTTTCTGGATTTTCATTGAACAATAGAGAAAATATTCCATTATCAGCAGCAATAAAATATTGTTTATTATAAACAACCACAAGGAATTGCCCATGAATGAGAAGCGATGTATCAACCGAAATAATATGAATTGTTCCGTCTGGAAAATTTCGTGAAGCAGTTTTGAGAATATAAGCAGCCTGCAATACATCATGCGATTTTATAGAATGCGTAATATCAACAATTGTAAGATTTTGATTAGCCGATAAAATAGCACCTTTAATGGATGCAACATAAGGGCTATTCAATCCGTAATCGCTAATAAGTGTAATTAATGCCACCTGAACTAAATTTTATTAGATTTGCCTCAAAAATATTACTACCAAAGGAAGATTAATCAACAAAAAAAATAACAATTGATACACAAAGAGATCATTATAGACACTGTTGAGCCAAATGAAATTCTTGGCATCCATAATAAAAATCTGAAATTGATTCAGAAACATTTTTCTAAACTTAAAATAGTTTCAAGAGGACAACATTTATTTGTTGATGGAAATGTTAGAGAAATCGAATTATTTGAAGAAAAACTTGATGAAATGATCAATCATGTTTCGAAAAAAGGCAATCTCAGTATTTCACAAATTGAAACCATATTAAATACTAAAAATGAAATTCCACCATTGAATGAAGCATCAATTAACGCTTCAAATGATTCAGACATTATTCTTTATGGAAACCACGCCAGAGTAATTAGGGCAAAAACTCCTAACCAACGTAAAATGGTTGAGTTAATTAAAAAAAATGATATTCTCTTTGCCATTGGTCCAGCTGGTACCGGAAAAACATATACTGCCGTAGCTCTTGCAGTTAAAGCTTTAAAAGACAAAGAAATCAAACGAATTATTCTCGCACGCCCAGCTGTTGAGGCTGGAGAAAATCTTGGATTCTTGCCTGGAGATTTAAAAGAGAAAATTGACCCGTATCTCCGTCCGTTATATGATGCATTGGACGATATGATTCCACCTGAAAAATTAAAACAATTTATCGAAAACCGTGTTATAGAAATAGCTCCGATGGCATTTATGCGTGGTCGAACTTTAGATAGTGCTTATGTAATTCTTGATGAAGCTCAAAACGCTAGCGATTTACAACTAAAAATGTTTTTAACACGTATGGGGCCTAATGCAAAATTTATCATCACAGGAGATTTAACTCAGATTGATCTTCCCAAAAGCCAGCAATCAGGATTGCTTAAAGCTGTTAAAATTTTAAAAGATATTGAAGGAATAAATTTTGTTTACCTAAGCTTTGAGGATGTTGTGAGACACAAACTGGTTAAAGATATCATCAAAGCTTACGACAAATAATTTGAACACAGATAAAAGAATTAATCAATTTTAGTATATTAGTTTTATCATTTATAAATCACAAACATGGAAAGTGCACTTGTATCAACAAATTATTTTTTTAAAAACCAGAAAGGATTTTACCGTGGTAAGGTAAGAGACGTTTATAATTTAAACGACAAATTGCTTGTAATGATTGCCTGCGACAGGATTTCGGCATTTGATGTGGTTTTAAAAAGAGCCATTCCTTACAAGGGACAAGTATTGAATCAAATCGCATCTTTTTTTCTGGATATGGCTGCTTCTAAAGTTCCTAACTGGAAAATTGCAACACCCGACCCCAATGTTACTGTAGGTTATTATTGCAAACCATACCAAGTAGAAATGGTTATTCGTGGTTATCTATCTGGACATGCTTGGAGAGAATATAAATTGGGTAAGCGTGAAGTTTGTGGAGTAAAAATGCCTGATGGATTACGCGAAAATGATCCGTTCCCTTCACCTATCATCACTCCAACAATTAAGGCAACCCAAGGACATGATGAAGATATTTCGAGAGAAGAAATTATCAAACAAGGATTGGTGAGTAAAACAGAATACGAGCAACTTGAAGCATATACTTATGAATTGTTTAAAATTGGTTCTGACTATGCAAAAAAGCAAAATCTGATTTTAGTTGATACCAAATATGAATTTGGAAATGCTGATGGTAAAATTATTTTGATTGATGAAATTCATACACCTGATTCGTCACGTTATTTTTATAACGAAACCTATAATGAAATACAAAATAAAGACCAACAACAACGTCAGCTTTCAAAAGAGTTTGTGAGACAATGGTTGATTGAAAACGGATTTCAAGGAAATGAAGGACAGCAACAACCATTGATGACTGACGAGTTTGTTGATTCGGTAACAAACCGCTATATTGAACTATTCGAACAAATTACAGGAACCAAATTTATCAAGGGTTCTTATGACAATCTTGAATCGAGAATTGAAAAAAACGTAAACCAATATTTAGATAATTTAAACATTACACTATGAGAAAAATCTACATTTTAATTGCCACTGCTTTATTATTTTCAATAAATACCAAAGCACAAACTGTTTCAAAATTATATGGAACTGCTGGTTATCACGGAACAATTATTGGTAATGTTGCAACATTGCCAAGCAATAATGCTGCGTTATACGGACCTGCAAATATCGTTATCGACAAAAATACCAGAGCATGGATTGTAGAGTCTCTTGGTAATCGTTTGCGAATGCTCGAATACATCAATACACCAACAACTGTTTATAACCGAGCAGGAAGCCCACAAAGTTTATCAGGTTCGAGTGATGGCACTGGTGTAAATGCTTCATTTTCGTCACCAGCAGGAGTTGTAGTTGATTCAATCGGAAACATTTATGTATCTGATGCTGGAAACAATTGTATACGCAAAGTAGCGGCATATATTAATGCAGGTACATCTCAATTGGTTTCTACATTTGCTGGAACAAAAGGTTTCACTGGTGGATTTGCAGATGGAATAGGAGCAGCAGCTCAGTTTAATAATCCAGGTGATTTAGCTATTGATTCGTTACAAAATATTTATGTAGCTGATACTTGGAATAATTGTATTCGTAAAATTACTCCTTCTGGAAATGTTACTACAGTTGCAGGAAGTACAACACAAGGGAGTATTGATGGTACGGGCGCTGCAGCAAGATTTACAAATCCGATGGGATTAGGTTGGTTAAACAAAACAGAATTACTAATAGCTGATTATGGATTGCCATACACAGGAAATGCTAAAATTAGAAAATTAAATGTTTTTACAGGTGTAGTTACAACCATTGCAGGTACTGGTGCTCTAGGCACTTCGGATGGAGATGCTTTGACGCAATGTTCATTCTCAGCTCCTAAAGATATTGCTGTTGATTCTAATAAAACAATTTATGTGGTAGAAGGTGATTCAATCAATACCATCAGAAAAATAACAGGAAATTGTGTTACCACTTTTGCTGGAACAGCAAACACAAATGGTTCTACTGACGGAATAGGTTCGGTTGCACGATTTAATAATCCAACAGGAATAATTTATAACGCAGGTTATTTATATGTTACTGATTATGGAAATGAAATTATTCGCAAAGTAACCATTCCTGGAACACCTGCAGGTTCAACTCCTGTTGCTACATTTGGAAGCACTACAACTACAGCAGGAAATACTACACAAATATTTACTTTCCATGATAGCACAACAGGAC
>Ga0194060_10002489_pt1 | contig 13102 bp, 13 predicted proteins | sample SepL225m_MetaG_FD_163427 | JGI IMG/M metagenome (GOLD analysis project Ga0194060, IMG submission 163427) | Anoxic zone freshwater microbial communities from boreal shield lake in IISD Experimental Lakes Area, Ontario, Canada - Sep2016-L222-5m | ecosystem: Environmental > Aquatic > Freshwater >... | reverse complement strand
GATCGAGGATGCACGCCCGCAGATCGAGGATGCACGCCCGCAGATCGAGGATGCACGCCCGCAGATCGAGGATGCACGCCCGCAGATCGAGGATGCACGCAACGTGATCACATTGCGTATGATCCCCTCTGCGGGTTGTATCGCTGCATCGGCTACCCCCGCTTGCTAGGCAGGCTGGCCTGTTGCCAGGCACCCATCCCACCAACCACGTTGGTCACGTTGGTGAAGCCTTGGCGCTGGAGCAGATCGCAGGCCGAACTGCTGCGGCCACCCGAGAGACAGATACAGTAGATGGCCGCGTCCTTCGTCAGATCATCGAGGCGAGAGGCGAGCGTCGGCAGGGGCAGCGAGCGCGCCCCAGCCACGTGGCCGCTCTTGAACTCCTCCGGCTGGCGCACATCGATCAGCACGATCGACTCGCGGGCGTCGAGCTTGGCCTTCAGGTCACGAACCGAGATTGCTGCGGGGGTCGGGCCAGCGCGGAACAGGTTGCGAAACATGGAACCTCCTGTGAGGTAGACGAGAATACTCGATAAATGATGGGATGACTAACCGTGTGTAATCGGGAGGCCCGCCTGCTGCCAGGCAGCCATCCCACCGGTGACGTCGAACACGGCAGTGAAGCCTGCGCGCTGGAGTAGATCGCAGGCCCGCTGGCTGCGACCGTCCCAGAGGCAGATGCAGTAGATGGCGGCATCCTTCGTCAGTTCGTCCAGGCGGGCCGCGAGATCCGGGAGGGGCAGCGAGCGCGCCCCCGCCACATGGCCGTTGGTGAACTCTTCGGGCTGGCGCACATCGATCAGCACGATTGGCTCGTTGGCGTCGAGCTTGGTCTTCAGGTTACGAACCGAAATCGCTGGGAGGGCTGGGATAGCACGAGATGGGGTTGGCAACATATGAGGTTCCTTTGTCGCGTTATTCGCATTGTTCAATGGGAGGCTCCGTGATCTGTGTCTGTTCCCGTGCGGCCTCAGCACCCTGGAGAATCTGCGCCCACACCGCAGCAGCACGCAGATGATCGGCGAACGAGGGCGCACGGCGTTGCGAGGCAACCACGCAGCAGATACGGCGCATGGGGGGCGCGGGGGGCGTGGATTCATTGACCGGCGTGTCCCCAGGTATGTCATCGCTCATCATCAGGACGATCCCTTTACTAGTCTCCCGTCCACACGTGCCGCGCTGGAGAGCGTCTTGGTATCCATCATCACTCTCCTGATATCTCTGATGCACGCACGGCGCTCCCGGTTACAATCCGCCCGCTGCCCCGACCTTCTACCACCCACGCGGCAAAATGTCCGTCCGCCTCAATGCGCAGCAACACGCTGTGCACCGCACCCATCGCTTGAATGACGACCGGGCTGAAAAAGTGACGTCCCATCAGCGCCAGCCGCTCGGCCAGGGCGATTAGCTGGCCCGCTGTGTGATTCTCGATACTCGTTAGGGCGTATCGTTCAGTGCGGCCAGCGCCCCCGTCGGGGTCAAGATGGTGAGGATTGCCCCCAAACGTTGGTGGTGTTCCGCATCCAGACTGATGAGGACGCAGCCATGGCGGCGTGCGACGGCTGCGTACAGCGCATCGGCACCGCGCAAAAAGTAGTCGGCAGCGAGGTCGGACGTTTCACGCGCCAACGGTTCGTCCAAAGCCACAAACGTCGTGTTGGGGAACGTCCGCACAATCTCGGTGTAGAGGCGACTCCGGATCGGGTCGCGTAACAGGCGGCTAACCGACCCACCAACCTCAGCCAGCAGCAGCCACGGCTCATAGAGCGGCGCAGCGCGGGCCAGCAGCGCCGCCAGCAAGGCATGACATGTGTGATACGCCGGATCAATCGGCGTTGCCTCGCGTAGCCAAACGCTGGCATCAAGCGTGTACATGGGGTTCGCCTTCCAGGGTTGTTTGGCGCGTTCGGCGATCTGCATCAAGTGCCGCACCGAAGTTAGGAGCGTCCGGCCCCAGTGATTCCATATCGTGCCGAAATGCCTCTAGCCGAACCCATGCCTCATCTGCCTCAGCGGTGATCGGTATGGTGTCCGCCAGTTCTGCTGCCAGCGTTGCAATGAGGCGTGCCTTCTGCCCCATGGTGAGCTGGTGGGCCAGCGTGAGCGCCTGCTCGAAGAGTGCGGTGGTCATCAGTGAGCCTTTCTGCGCTAGGTACACAGATTGTATCACCCTGTTTACCTAAAAGAGTTGCGAGAGGATTTCGTCCTCTCGCAACTCTTTTAGGTGAACAGCACCGCCACATCGTCGCGGGTGAGGGATTTGAAGACGCCGCCCTCGGTGGCGATCAGTTGCTCGACCAGGGCGCGTTTCTGGTCTTGGAGCAGCAGGATCTTCTCCTCCACCGTCTCGCGGGTGATCAGCTTATAGACGAAGACCGGGCGGGTCTGGCCGATGCGGTGAGTGCGGTCGGTGGCCTGCATCTCGATGGCCGGGTTCCACCAGGGATCAACGTGGATGACATAGTCGGCGGCGGTGAGGTTGAGGCCGACGCCGCCGGCCTTGAGGCTGATCAGGAAGAAGGGCAGTTCCGGCGTGTTCTGGAAGCGGTCAACTTCCTGCTCGCGGTTGCGCGTGGAGCCGTCGAGGTAGGCGTAGGGGATCTTGCGAGCGTCGAGAGCCTCGCGGATGATCGTGAGCATCTGGACGAACTGCGAGAAAATCAGCGCCTTGTGGCCCTCGGATCGCAGGGTGTCGAGCGTCTCTAGGAGCAGGTCGAACTTACCGGAGCTACCACGAAACTTCGCGTCCACCAATCGGGGGTGGTTGCAGATCTGACGCAATCGCAGCAGACCCTCCAGGATCTTCATACGCGCATCGTTCAGCCCCTCCTCCTCGATGATGCCCAGGAGCAGGTTGCGGTAGTAGTCGCGGGTCTTGATGTAGAGCTTACGCTGGGCTGGCTCCATCTCGACAATCAGCAGTTCCTCACTGCGCGGCGGCAGGTCGAGGGCGACCTGCTCCTTGGTACGGCGCAGGATAAAAGGGTAGACCATCTTGCGCAGAAACTGGGCGCTATCGGCGTCCTGCTTGCGCTCAATCGGGTTGACAAACTCCTCGCGGTAGTAATCGAGGTTGCCAAGCAGGCCAGGATTGAGGTAGGCGAACTGCGACCAGAGTTCCAGGGCGCTGTTCTCGACGGGGGTGCCGGTGAGGGCAAAGCGCCGGTCGGCGTTGATCGTGCGGGCGGCCCGCGAGGTTTCGCCGAGAGGGTTTTTGATCGCCTGGGACTCATCAAGGATGGCGCAGTCGAAGCGGTACTGGCGCAGCAACTCGATGTCGCGCAGCATAATCCCGTAGGTAGTGAGGACGAGGTCGTACGTGCCGAAGTCGGCGGGATCCTTGGTGCGGGTCGTCTCGGCGTGGACATAGATGCGCAGGCCGGGGGCAAACTGGGTAGCCTCGCGCTTCCAATTGAAGAGCAGCGAGCGCGGCATGACGATCAGGGTGGCCGCACTGTCAGGGCGCGTTTCGCGCAGAGATTGGAGAAAGGCCAGGGCGACCACCGTCTTACCCATACCCATATCGTCGGCGAGACAGCCACCGAATCCGTAGCTATGCAGGAAGTGCAGCCAATCGAAGGCGGCCTTCTGGTAGGGGCGCAGGATGCCGGTAAAGCCGCTGGGCAGGGGCCGCTGCTCAATCCGCTCAAAGTCGCGCAGGCGGTCGCGGCGGGCCTGGAACTCAGGGTCGGACTGGGCGCGGTCGGCCTCGGCGAGAGCCTGGTCAATGATACCGACGTGGTGTTCGGAGAGGCGCAGGGTGCCCTCGTGTTCCTCGGCCATGGCGAACATGTGGCGGTAGCGTTCGATCCACTCGTCGGGGATAGCCCCGATTGAGCCGTCGGCCAGTTTGACGAACTTATCGCGCTTCTTAATCGCCTTGCGCAGATCCTTCATGGCGACCTCCTGGTCGCCAAAGTTCACCACGGCCTCCACATCGAACCAGTCGATGCCGGAACTAACGCGGAACGAGATGCTGGGCGTGCTACGATTGACGCGAGCCATGGTCAGGGCTTCTTCGCCGAAAATGGTAAAACCAGCCTTCACCAGCTTGGGAACCTCGCGCAGCAGGAAATCAATCGGCTGGAGGTTGCGGCGCAGGGCGAACTCGCTAGGGGCATCGCTGCGCTTGAGGCCAAAGTTGCTCAGTTCCTGCCAGACATGTTGCTCGGCCTCGGGGCGGCGGGTGATGCGAGCCAAGGTGGTCGAGTCAGGGATGCGGCGGGTGGATGCCGGGGGCAGGTGCTTCTCGTAGGCCAGTTCGTAGTCGGCGTAGCCGAAGCGCAGATCGGCCACCAACAGGCGCTCGCGCTCGCTGAGGTAGAGCCGAGGCTCGGGCTGGGCGTCCACATTCTGCCACTGAACCATGTCGCCGTGGACGGGGATGCTCTCGGCGAGGGGCAGCAGGTAGCGCTCCATGAACTCGGTCTGATCCTTGGCGGGGATGCGCAGGCGCGGGTAGTTGATCAAGGTCTCGGCGGCCACCGGAATATCGGCGATAGCGATCAGGCGGTCGTTGACCAGCATCCAGAGCGGGTCGCGGTCGATAATCTCGATATGGCCGGGGGTTATCGCGATTCGATCCTCGCCGTTGATAACGGTGAAACTAACGTCGAGGTCGTCGCCGACCTTGCTCAGATCCATCTCGATACTGCCGGGCTGCGCACTGATCAAGAGCCGCTCTTTGATGGGCTCGTGTTCGTCGCCACGGAAGATCAGCCCCTTGTGGAGCATGCCAAAGACAGCGGTGAGAGCCTTATGATTGGTGTACCAGTAGCCGTAGGCCGCGCCGGAGGAGATGGCCGTGTTGGCGGCGGCCAGCAACTCCACCGGCATACTCGGGTAGAGGTCGGGGCTGACCTGGCTGCGCAGAGCCTTGGCGCTAGCGTAGAGGGCGCGGCTCGTGATCGCCTCGGCAAGCACATCCGGGTCGCCGCGATGATCGACGGGCAAGTGTTTGCCGGCGATACTGTAGGGCAAGATCGACCAGGCTGCGCCGCGCTTCTGGAGGCTGAAGATCAGGGCGGCACCAGAACTAGAGACGTGGCTGACGCGGCGGGGGCTGGGCTGGATGGCCTGGTCGAGTACCGCACGCCAGAGACTAGGCGGATGCATCTTGAGATGGTCGCGTAACTGAAGCAGGGCGGCAACGCGGTGCTGGCAGAGACCCCAGGCGTAGCCGTAGCGACACGAGCAGGAGACACTCACCTGGTTACCAGTGAGGCGTACCACCGCCTGGACAGGGGGGCCGGGCGGATCCTCTATCGTGATGGTCGCCGTGGTCGGCTCGCAATGCTCGACTCGGGCGCGGCCCTTCTGATATATGTCTTGACCTTGCTGCACAACCTTCGGCATCGCGGTGTTGAGCAGTTGGTCAACCGGGAGAGTCTCCGCTGTTAGGAGATAAAGCATCCTCGTAACCTGATTTATACTGTAAGGTAAGGTTCTAACGGGCGATCTTCGCGTGACAGTCTTACGAGGATGCGTAATGCGACGAAGCGATGAGACGTTCATATCGCCTCATCGCGTCATGCATCCCCACAAGAGCCATCATGCTGAAAGTACCCGATCTGAACCTTGCCTAAGGCATGTTTCAATCCAGCTTGACAGTTCAGCGACGAAACGATGACGCGGTGAGGCGATACGGAGCGCCTCATCGCCTCGTCGCATCATCGCAAGACGGTAAAACTGAATGTGCCCATTTTGAAACTTGCCTAAGCGATATGTTCGCAAAATGGCGTCATTGCAGTATACCGGGGAGTGATAGCTTGGTCAAACAATGGGTGTTTATACCGCATGTTATGTATATCCTCATCGCCCTGCTCTGCCTTACCGCGTGCCAGGTTGAGGGGGGCGTGACGCGGCCCACGCTGGCTCCCGCAGCGAGTCCCACGAGCGCCGACGTGGGTACACCAGCAACGCCGACGGCTGGCGTCGCGGTTGTGACGACGGCAACACCGCCAGACGGCAGCCTGCGTATTGGCCTGACGACAGAGCCGGGCGACCTGCTGCCCTACCACAACGACAGCGCCGACGAGCGGATCACTGCGCCGGTCAGCCAGTTGCTCTTTCCTGCGCCGCTGCTGGCGCTCAACTACAATTACACCACCACCGGCGTGCTGGATCGCGTGCCGAGCATAGAGAACGGCGATGTGCAGATGGCGAAGATCGACGCCTTTCTGGACTCCGCCGGCGTGATCACCACAACCAACACCGGGGTGATCACCCAGGTGCAGCAGATCAGCGTGACGTACCGCTGGAACCCGGAGCTACGCTGGGCCGACGGTACGCCGGTGACGGCTGCCGACTCGCTCTTCGCCTACGAACTGGCGAAGCGGGTGAGCCTCGGCCAAGAAGCCGACAGCCGCCTGTCGCTCCTCGTCCGCTACGAGCAGGTGGATGACCACACAACGCGGGCGGTACTGAAACCGGACTTCACGGATCCGGCCTACATGACAAGCTACTGGACGCCGCTGCCGCGCCATGTGCTGAAGGATGTCGATCCGCACAACTTCACCACGGGCGAGTTTGCCCTGACGCCCATGGGCTACGGGCCATATACGACTGAGCGGCGGGAACCGGGCAGCCTGCGGTTGACGCGCAACGCGCACTGGACAGGCGCACCGTCGGCGGTGACGGTGAGCTTTGTTTTTCGCGACGGCGTTGATCTGCTGCGTGGGGCGGTGTCGGGCGGAAGCCTGGATGTAGCCAGCGTCGAGTTGCCCACGCCCGATCAGATCAGCGCGCTGAAGGCCGACGAGGCACGCGGCGCACTGAGTCTGGCCACCGTGCGCAGCCCGATCTGGGAGCACCTCGACTTTAATCTGGATGTGCCGCTGCTCCAGGACATTCGTGTCCGGCGGGCGATTGCCCATGCAATCAACCGGCAGGAAATGGTAGACACGTTGTTGGGCGGCTACAGCAGCGTGCTTGAAAGTTGGATCGTACCTGGCCAGTGGGCTGCTGCGCCGCTCGATCAACTGACACGCTACCCCTACAACCCGGATGAGTCGCGGCGTCTGCTGCAGGAGGCGGGCTACCGGGATAGCAACGGTGATGGCCTGCGCGAACTGAATGGCCAGCCGCTTACGCTGGGGCTGGTGACGACGCTCGGCTCACCGCTGCGCCAGACGGTGGCCGATACAATCAAGGCCGACTTGACGGCGGTGGGGATTACGCTGGACATCAACACATCGTCGGCCAGCGATCTCTACGGCAAAGAGGGGCCGCTCTATCAGCGAAGCTTCGATCTGGCCCTGTTCGCCTGGATCGCCAGCCCTGACCCACGCGGATGGGAGCGCTGGAGTTGCGCGGGGGTGCCGAAGGAGGCGAACCACTGGGCGGGGAACAACTTCTCGGGCTGGTGCTTTTTCGAGGCCGATAAAGCCATCCGCACGGCCACCACCGCCGTCGACATCAGCGAGCGGGGGGCGGCCTACCTGCGTCAGCAACAGCTCTTCTCACAGGAACTGCCCGTGCTGCCGCTGTTCCAGCGGGTAGATCTGATTATCAGTAGCCCGACGATGGTGGGTGTGAAGCCCGATGCAACGGCACCGTTCACCTGGAACCTGGCCACCTGGGGGCGGAAGTAGGGCCACATCAATGGCATCCGCCGTCACATAACGAATCTCCCGCCGCTCAGCCCTCACCCCCCAGCCCCCTCTCCCCGTGAGGGAGAGGGGGCTGGGGGTGAGGGGGCACGGTCGGCACAGAATCGACTTATGAGAGAGGTATTGGATCTCGCTCGCGACCTCGGTCGCCGGGCGATAGGGCACATGAGGACTCTGAAAGGATAATTCGATGGATCGAACTGTTGGCGAAATTATGCATCCTGGTGTGCTGACATGTCATCGTGACACTCCGATTCAGGATGTTGCGCGGCAGATATCTGAGCGAGATATTAGCGCCCTGGTAGTGGTGGATAACGATGAGAACTTGATCGGCCTGATCTCGCGGACTGATCTGGTGAATGCGCGCCTCTACGAGCAGTACTGGAAGCACTGGAGCGGACTCACCGCTGCCCACATTATGGTTACGGATGTGGTTTCGGTACACGCCGATGACACACTCCAGCATGCGAGTATGCAACTGATGGAACGACATATCCACCGGGTGGTGGTGGTTGAGACGACCGAGAAGGGGCTGCGACCGGTCGGTGTCCTGTCGATCACCGACTTGGTGCGTGATATTGCCGGTGGGTAGGGCTGCGCCCCAGACCTCGTTTTTTGTTGATGGTTGGCCGCTTCGCCGCCAGCCATCAACAAAAAAAGATCTTTACAGCGGATCGGAGCGTGTGGTATGCCCTTGCACCCTTCTTCGGACTCTGCGGACGCGGCCCAGATCATTGCCCTTGAGGCGCGCATTGCTGCGCTAGAGGAGACCCTCGCTGCGCAGAGTCAGATTGCTGACGATCTTCGTCGTAGTGAGACCCGGCTGGCCGTACTCGCCGATGCCTCGCATTGTTTTGCGTCCGCCAGCACCGATCTCTCGCGGTTGAGTCGCACAATCACCGGCTATGTGGCCAACCGGATCGGAGACCTCTGCTCGCTCCGGCTCGTCTCCCTCGACGGCACCGCCCTCATTGTCGCCCACACGGCGCACCACGACCCCGAGGGCCAGGCGCTGGCCAGCGCCATCGACGAGATCCCGCAGCGCGTTGATGGAGGGCATTCTCGCCAGGTCGTTCGCGACGGCAAGCCCCTCTATATGCCGGTTGTGCGACAGGAGTCCTTCCGCGCCGTTGTGCCACCGCAGTTTCTACCCTACCTTGATCGCTTTGGGGTTGATAGTATGATCATTGTTCCGCTGCGCGAGCGCGGACAGGTGATCGGCACCCTCACCCTGACACGTAATACGGGCGGCTCGCCCTACACCCCCGATGATCTGGCGATGCTCCAGGATCTTGCGGATCGGGTTGCGCTGGTCATCGCCTATGCTCAGCTCGTCGGCGCATGGCGTGAGGCGACGAGGATGAAGGAAGACACCTTCGCGCTGCTCAATACGATCTTCGCCAGTATTCCGGTTGGCCTCGGCGTTTTCGACGCCGACCTGCGCTATATCCGGGTGAACCAGACCCTCGCAGCAATCGATGGCCTGCCAGCCATTGTCTACCCCGGTCGCACGCCTACCGAACTGCTATCCGATCTGGCCCCGACCTTCGACCCGGTCTTGCGCCAGGTACTCACCACCGGCACTGCTGTCCACGACATCGAGATCCGCAGTACGACTCTGGCGAACCCTGGGGAATCCCGCACGTGGCTGACCAGTTACTACCCGGTGCGTGGCGACCTTCACGTTGTGACGGGTGTTGGTGTGGTGATGGTCGATATTACCGAGCGCACACAGGCCGAGCGGGTGCTGCGCGAGCGCGACGAGCAGTTACACCTCGCCTACGATGCTGCGGAGTTGGGGACGTGGCGGCACGATATCGTCGCGGGTATCATTCAGCTTGACGCACGCGCTCAGTCACACTATGGCCTGGAGAGCGACGTGGTACCGACTGCCCAGGTTCTTGCGCGGGTGCATGCGGATGACCGGGCCGTCTGGTGGCATGCGGTTGCGGCGACGACTATCTCGGCAAGCGATGGGCGTGTGATGGCAGAATACCGCGTCGTCCTTCCCGACGGCTGCGTCCGCTGGATCGCCACCCATGCCCGCGTCTACGTTGCAGGCACGGGGGCGGATCTCCATCCGGTGTTGAGCAGCGGTACGAGCCAGGACATTACCGCACGTAAGCAGGTTGAGGATCAAGTGCGGGCAGCCCTGGCGGCGGAGCAGCAGGCCCGTGCGGCCGCCGAGCAGGCCACGTTGCGTATCGGACGACTCCAGACGATGACGGCAGCCCTGGCGGCGGCCCTGACTCGTGATGATGTTGTCCAGATTATCCTCGATCAGATCTGTCGGGCCACGGGTGCAATGGTTAGTTTCCTCTTCCTGCGTGACCTGCGTGGGGATCTGTTCGACGTCGTGGGCCAGACCCCACCATCGATCACGCAGCCTCCGCCACACCCGATCTCGATTAATGTGCCGCTGCCATCAGTCCAGGCTATGCGTAGCCAAACAGCCATCTGGATCGAGTCGGCGGCGGTTGGCGAGGCCCAATTCCCCGGCTTTGGCTACCACCTCAACCACTACGGTATCAACGCCTACATGGCGCTCCCGCTGGTGACAGCGGGGATGGGCATTGGTGTCCTCTCGTTGGGTTTTGAGACGGCGCAGACCTTCTCCGCTGATGATCGGGTGCTGCTGCTGGCCCTTGCTCAGCAGTGTGCGCAGGCCATTGATCATGCGCGGCTCTACGCCGAGGTGCAGGAGGCGCACGCACGCCTCCAGTATCTCTCGCACCGCCTGCTTGAAACCCAGGAGCAGGAGCGTCGCCATCTCGCCCGCGAGCTACACGACGAAGTTGGCCAGGCGCTAACCGGCCTGCGCCTCTCGTTGGAATTGGCAAGCCGCCTCCAACCGGAGGAGCGCACGGATCGACTAGTCGAAGCCCATCGGGCCACACAGGAACTCATCGCTAAGGTACGGGCGCTCTCACTCGATCTGCGCCCCGCCATGCTCGACGACATGGGCCTGTTGCCGGCCTTGCTCTGGCAGATCAATCGCTACCGTGAGCAGACAGGGATCGTCGTCGATCTACGCCACTGGGGGCTAGAGAAGCATATGCCGCCCACGGTGGAGACGGTCGCCTATCGGGTTGTGCAGGAGGCACTCACCAATATCGCTCGCTACGCCCACGTGCCGACCGCAACCGTCAGCCTGCTCGCCTCACCGGCGCAGTTGCTTATCCAGGTGCGTGACGCGGGCATCGGCTTTGATTTGGAGGGGGCACTCTCCAGCGCCCGATCAAGCGGGCTGACCGGCATGCAGGAGCGAGTCGCCCTGCTGAATGGGACTCTGAACATTGAGACGGCACCGGGTATGGGCACCTGTATAACAGTAGAACTGCGGTTGGAAGAGGAGGAACTCTGATCGTGATCACAATTATCCTTGCCGATGATCACCCGATTGTACGCCAAGGGATCCGTGCGCTGCTCACGGCTGAGCCGGGCTATCGGGTGGTCGGAGAGGCCGCCGATGGACTGACGGCGGTGCGGCTGGTTGCACAGATCCAGCCAGCAGTGCTGGTGGTCGATCTGATGATGCCGGGGATGGGTGGGCTAGAGGTGACTCAGCGGGTGTGTGCGCTGCCATCGCCCCCGCAGGTGATCGTCCTCTCGATGCACGCCGATGAAGTGTACGTCCTTGATGCGCTGCGCAGTGGGGCGTCGGCCTATGTTCTCAAAGAGAATGATACGGCGCAACTGATCAGCGCCGTGCGTGCCGTCGTGACCGGCCAGCGCTACCTGAGTCCGCCGCTTAGCGAACGGGCAATCGACAGCTACGTGCGCCAATCCCACGCGACGCCCCTCGACGCCTTCGATCTGCTCACCATGCGTGAGCGGGAGGTACTCCAACTCGTGGCCGTCGGCCACACCAGTGCCGAGATCGCGGCCCAGCTAAACATCAGCCCGCGCACCGCCGAAACCCACCGCGCCAACCTGATGCGCAAGCTCGGATTGCATAGCCAGTCCGAGCTTGTACGCTACGCTGTACAGCGCGGGCTGACCCCGCCATCGGCTGACCGCCCCGCCGATCTGGAGCCGTAGGAATTCACCAGGTACGTACGTACCCGTAGAAGAGAAATACCATTCTCTGTAGTTCACTGATCCGTACTACCTCGTATCGTCAGATCCTGCGGAACAGCGTACGCTGAAGATATCGCGGGGGTTGGTTGATGAAAGCAAATATTCTTGCGGTCACAGCAGGTCATACTCGCGATGGGTGGCATCATGAAGCGCATTTTTCTCGTCGGACATCACCCCGGCTTTCGGGCAGCGTTAGCCCGGACGATCCAGGATCAAAGCCAACGCACACTCAGCATTGTGGGTGACAGCGGTTGGGGTGTCGATGTACTCGATGCGATCAGGGTTGCGCAACCCGATGTAGTCATCCTTGTCGTGGGCTTTGCGGCGAGCCATGAACTGGGGATCGTGAGCGCGATACGCCGCCTCGCCCCCGCATGTCTCGTGATCGTCATTGACACCCTCGGGGGAGCGTCGCTCTGGCCCACCGGTGACTGGGGCCAGGCCGACGCGCTGCTCCGTTCAGAGCAACTGGCTACCGTGCTGGTGCCATCCATCCGTCAGTTGGTGGCACAGCGAAGTGCAGCATCGTCCGTGGCTGCTGGTGTTTGCCTATCACCCGCCCTATCGGAGTAATATATGGCCCTTGATATATCTTATCTACCCACGCCCCGCCCGCTGGAGAGCGTCCATTCGACGGCGCGCTACCAGATCGTCGAGCAGTTGCGCTATGTCGGCGCGATCCTGGAGATGCTGGAGGTGGGGACGTGGAACGCTGCTGCGGGGATTCTGCTGGACGCCCGAATCAGCGTGATTGACACCGTCGCTGGGCAGATGGGCTGGAGTACGCTCCGGCACACGATGGCTGACCTACGCCACGAGCTGGCGACGTGCGTGCAGTACGACCGTGCGCCCGATCCGACGGCGATGGTCGCCCTGCGCACCGCCCTCACCCATGTACTCACCCCGGCTCGATCCTCCCCTACAGGGTGATGAGCGTCGAGTCCAGATGGCAGCCAACCTATTGGTACGAAAAGGTGTCCCCATGATCCTTCAGTTACTCACCGGACAGAAGAATGTTGTCGTGCTATTCCGCCTGTCTTCCCAGATCTGGGCGGACGCGATCCATCTCGTCGGCGACTTTAACGGCTGGAGTACAATCGCCACACCGATGCGGCTCGGTGAGCAGTATTGGGAGGCCCGCTTGATCTTGCCAATCGGCGGGCACTATTGCTACGCCTACCTTGTCGATGGTACGGACTGGCGTACAGAGCCATATAGCTGGTCGCACGTGGCTGGTGAGGAGCGACCACCCGTTACGATGCTCCCGGTCGATATTCCACAGGCCCGGCATCGCGTGAGTGCCCGCGCCTAACGGTGCCGACGCTTTAGCGTGTTCACGTGAATAAGCACGGGTGGGGTTTGGGGCACAGCCCCAAACCCCACTTTGTTGTCAGGGTCTGTCACCCCCCAGC
>Ga0194060_10002488_pt1 | contig 13107 bp, 11 predicted proteins | sample SepL225m_MetaG_FD_163427 | JGI IMG/M metagenome (GOLD analysis project Ga0194060, IMG submission 163427) | Anoxic zone freshwater microbial communities from boreal shield lake in IISD Experimental Lakes Area, Ontario, Canada - Sep2016-L222-5m | ecosystem: Environmental > Aquatic > Freshwater >... | reverse complement strand
AATTCGGACTTCACCTGCCACCACCCTTTCATCATCGGGCGGCTGCGGAAGGTCCTTGTCACCGCTGAGGTATTCGCCACGGGGACCCATCACCTGGTAGTAGACATTGTCGGAGTCATCGGCCCGTAGCAACTCGCGCGCCGGAAGCGGCAGGACAAATTGCGCATGCGATTTGTTGACGGTAATAAGTTGGGCCAGGGCATTGGCGTTGAACTCCAGTGCCCGGTCAAAAGGCTTGCCGGCAATCCCTTGGGCCACCAGCCACGTCAGCACCAAACTGACTGGCCACAGCAGCAGCAACGGCGTAAGCATCCAGTCCAGGATCTCCCCGAACAGGCTGCGTTGCTCGTGCTGGAAAATTTTCACCCGGGTATTTTCTCCAGGCAGTAGCCTAGACCGCGCACGGTGGCGATCCGAATCGGGCCCTTTTCAATTTTCTTGCGCAGGCGGTGGATGTATACCTCGATGGCGTTGTTGCTGACCTCTTCACCCCACTCGCAAAGGCGCTCTACCAACTGGTCTTTGCTCACCAGTCGCCCGGCGCGCTGCAGCAGCACTTCCAGCAAGCCCAATTCACGCGCCGAGAGCTCCACCATCTTGCCGTCTATGGTTGCCACCCGTCCGGCCTGGTCGTAGATCAGGGGCCCGTGCTTGATGGTGCTGCTCGATGCGCCCATACCCCGGCGCACCAGAGCACGCACACGGGCCTCAAGCTCTTGCAGGCTGAAGGGCTTGGCCATGTAGTCGTCGGCACCGTAGTCGAGCCCCTTGACGCGCTCCTCCACGCTGTCGGCTGCAGTGAGGATCAGTACTGGCAAAGAAGAACCTCGACCGCGTAGCTTCTTGAGCACTTCCAGCCCATGCATCTTGGGCAAGCCCAGGTCAAGAATCAGCAAATCAAACTCGGTATTGGTCATCAGAGCCGCGTCGGCCTCGGTGCCGCTGGCTACATGGTCTACTGCGGCACCTGCGCCACGCAGTGCGCGCAGTAACCCGTCGGCCAGCACCTGGTCGTCTTCAGCGATCAATATCCGCATGCGTGTCTCCTGGTTATGAACGCCAGTCCGTTGATGCCGTGGGCAATTGCAAATGGCATCGGGCGTTTGCTGGCATTCTAGGCGCGCCCGGTCCGGGATGTCACTGGCTGCTGTAGGCTTCCAGGCCAAGGGCGATCACGGCCACCACTTCGTCTCCAATGGCTGCGCGCATTTCGGCTTCGGCCTGGGCCACAGCCTCCCGGTAGGCTTGTAGCCAGGCCAGTCCGACGGGCGTAAATTGCACCTGACGCGCACGGGCGTCGCGCAGATCGGCAGCGCGGGTCACCATGCCCCACGCCTCGCACTGATTGACCAGTGCGCCCATGGCCTGCTTGGTCATGCCCGCCCGCTGGGCCAACTCTGTCAGGCGAGAACCTTGCGCGGACAAGTGCCGTGTGATGTGCAGGTGTGCGGCTCCCACTTGCCCGCGTGCAGCCAGGTTGGATAGTCCCAAGGGCACTGCGGGGTGGTGGGTCATGAGTGTCATTACCCGCGCTTCAAAGCGCTCCAGTGCCAGACGCAGCCAGTGGCAAAGGTGGCTTTGGTGTGGTGGGCCAGGGTCGGGCGAAGTGAAGGCCATATCGAGCATGTCAAATAGTAATGCAAACTGACTAAAAAATGTGTTTACCATTTTCAATCATGTGCGTTAAACTACTGTTCACACATCCAGCCTGTGATTCCAAACAGACAATTGAGCAACCTAATTGATTGATATTTAAGGAGATTTTTATGGACGCACCCGTTAGACCCCTCGTTGCCAACAGCGAAAAAGCCAAGGCTTTGCAGGTAGCGCTGGCCCAGATCGAAAAGCAATTCGGCAAGGGCACCATCATGCGCCTGGGAGAGGGCGAGGTAATTGAAGACATTCAGGTGGTTTCTACCGGCTCGCTGGGCCTGGACATCGCCCTGGGCGTAGGGGGTTTGCCGCGCGGGCGCGTGGTTGAGATTTATGGTCCCGAATCTTCCGGCAAAACCACCTTGACGCTGCAGGTGATTGCGGAGATGCAAAAAACTGGTGGCCAATGCGCCTTTATCGATGCCGAGCACGCACTTGACATCCAGTACGCGCAAAAGCTTGGTGTGAACCTGCAGGATTTGCTCATCAGCCAGCCCGACACGGGGGAGCAGGCGCTGGAAATTGTGGACAGTCTGGTGCGTTCGGGCGCAGTTGATCTGATCGTGGTCGACTCGGTGGCCGCCCTGACGCCCAAGGCCGAACTCGAAGGCGAAATGGGCGATTCCCTGCCCGGTTTGCAGGCACGCCTGATGAGCCAGGCACTGCGCAAGCTCACCGCCCACATCAAGAAGACCAACTGCATGGTCATCTTCATCAACCAGATCCGCATGAAGATCGGCGTAATGTTTGGATCGCCCGAGACCACTACCGGTGGCAATGCACTCAAGTTCTACGCCTCCGTGCGTCTGGACATCCGCCGCACCGGCACCATTAAAAAGGGTGATGAGGCGATTGGAAACGAGACCAAGGTCAAGGTGGTGAAAAACAAGGTCGCGCCCCCATTCAAGACGGCGGAATTCGACATTTTGTTCGGTGAGGGCATCAGCCGCCACGGCGAGATTATCGACATGGGCGTGAATGCCCACATTCTGGAAAAATCGGGTGCCTGGTATGCCTATAACGGCGAAAAAATCGGGCAGGGCCGCGATAACGCGCGCGAGTTTCTGCGTGAGAACCCCGATCTGTCGATCGAGATTGAAAACAGGGTTCGTGAGTCGCTAGGCATTCCGCTGCTGCCGGTGGCTGAAGTGGAAGCCAAAGGCAAAGCCAGGAAGGCCGATAAGGCAGAGCAGGCATCTTAAATGGCTATAGCCTTCGTGAATGCGGCGCAAGCAGCTATCAAAAGGATAGTGAATTGGCGCAACCAACGCCGACGCTAGGAGATGGTCACCCCAGCAATATCGCTCACCGGGCGGGCCCTGCGCCTGCTCAGTGCACGCGAGCATTCACGCGCTGAGTTGGAGTGCAAGCTGGCCCGGTTTGAAGAAGAGCCAGGCGCACTGGAAAAAGTGCTGGATGCCCTGCTGGCCAAGGGCTTCATCAACGAAGGTAGGGTGGTGGATTCGGTATTGCACCGCCGAGCCACCAAGATTGGTGCTTCTCGCATCAAGCAGGAATTGCAAGCCAGGGGAATCGAACCGGAGGTGATTGCCCAGACTGTCAGCGCTTTGCGCGCCACCGAATTCGAGCGCGCAAGGGACGTCTGGCGCAAGAAGTTCGGCGTCCATCCGCACGACGCGGCAGAACGCGCCAAACAAATGCGCTTTCTGGCCAGTCGAGGCTTTGGCGGTGACACTATCCACCGGGTGGTGCAGGGAACGGATGATTTGTGAGGCTACAGCCCAAGCATCAACCGCAAATTCTGGACCGCAGAGCCACTTGCGCCCTTGCCCAGGTTGTCCAGACGCGCAACGAGCACGGCCTGACGCGCCGCTTCGCTGGCAAACACCCGTAGCTCCATCTTGTTGGTATTGACCAATGCTACTGCGTCGAGCTTGTCATTGGGTGTTACCGGCTCGACAGTAACCCACGTACTTGTGGCGTAGTGATTCTGAAGTGCCTGCTGGAGGTCATGCGCGGTGGGCTTGCCGGGCAACATGTCCAGATGCAGCGGCAACTGCACCAGCATGCCCTGCGGGAAATTTCCCACGGCTGGGAGAAGAAGTGGACGACGGGTCAATCCCGTGTACCGCATGATTTCCGGAATGTGCTTGTGTCTCAGTCCCAGGGCGTAAAGCTCGAACGGCGCTGCGCTACCCGATTCATGGGCTTCGATCATGCTGCGACCGCCCCCCGTATACCCGCTCACCGCGGGCAGACACACCGGGAAGTCCGCTGGAATCAGCCCGCCATCGACCAGCGGCCGGATCAGCGCAATGGCCCCCGTGGCGTAACAGCCGCCATTGGTGACGCGTCGCGCCGCAACGATCGCCTCACGCTGGGTGGCGCAAAGCTCAGGAAAACCATAGACCCAGTCGGGTGCGATGCGATGTGCCGTGGACGCGTCGATGACCTTGGGCCCGACGCCACCGTTTTCCAGAGTAAAGGCATCAATCATCGCGACCGATTCAACCGCCGCATCGTCGTGTAGACACAGCACAACCAGGTCGGCCTGTGCCATCAGACTGCGCTTGACCCGCGCGTCCTTGCGCAAATCCGGTGCAATGCTGAGCAGTTCCAGCTCTGGCATGGTTTGCAGCCGTTCGCGGATTTGGAGACCTGTGGTACCCGCCTCGCCATCGATAAAAATTTTCTTCATGCTCAGGGGCGCGCTGTAGAGCGCCGCAGTTGTAAGGCTCACACAAGCTTTGTGCGCTGCCACATGATACATTTCTACGTTGATGTGTCCAGTGCCATGCGCTTCACGGATTTCGTGCCGCGCCATGGTGAAATTTGTCCAGTCCAGAGAGAGACGTCATGAAGATTCACGAGTACCAAGGCAAGGAAATCTTGCGTCAATTCGGCGTACCAGTGCCTCGCGGCATTCCCGCCTTTACGGTTCAGGAAGCGGTGGAAGCCGCGCAGAAACTGGGCGGCCCGGTATGGGTTGTCAAAGCGCAGATCCACGCCGGAGGCCGCGGCAAGGGTGGCGGTGTCAAGGTCGCCAAAACCATCGAAGATGTCAAGCGCATCGCTGGCGAAATCCTGGGCATGCAGCTCAAGACGCACCAGACCGGCCCCGATGGGCAAAAAGTGCGCCGGCTCTACATCGAAGACGGCGCCGATATCCAGAAGGAATACTACGTCTCTGTGGTGACGGATCGGGATTCCCAGAAACTTGCATTCATCGCCTCCAGTGAAGGCGGCATGGACATTGAAGAGGTGGCTCATTCCCACCCCGAGAAAATCATCAAGGTGTTTGTGAACCCGTTGACGGGACTTACCGACGCGCAGGCCAAGGAAATTGCAGACGGCATTGGCATGCCCGCCGACTCCACGGCCCAGGCCACGGACGTGTTCCAGAAGCTTTACAAGTGCTACATGGATACCGATGCGTCGCTGGTGGAAATCAATCCGCTCAACCGCGACGGCAAGGGCAACGTGATTGCACTGGACGCCAAGTTCAACTTTGACGCCAACGCACTGTTCCGTCACCCCGAAATCGTGGCCTACCGCGATCTGGATGAGGAAGATCCGGCGGAAGTGGAAGCCAGCAAGTTTGACCTGGCATACATCAGCCTGGATGGCAACATCGGCTGCCTGGTCAATGGCGCAGGCCTGGCCATGGCCACCATGGACACCATCAAGCTGTTTGGTGCCGAGCCTGCCAACTTTCTGGACGTGGGCGGCGGTGCTACCCCGGAGAAGGTGACGGAAGCCTTCAAGATCATGCTGAAAAACCCCAAAGTGAAGGCTATTTTGGTGAACATCTTTGGTGGCATCATGAAGTGCGACACCATTGCGACCGGCGTGATCACCGCTTGCAGGGCCACCAACCTGAACGTGCCACTGGTCGTGCGCATGAAGGGTACCAATGAAGACTTGGGTAAGAAGATGCTGAAGGAAAGCGGCTTGCCCATCATTTCCGTGGACACCATGGCAGAGGCCGCACAAGCGGCTGTTAAAGCGGTGAAAGGTTAAGAAAATGTCGATCTATATCAATAAAGACACCAAGGTCATCACCCAGGGCATTACCGGCAAGACGGGCCAGTTTCACACCGAAAAATGCCAGGAATATGCCAACGGCAAGAACTGTTTTGTTGCGGGCGTGAACCCCAAGAAGGCGGGTGAGTCCATCTTTAATATTCCAATTTTTGCGTCTGTCAAAGATGCCGCCGCTAACACCGGTGCAACGGTGTCTGTCATTTATGTGCCACCCGCGGGTGCTGCAGCCGCAATCTGGGAAGCGGTCGAGGCCGATCTGGATCTCACGATTTGCATTACCGAAGGCATCCCGGTGCGCGACATGTTGGAAGTACGTAACCGCATGAAGGCGAAGGAAGCCGCGGGTGGCAAGAAGACATTGCTGCTTGGCCCCAACTGCCCGGGCCTGATCACTCCTGAAGAAATCAAGATCGGGATCATGCCCGGCCACATCCACCGCAAGGGACGCATTGGCGTGGTCAGTCGTTCTGGCACGCTGACTTACGAAGCCGTAGCCCAGTTAACCGAAATCGGGCTGGGTCAGTCCAGTGCGGTTGGTATTGGCGGTGATCCCATTAACGGTCTGAAGCACATCGATGTGATGCGCGCCTTTAATGACGATCCAGATACCGATGCGGTCATTATGATTGGCGAAATCGGTGGACCCGACGAAGCCGAAGCTGCGCGCTGGTGCAAGCTCAACATGAAGAAGCCTATCGTGGGTTTCATTGCCGGTGTCACGGCACCTGCTGGCAAACGCATGGGCCACGCCGGTGCATTGATCTCCGGTGGTGCGGACACGGCAGACGCTAAACTCGCTGTGATGGAGGAATGTGGTTTTAAGGTTACACGCAATCCGTCAGAAATGGCCAAACTGTTGAAAGCCATGCTCTAACAAGGCGGGAAAATAACGGCTGCAATGCCGTCGCGGTACAGCCGGTCATGCCGGCAGTTTCTTGAAGAAGCGCTCCGAACGTGCTGTTGGGGGCGCTTCTTGCATTCAACTTGTGGAGAATCGTCAGATGGAATTGTTGCAAAGTACAGACTTCTGGATAGGCCTGCTCAAGATCATCTGGATCAACATCATTCTGTCGGGTGACAATGCGGTTGTGATAGCGCTCGCCGCGCGCTCATTGCCGCCGGAGCAACAAAGGAAAGCCATTTTGTTCGGATCAGGGGCTGCGGTCGTCCTGCGTATCGCACTCACGTGGTTTGCGGTCATACTGCTACAGCTTTCCTATCTGCAAGTTGTGGGTGGGCTGCTGTTGTTATGGATTGGGGTGCAGTTGTTGGGCGATGAAGAGGACGGCGGGGACGAGGCCAAGGAAGTGGGCTCGATGATGGCGGCAGTGCGCACTATCCTGATCGCCGACCTGATTATGAGCATGGATAACGTAATCGCGGTGGCAGCTGCTGCCAAGGGAAACACCACGCTGCTGATTCTTGGATTGGCGATCAGCATTCCTCTGGTGATTTTTGGGAGCACCTTGATGATCAAGCTGATGGAGCGGTTTCCGATCATTGTGTTGTTGGGGGCGGCCTTGATTGGTTGGGTTGGCGGCGAGACCATGGTCAGCGATGTGGCTCTGAAAGAATTGGTAGAGGGCAATCCCTGGATGCACTACACGGGTGCCGCGCTTGGCGCGATAGTGGTGGTTGCGGTTGGAAAGTACTTGCAAAAACGCCATGTACATTCGTCCGATGGAACGCCATCGCTTTAAATATGTGAACAAGTCCCTTGTCGCGGGTAGCCGCATCTGCTAACGTCCTCGTCTGGTGCGGCTTCGCGGCGTTTCAGAATGTGTTTTACATCGGAGGTTTTTGAGGTGGTGAGTGGCAATATCTTTATCTAAGTCGGGTTCATTTTGGCGTGCTGACTGGTTCGCCGGTGTGGTCATCGTGCTCGCCACTGTGGTACTTCACGCTTCCACCGACTTCATTGGCACTCTGGAGCGGCGCTTTTACGACTTTGGAAGTACCAGCACGTCACGCCAGCCCTCGGACCGTATTGCGGTGATTGCCATTGATGACCAGAGTATTGCCAATCTGGGGCGTTGGCCCTGGCCACGGGACATCCATGCCAAGCTGATCGATCAACTTGCATCGGCTAAGGCCAAAACCATCGTACACACAGCGTTCTTTTTTGAGCCGCAGGTCGATCCCGGCCTGGTGTTCATTCGTAAGATGAAGGAAGCGTTGGGCGACACGCCTGAGTCCAATGCCCAGAACGAACAACTAGTAAAGCTGATTGCGCAAGCCGAGGCAGCGCTGGATACGGATACGGTTTTAGCCCTGAGCATCTCGAGTGCCGGCAATGTGTTGCTGCCCTCGGTTTTTGTGTTGGGGGATCCCCACGGCAAGCCGGACAAGCCGCTGCCGCCCTACGCGCTCAAGAGTGCGCTGGACGAAGGAAGCGGGTTTTCCATTGCGGCCGTGCGCGGCCAACAGCCCATAGAGTCGCTCGGGAGTGCTGCCGCTGGCATTGCGCACCTGAACCAGCTCAACGATGTGGATGGCGCGGTACGGATGGAGCCGCTGCTGGTGAATTACTACGGCAAGGCGGTGCCCTCGATGGCGTTGCTTGCCGCAGCCAACAGCCTGAACCTGTCACTTGCTGATATCAGAATCCACACGGGAGAGTCGGTACAAATCGGGAAGCTCCGAGTCAAGACCGATGAGACTGCATTGATGCTGCCACAGTTTTATAAAGGTCGCGATGGAAAGCCGGCGTTCGCCGTGGATTCGTTCTATGACGTGTTGACGGGCAAGATTCCCGCATCCAAGTACGCCGACAAAATCGTCATCGTTGGCGCTACGGCCGGGGGGGTGGGCATCCAGTTTCCCGTGCCCGGTTATGCCGGGTTGACTCCTGCCGAGACGATCGCACACATTACTTCCAGCATCCTGAGTGAGCACTTCATCGTCCAGCCAACCTGGGGTGTATGGGCGATGTTGGCTGTGTTCCTGTTGGTGGCGGCATACGTTGTGGCTGCATTGCCCAGACTCTCGGCGGGCGTGGCAGCAGGGCTTACTCTGGGGCTGTTTATCGCACTGCTGGGGGTCGAGTTTGGACTGCTTTCGGTCGGAGCGATCTGGTTAAAGCTGGTTTTTCCGACGACCGTGCTGGTGCTCGGTCATCTGGCATTGACGACCAAGCGGTTTTTGATGACTGAGGCGGGTAAGGTCAAGGCAGACGAAGAGTCAGCGGAAACCAATCGAATGATGGGGCTGGCGCTCCAAGGCCAGGGGCAGCTGGACATGGCTTTTGACCGTTTCCGCCGAGTGCCCATGAATGAAGCGGTGATGGGCAACCTGTACAGTTTGGCCATGGATTTTGAGCGCAAGCGCCAGTTCAACAAGGCCGAAGCGGTCTACGAGCACATCGCTGCATTTGACAAGAACTACAAGGACATCAAGACCAAGCTGAGCCGCGCCAAGAACCTTTCCGAGACGGTGATGTTGGGCGGCGGAGCCAGCCACCCCGGCGGAACCATGTTGCTCGATGGCGGCGCAGTGGAGAAGCCTATGCTGGGTCGCTACCAGGTCGAGAAGGAATTGGGCAAGGGTGCCATGGGCGTGGTGTACCTCGGGAAGGATCCCAAGATTGGTCGCGTGGTAGCCATCAAGACCATGGCCTTGAGCCAGGAGTTTGCCGGTGAAGATCTGGTTGACGCGCGCGAACGGTTTTTCCGGGAAGCGGAAACAGCCGGCCGGCTCCAGCATCAAAACATTGTCACGATATTCGATGCGGGCGAAGAGCACGATCTCGCCTACATAGCCATGGAGTTTCTCAAGGGGCGTGATCTGGCGGATCATTGCAAAGGAGATAACCTGCTGCCGGTTCCTCTGGTGTTGAGCATCGTTGCGCGGGTGGCCGAAGCGCTTGCCTACGCACACAAGCAGCACGTGGTGCATCGTGACATCAAGCCGGCCAACATCATGTATGAACGCGAGAGCGACACGGTAAAGGTAACAGACTTTGGTATTGCACGGATTACCGACTCAAGCAAGACCAAGACCGGACTGGTGCTCGGGACTCCGAGTTTTATGTCGCCAGAGCAACTCGCGGGTAAAAAGGTGGATGGGCGGTCCGACTTGTACTCTCTGGGTGTGATGCTGTTTCAGCTGCTGGCAGGGGTTTTGCCTTTCCGGGGCGACTCGATGGCCGAACTGATGTTCAAGATTGCCAACGAGGAGGCGCCCGATATTCGGATCATTCGGCCGGATTTGCCAGGCTCCCTGGCAGATGTCGTTGCGCTATCGTTGAGCAAGCGTCCGGAACTGCGGTACCAGGATGGTGATCAGTTCGCCGGCGATCTGCGTGATGTGCTGCATGCAGTTTCGGGTTCGGAATCTTCCGTTGTTCTGGCGCCTGAAAGAGCACATGTTTCAGAAATTGGTGCAGTCAGTCAGAAAACGGTCACCATGAGCGTGCAAAGTCCGGCGAGCCCAAATGATTTTCAAAAAACCTCGGCGCAACCAGCTGTGAAGTCAGCGCAAAAAGGGCCGGGAACTACCCAATGAACTACAACTTTTGTGCAAAGTCGGATCCCGGTCGGGCCCGCCAGAACAATGAAGACTCGGTGGTGTTTGACGAGAGCACGGGTACCGTAGTCCTGGCCGACGGCATGGGCGGATACAACGCAGGCGAAATAGCCAGCGGCATGGCTACCGCATTCATCAAGTCTGAACTCAGTCGCTGGTTGTCGGAGGCAGGAGATGGTGCGCAGTTGAAGGAGGTGCGCCGTGCAATGGAAATCTGTGTGGACAACGCCAATCTGTCCATCTTCAATTCCGCAAATTCCAACGCACAGTACGCAGGGATGGGCACCACTCTGGTAATGGGCGTTTTTCGCGACGAAAAATTGCTGGTAGGCCATATTGGCGATTCACGCTGCTATCGGTTTCGTTCTGGGGTGCTGGAGCAAATTACCAAGGACCATTCATTGCTGCAGGAGCAAATTGATGCTGGTTTGATTACCCTGGAGCAGGCGGCGACATCCTCCATCAAAAATCTGGTTACGCGTGCCTTGGGTGTTGAAGATGTGGTTATGCTGGAGGTAAATGAGCACCTGGTGGAGGTGGGAGATGTATATTTGCTCTGTTCGGACGGTTTGTCAGATATGGTTGATGACGCTGAAATCGCTAAAATTGTTGCCGAAAACGCGGACCTGACCGAGATGGCACAAAGGCTGATTGAAGCCGCAAACGCGAATGGCGGGCGGGACAATATTTCAGTGATATTGGCACTGGCTAGCGGGGCAACCGAAAAGCGCGGTTTAATTGCAAGATTGCTGGGGAAGGTTTAAGCACATGTGTTTTCCGAGAACAAATTACAGGAAAAGGAGCGGGTCATGCCAAAAATGATCGTTTCGATCGATGAGGTCGTGATCAAAGAAGTGCAGCTAACCAAGGACAAAACAACCTTGGGGCGCAGGCCGTACAACGACATCGTCATCGACAATTTGGCCGTTAGTGGCGAGCATGCTTTGCTTCAGATGGTTGGTGACGAGGTGTTTCTTGAGGATTTGAACAGCACCAATGGTACGTACGTGAACGGGAAAGCCATCAAGAGGCAGCAACTGAACAACGGCGACGCAATAGAAATTGGTAAGTACAAAATCAAGTTCATTGCTGATAACGCAGCGGAAGATTTTGACAAAACCATGGTCGTCAAGGCTAGGCCAGCGGTTGCACCCCAACCGGTCGCCAGTGCGGCAGTTCCTTCCGGGATTGCCCCCAGCGTTGCAGTAGCACCCCCCTTGAGTGCTGCGACTGCTGCCCACGCAGCGATCAAGGTGCTGTCGGGCGCCGCAGCGGGTCGGGAAGTTCCTCTGACAAAAGTAGTGACAACGATTGGCAAGCCCGGGGTTGCGGTTGCCGCAATTACAAGGCGTCAGCACGGATTTGTGGTTCATCACGTCGAAGGCGCGGGCAACCCGTCTTTGAATGGTGCCCCCATTGGAACGGATCCGATTCCCCTGAAAAGCGGAGACCTGATCGAGTTGGCCGGTACCCAGATGCAATTCGTGCAAACCTGACCGCGCGTGTCACTTTGGTGCAGCCTGCATTCGGCCGTTTTCAGGGTGATATGACGTGAAGTTGATAGCCAAACACTGGGCGCGCATTGCGGTCACCTTGATTCCGGTAGTGTTCGCCCTGCTGCACTCGGTAGGGATAGTGCGGATAGGTGTGTTGAATCGGCTGGACGACATCATCTATGACGCGCGCTTGCGTGCAACCATGCCCAGTTCCCTCGATCCACGTATTGTCATTGTGGATATTGATGAAAAAAGCCTTGCAGAAGTAGGGCACTGGCCCTGGGGCCGAAACAAGCTCGGGCATATGATGGATGTTCTGTTCGAGCGGCACCACATCGCACTTGCGGGGTTTGATATGGTGTTTGCGGAGCGGGACGACAGTTCCGGTCTCCTCAAACTCGACGAGTTGGCGCGGACCGAGCTCAAAGATCAGCCAGGGTTTACCGAAAAACTGCGACAACTCCAACCGTCGCTTGATTTTGACGCAGTTTTTGCGAAGTCGCTGGAAAATCGACCGGTGGTGATGGGGTACTACCTCACCAGTGACCGTGGCGGCCATATTGTTGGGGACCTCCCCAAGCCGGTACTGTCCAAATCTGATTTGCAGGGCAGAGCGATTCATGCCTTTTCCTGGACGGGGTATGGCGCCAACATCGAGAAACTGGCACGGGCAGCGCCCATGGCGGGGCACTTTAATTCCATTTCTGACGGGGATGGTGTGATTCGTTCCTTGCCATTATTGGCCGAGTTCGGTGATCAGTATTACGAATCCTTGGCTCTAGCGATGTTTCGAGTGTTGGCTGGGATGCCCACGGTGGAGGCGGGCTTTTCCGACGAGCGGTTTTTGTCGCGTAGTTACCAGGGTCTGGACCGTGTATTGCTTAGGCAAGGCGACAAGGTGTTCGCCATTCCGGTGGATGAGCGGGTCGCCACTTTGGTTCCATTTCGTGGTCCAGGCGGCCCGACCAGCGGGTCATTTCAGTACATTTCAGCAGCCGATGTATTCGCGGATCGGGTGCCTGCAGGGAGTCTGAAAGACAAAATCATACTCATCGGCACCACGGCTCCCGGCCTGATGGATATGCGTGTGACATCCGTGGGCGAGACCTATCCGGGTGTAGAGACCCACGCCAACCTCCTATCAGGATTGCTGGATGGCAACGTTTTGGTCAAGCCGGATTACGCTCTGGGGTACGAAGTCTTTCTTTTAACGCTGGCCGGCTTGATTCTTGCGCTGGGACTGCCCATGCTTTCCGCCCCTCGGGCGGTGGCGTTGAGTGTGGTTACGCTGGTAGTGATGGTGGGCACCAATTTCTGGCTGCATGGATCCTACGGGCTCGTGCTTCCGTTGGCATCGGCGATCACCATGGCAATCACGGCCTTCGCCTTGAACATGAGCTTTGGCTACTTTGTGGAAAGCCGGTCCAAG
>Ga0194060_10002487_pt1 | contig 13107 bp, 9 predicted proteins | sample SepL225m_MetaG_FD_163427 | JGI IMG/M metagenome (GOLD analysis project Ga0194060, IMG submission 163427) | Anoxic zone freshwater microbial communities from boreal shield lake in IISD Experimental Lakes Area, Ontario, Canada - Sep2016-L222-5m | ecosystem: Environmental > Aquatic > Freshwater >... | reverse complement strand
GGGTGGGCGAGGGGCTGGCGGCGGATCGGGCCCGGTGATGATGACGCCGGACGGCACGGGCGTCTACTACCAGGGCACCGCGTACGACAAGAATCCCGAACAGGTCGGTCCCAAGGCGTTCATCGACAGGGTGACGATCAAGAACGGCGACAAGAAGCGGGTGTTCGAGGGCGACAACAAGGATGCGTTCGAAAGTGTCGCAACCGTCATCGATCCCGAAGCCGGTCGTTTCGTCACCGAACGACAGAGCCCCACGCAGGCGCCGCAGTTCTTCCTGGCCGAAGGGGCTGCCCGCAAGCAACTCACCGAGAACAAAGACCTGTTTCCGGATCTGACGGGGGCGCCGAAGTACCGGGTGATGATCGAGCGCGCCGACGGCATCAAGTTCCCGATCTTCGTCGTGATGCCGCCAGACTGGAAGCCGGGGAGCCCCAAGCCTCCCGCGCTCTTCTGGCTGTACCCGGTCGAGTTCCCCGATCAGGATGCGATCGATCGGCCGGACCGGACGTTCAACAAGAACGCCTTCCAGACGTTCGGCACGCGTTCGATGCAGATGTTCGCGCGACTCGGGTACGCCGTCGTGGTCGATTCCCCCGGCGGACAGTCCAGACTCGGGCTGCCCATCGTCGGGACGGCCAATCAGCAGAACAACAACTACGTGAACGATCTGCGCAACAGCCTGTCGGCCATGATCGACGAACTCGATCGTCGTGGGCTGGTGGACCGCGCGCGGCTGGCCATTGGGGGCCACAGCTATGGTGCGTTTACCGCCGTCAACGCGATGGTGCACACGCCGTTCTTCAAGGCGGGGATTGCGGGCGACGGCGCGTATAACCGCACGCTGACGCCCATTGGGTTCCAGAGCGAGCGGCGCGACTTGTGGGAGGCGCCAAACGTGTATCTCGGGATGTCGCCGTTTCTGTACGCGAACAACCTGACGGGCGCCCTGCTGATGTATCACAACCTCGCCGACCAGAACGTCGGGACCGACCCGACCAATTCGATTCGGCTGCACCATGCGCTCAACGGTCTGGGCAAGACTTCGGCGCTCTATCTGTATCCGTACGAGGACCACGGACCCGTAGCGCGCGAAACGCTGCTCGACCTGTGGGCGCGCTGGGCGGCGTGGCTCGACAAGTATGTGAAGAACCCGGTGAAGGTGGAGAAGAAAGCGCCGCCAGCCGAGGCGGCGGATCGGCAGTAGGGGCGCGATTGATCGCGTCCTGGCCCGCGTATCCGGCGGGTGACGTCAGCGCGGAGGTTGTGTGAGGACCGATCGTGAGGCCGACACGAAGGCGACGACTCGGGTCCCGGCGTTGCGGCGCCACGCGCTCGCCATATTCAAGGCCGCGCTGCGGGCGGCGGACCCGACCGACGCGGTCGTGCGCCAACTCGCACGATCGGACTGGGAGCGCTACCGCAGGATCTACGTGGTGGGCGCCGGCAAGGCCGGTGTGTCGATGGCGCAGGGCGTCGAGCGCGTGCTCGGTCCACGGATCACCGGCGGACTGATCAACGTCCCGTGCGTCCGCGGGGCGAAGTTGCGCTATATCGCCCTGAACGAGTGCGGCCACCCGCTTCCGGACCAGCGAGGCGTGGATGGCGCTGCGTGCATCGCCCAACTGGTTCGCGACGCCGGCCACGACGCACTCGTGTTGTGCGTGATTTCTGGCGGCGCCTCGGCGCTGTTACCAATGCCGGCTGAACCGGTGACGCTCGCCGCGAAACAGGCCGTCACAGGGCTGCTCCTCGCCTCGGGCGCGAACATCCACGAGATCAACGCGGTTCGCAAACACATCTCCGCCATCAAGGGCGGGCAGTTGGCCAGGCTCGCCTCTCCGGCCGCGGTGCAGACGCTCCTGCTGTCGGACGTGATTGGTGACGATCTGGATGGGATTGGCTCGGGGCCGACCGCTCCGGATCGGTCCACCTTTGCCGACGCCGTCGCCATTTTGCGCCGGTACGAGATTCTCAACCGGGTGCCTGCCACCGTGCGAAATCGTCTGGAGCAGGGCGCGAGCGGCAAGATCGATGAGACGCCCAAACCCGGAGACGCCATGTTCCGCCGGGTCCGCCACACCGTGATCGGCAGCAATGGCCTCGCGCTTGATGCGGCGGCCGCCCACGCCCGTCAACTCGGCTATAGACCGATCATTTTGTCGAGCACGATTCAGGGCGAGACACGCGACGTCGCCGGAATGCATGCGGCCATCGCCCGGGAGGTGGCTCACCATGGACGGCCGGCGAAGCCCCCCGTCTGCCTGATCTCGGGGGGCGAAACGACGGTGACCGTCAAGGGCTCAGGCCTGGGGGGCCGCAACCAGGAGTTCGTGCTGGCTGCCGCCATCGCGCTTGCCGGCGAACCCAACGTGGTTGTCTTGAGCGCCGGCACCGACGGCATCGACGGGCCGACCGACGCGGCTGGCGCGGTGGCCGACGGCCACACGCTGCGGCGCAATCCCGACGCACCGCGCTATCTGGACGCCAACGACTCCTACCACTACTTTCAACGACTCGGGGACCTCGTGATCACCGGCCCGACGAACACCAACGTGATGGACGTACGGATCCTCCTGATTGCACCCGGTCGGTGATTCATCGCGCGGTCTCCCGTGGCCAATGAGCACTCCGATCGGTTCCCGTAGGGGCGCCATTGATGGCGCCCGACGAGGATGCCGCGGCGGGGCGGGACGAAGTGAATCGTACTGCAACCCGAGAACAGGGATTCGGGGCAGGACGCGGTGAATCGCGCCCCTGCAAAGACACGCGAAACGCGTTAGGATAAGTCGGTTTCCGCGGCACCCAGTTGGTGATCCGGCGCATCGGAGGATTCAGGTATGCATTCGAACGTCACCTCGGCCACGCGGCTCGCGCTCGGCGCGGTCGTCGCGCTGCTTTTCGCCATCGGCCTCAACGCGCAGGGGCGCGGCGGCGGCCCGGTTTCCGATCTGATGGTCGAGCCCTTGCGGTTCCGCTATATGGGACCAGAAAGCGCGGGCCGCATCTCGGCGGTTGCCGGTGTGCCTGGGGACACGAAGACCTACTATGCGGGCGCGGCGTCTGGCGGGGTCTGGAAGACGACCGATGGCGGGCAATCCTTTGAGCCCGTGTTCGACGGCCAGCCCGTTCAAGCCATTGGCGCGCTCGCTGTCTCCCGGTCGAACCACGACATCGTCTGGGCGGGAACCGGCGAAGCCTGGGCGATTCGCGACGCCGACATCATGGGCGACGGGGTGTACAAATCCATCGACGCAGGGAAGACGTGGTCGAACGCCGGCCTCAAGGACACCGGACGCATCGGGCGCATCCTCATTCATCCCGCCAATCCCGACATCGTGTTTGCCTGCGCGCTGGGCCGCGCCACCGGCCCCCAGGAGGAACGCGGCGTCTACCGCACCACCGACGGCGGCAAAACGTGGCAGCGCGTCCTTTTCGTCAACGCCGATACCGGGTGTTCGGGCCTCAGCATGGACCCGACAGACCCAAATCTGCTGCTGGCCGGCACGTGGGAAGTCGTCATGCATACGTGGGCGATGTTCAGCGGCGGGCCCGGCAGCGCCGTCTATCGCTCGAAGGACGGCGGGACGACCTGGCAGAAGCTCGCGCAGGGCCTGCCCGCTTCGCCGGTTGGCAAGATTGACGTCGCGATCGCGCCCTCCAACGCGAAACGCATGTTCGCGCTGATTCAGACGCCCAATCAGGGATCGTTGTGGCGCTCGGATGACGGCGGCGACTCGTGGAAAGTGGTCAGCTGGGATCGGCGGCTCATCGGCCGCGCGGGCTACTACATCAGGGTCGAGGTCAATCCGCAGAATCCGGACGAAGTCCTCATCGCCAACAGCAGTTTCCACCGATCGACCGACGGAGGCTCCACCTTTCCGCCGTCCGGCGGCGGTGGCTGCGGCGACTGCCACGATATCTGGATCGACCCGACCAACGGCGATCACTGGGTGGCGACCGGCGATGGCGGCATGGGCATCACGCGCGACCACGCAAAATCCTTCTTCAGTGTCGTCCTGCCGATCGGCCAGATGTATCACGTGGCCGTCGACGAGCAGGTGCCGTACTGGCTGTACAGCAACAGGCAGGACGATGGCACGATGCGCGGGCCGAGCAACTCGCCGGTTCCCGTTTCCAACGTGCCTTCGTACTCGGCCGCCCAGGCCGGTCGTGGATCCGGCCGTGGCGGTGGCGGCGGCGGTGGGGGACGTGGTGGCGGCGTGGCGTGGCAGCCGAACATTGGGGGCTGCGAATCCGGCTTTACCATTCCCGTGCCCGGCAACCCCGACGTCATCTGGGCCACCTGTTACGGCAACGAAGTGACCAGATTCGACAACCGACTGGGCACGGCGAGATCGGTCGCCCCGTGGGTTCACACACTCGATTCCGAACCGAACAAGGCGAAATATCGCTGCCACTGGACGCCGCCGCTGGCGTTCGATCCCTTCGAGAAGGAAACCGTCTATTACGGCTGCCAGTTCATCTTCAAGACGAGCGATCTGGGGCAGACCTGGAGCATTATCAGTCCCGATCTGTCCACCCAGGACGCGACGCGCGTTGTCTCGTCGGGCGGTGTCATCGGCGACAACCTCGGCCAGTTCTACGGCGAAGTCGTCTTCGCGATTGCGCCCTCGACGATTCAGAAAGGCCTCATCTGGGCCGGCACCAACGACGGTCAGGTCTGGCTTACTCGCGACGGTGGCGGCGGATGGACCAATGTCGCAAAAAACATCGCGGGACTCCCGGTGTGGGGCACGGTCCGCAAGATCGAGCCCTCGCGCTTCGATGCGGCAACGGCGTACGTCGCCGTCGACGTCCACCTGATGGACAACCGCGAGCCGTATATCTACAAGACCACGGACTTCGGCAGGACGTGGAGCAAGATCAGCGAGGCGCTGCCGAAGGGGCACCCGCTCGACTACGTCTTGTCGTTTGCGGAAAACCCGAATCGGAAAGGGATGCTGTTTGCGGGCACCGGCCACGGGTTCTTCTATTCGATGGACGACGGGAAAGCCTGGACCGCGTTCAAAGAGGGCCTGCCGGCCGCGCCGGTCAGCTGGATCGAGGTGCAGTCGCACGCGCACGACGTGGTCATCTCCACCTACGGCCGGGGCCTGTTCCTTTTGCGCGACATCACGCGTCTCGAGCAGCAGGACCAGGGCGTCGAAACGGCGCCGGCCTTCCTGTATCCGCCGCGCGCGGCGTATCGACTCGCACGCAGCGGCAGCGCCGAGTTCCTGTATCACCTCAAGACCGCGTCTGCCGATCGCGTGGCATTTGACATCCTCGACGCGACGGGCGCCGTCATCCGGAAACTGGACGGATCGGCCCGGGAGGGATTGAACCGCCTCACGTGGGACCTTCGGTACGAGGGGCCGGCACAGGTGGAGTTGCGCACGATCCCGCCAGACAATCCGCACATCTGGGAAGAGGCTCGATTCAAGGGGAAGGACACCAGGCCGATCGTGCACTGGGGAATCCAAGGCCCACAGCGGCAGGGCCCGATCGCGGCGCCAGGGCGGTATGTGGTGCGCATGACGGTCGGGGGCCAGGCGTATCCCAGGCCGTTCGACGTGACGGCCGACCCGAAGTTACCGGCGGCGCCCTCCGACCTCGCCGCGTCGACCGCGACGCAGATCAGGCTGCGCGACGACGTCAACAAGACGGTCGCGATCGTCAACACGCTCGAAGTGATGCGGAAGAAGATCGAGGATCACCTCAAGGCCAATGTCGGAAAGAAGACGGCCGAGCAGGCGTTGCGCGCGCTCGACCAGAAGATGATGGCCGTCGAACTGCAGTTGTTGTCGCGCACCGAGATGCACAGCGACGACAAGTGGTACGTCGAGGCCTACAAGGTGTACCTGAACCTGGTCTGGCTCAGCGGAATGATTGGCACCGGGGCCAGCGATGTGCAGGGCGGAGCGGATTATCGGCCGACCGATGCGTCGCTGGAAGCGCTTGCCTGGATCGAGAAAGATCTGGCCGCGGCCGAGCGCGACTTTTCCGTCTTGATGGACAAAGATCTGCCGGCCTTCAACAAGGCCAATGTCGGGATGCGCGTCGCGATCAAGTAGGGGAGCGCCTGGCAGGGGGCGCGGCTGACGCGCCTCCGGATCACTTCCGGCTCACCACCCTGTCGAGCCAAAGGCAAGTGTGACCAGACCACTGGCGACCGCGGCCGGAATTTGGCATACTGCTGACCAAGCCGGTTTGTTGCGAAACTTCTCTCTGTTGCGAGCGTTCAACGCATGACGAGCACGAGTTCCCCACCGCTGACCGGCGCCGAGCCGCCGAAGCCCAGGCTGCTGCTGATCGACGATGAACCGTTGATTTCGACCTTGATCCAGCGGAGCCTTCGGCGGTCCTGGGACATCACATGCGCGCCGAACGCGAAGGTTGCGCTCGAGATGATTCGGGACGGAGCCTTCGACGCGGTGGTCTGCGACCTGATGATGCCGGAGATGACCGGCATGGAATTCGCCGCTGAACTGGCGATCTTGAATCCGGCACTGCGGGAACGGACGCTGTTTCTCACCGGCGGAGCCGCGACGATCGAGGCCGAGACCTTTCTCGGCCGGCCGGACGTGAACCACCTGATCAAGCCATTGCTGATGGCCGACCTCGACCGCCAGCTCAAGGCGATGCTGGCAGAGTGCCCCGCCGACGTACTCCTGTAGGCCGGCGAAACGTTATCCCGGGAAGTACATGTCGCGCACGGTGAGGCCGGTCAGCACGAAGGTGAGGCCGGCGAGCACGACGACGGCAATCCAGGCGATCACGTTGTAGAACTTGGGATTGACCCATTCCCCCATCAGATCGGTCTTGTTGACCAGCTTGATCATGAACACCAGGATGACGGGCAACAGGACGCCGTTGACCACCTGCGAGAACAGGATCATCTTGATGAGCGGGAAATTCGGCGTCAGCACCACCGCGGCGCCGCCGACGATCAGGCCCGTGTAGAGCCAGTAGAAGATGGGTGCCTCGCGGAACCGCTTGTTGACGCCCGACTCGAATCCCAGACCCTCGCACACCGAATACGCGGTCGACAGCGGGAGAATGCTGGCGGCGAAGAGCGACGCGTTGAGCAGCCCGGCGCTGAACAGCAGGTAGGCGTACTCGCCGAACGGTCTGAGCGCCTTGGCGGCTTCGGCCGCGTTGCCGATATCGCGCGGTCCGGTTTTGTAGATGGCCGCCGCGCACGCCACGATGATGAAGAACGCCACGACGATCATCACGACGCAGCCGACGATCACTTCGACGCGAGACTCCTTGTAGTCCTTGACGGTGATGCCCTTCTCGACGACCGCGGCCTGCAGATAAAACTGCATCCACGGCGCAACCGACGTGCCGACCAACCCCACCAGCAGCGTCAGGTACGCGGCGTCCACCAACACCACCGGCTTGACGCTGGCGAGCGCGGAGGCCTCCCAGTCGGGGCTGATGAGCACGGCCGCCACGATATACCCAATGTAAACCACGCACGCGCCCAGAAAAATCTTCTCGACGCTGGCATAGGTGCCCTTGACGACCAGGAACCAGACGGCGACCGCGGCGATCGGCACGGAGATGAACTTGCTGACGTGGAACAGTTCGAGCGCGCTGGCGACACCGGCAAATTCGGCCACCACGTTGGTGAAGTTGCCGATCACCAGCAGCGTCATCACGATGAACGTGGTGCGCAGCCCGAACTCCTCGCGAATCAGATCCGACAGGCCCTTGCCGGTGACCGCGCCCATCCGGGCGTTCATTTCCTGCGTGACGACAAGGAGGAGCGCTATGGGCGGCAGCGTCCACAGCATCATGTAGCCGAACCTGGCGCCAGCCTGCGAGTAGGTGTAGATGCCGCCGGCATCATTGTCCACCATCGCGGTGACGAAGCCCGGCCCGATCACCGTGAAGAAGACCAGCCACGATCGGGGCAGTCGATCAAGAAGCCGCACGCGCCTACTCCTGCCTGAGCACCGAGATGATGTCGTCGGCCGTCACCGCGCCCACCAGCGTGCCGCGCTCGTCGACGACCGGCAAGGCCATCAGGTTGTACTTGTCCACGATTTCGGTGACGCGATCGCGACGTTCCGTGACCACCACCGACACGATTTCTTCGTCGGTGGCGAGATCTTTCAGGCGCATCGGAGCCTCGGCCAGAAGCAGTCGCCCGACCGGCAGCGACCCGGTGAGCCGACCTTCCGCATCGACCAGGAACAGATTGGTCAGTGTATCGATGTGTTCCACCTGCTCCCGAATCGACACCATGGCGTCGGCCACCGTGCCCGAGTCGATCACGGACACGAAGTCGCTCGTCATCATGCCGCCCGCCGACTTCTCGTCGAACTCGAGCAACTCCTCGACGTCGGTCTTCGGCTTGGCTTCCATCTCGTCGAGAATGGCCTCGGACTTCTCGTCCCCCAGTTCGGCCAGCACGTCGGCGGCCTCGTCGGGATCCATCTCCTCGACGATGTCGGCCGCGCGGTCCGCATCGAGCGACTCGAGAATCGACGCCTGCGTACGGGGGTCGTCGACCTCCGACAGGGTATCGGCGGCGACCTCGCTGTCGATGGCCTCGAACACGGCCTCGCGGTCTTCGTGGCTCAGTTCCTCGACAATGTCGGCCAGGTCGGAGGGATGCATGTCCTCCAGGGCGGACATGTCGATCTTGAGCCGCAGGCGGCGCTGTGGATCCGGCTCAACGATATTGCAGAATTCCCAGCGGATCGAGTTCGGCGGGATGCGCGACATCAACCGGCGAACCAGCCGCGGGGGCAGGATGCCCTGGCACAACCGCCGGAAGATGCTTCGCACCCCCACGTCGACTTCGAGCACCCACAACTGGTCGTGGTCGTTGACGTGCCGCAAGCCGAGCGTGACGTCGTTGACGCGAACCACCTTGCGGCCGTGGATGTCGATAATCTGCTGGTCGAGCAGATCGCGCACCATCCGCAGCATGTACTCGTCTTCGTGATGCGGAGTGAGTTGTTCGTCGCGCAGGTAGATGCCGTCGAGAGAAATCCGCTCCACCTGATCCTGCCGCACCATCCACCACGTCAGCTCGCCGCCGACCAGGTAGCGATCGACCACGACCGGATCGACGCTGGGCACGAGGCAGGCGTCCCGAAGCCGGCCGATCTTCCGGCCCTTCAGGTCGTAGACCTTCATCCCCATCAGCTCTGTCAAAAAGATCAGGCTGTCGGCCATGGAACCGCTCCGCTCGACGTGGGTCGGATTTCTAAACGAACCGGATTGCGGGTGCGAGTCTTTCGATGCGCGGCTGCGGGCAGCGCGTCTCTTCCTTATACCACGCAGGAAGCAGAACGAGGCCAGCGAAAACGGCGGGCGTGACTGAGGGAACGACGCGAACGCGCATCCCGTCGATCTATCCGAAGTGCAACCACCCCGGGCCGCGGGTCACATAGTCGCTGAGCGTCATCAGGAGGAGCAGCAAGAGCCAGAAGAAGCCGCCCGCCACCACCGCCCACGTGAGCGTCGTGCTGTACCGGACGTGCATGAAGAACAGCACCACCAGCACCGCCTTCGTGCAGGCGATCCCCAGCGCCACCACGGTATTGAACGGTCCCAGGTCCACCGTCGCGGCCCAGACCGTCAGGGCGGTCAACACCATCAGCGCCGTAAACACCGCCAAGTAGACCCGCAAAGGGACCAAATGGACGGCAGGGTCGGCCCCGCCGGCTGCCGATTCCGCATGTGTCACGTGATTCACCATGTCTTATCGGACCGCCCCGTGCCGGTCGATCAGGTAGAGCAGCGGGAACAGGAAAATCCAGACGATGTCGACGAAGTGCCAGTAGAGGCCGCTTACCTCGACCGGCGTGTGGTAGCGCGCCGTATACCGGCCCTTCCACGCCATCATCGTCAGCACGGCCATGATGCCGATGCCGATAATCATGTGAAGCGCGTGCAGGCCCGTCATCACAAAATAGAGCGAAAAAAACAGCTGCGAGTGAATCGCGTCGCCTTCGAAGCGGAAATTCGGACCCGGAATGAGACCTTCGGCAAACTTGTGGCTGTACTCCACCGATTTCACGCCCAGAAACACCATGCCCAGCACCATGGTGAGCACCAGAAACACCACCTGCCTTTCGCGCTGGCCACGCTGGGCCGCGTAGACGGCCATCGCCATGGTGAGCGAACTGCCGATGAGCACCGCGGTGTTGGCGCCGCCGAGCACGATGTTCAGGTGATGGCTGGCCTCCGCGAACGCCTCCGGATAGGCCATCCGGTAGACCATGTAGGCGGTGAACAGCCCTCCGAAAAACAGGATCTCGGTCACCAGGAACAGCCACATGCCCAGCGTCGACGCCTCGAACTGCTGTCCGAGGTTGTCGAAGTGGTGCTGGAGGACCGACGGTTCGTCTGCGTGCGTGCCGGACATCAGGTCCTCACTTCGCGTAATTGTACGGCGGCTCGGTGACCACCGGTGGCGTGTCGAAATTGTGCGTCGGCGGCGGCGACGTGGTCTCCCACTCGAGGCCCTTCGCGCCCCAGGGGTTCGACGGGGCCGGCTGGCCTCTCAACAGAGAGTGCGCAAAATAGAGCGCCGGCATCGCATACCCGACCGCCAGCACCGTGGCGCCCGCGGTCGACAGGATATTCCACAGTTGGAACTCGGGCGGGTACGCGTGGTAGCGCCGTGGCATCCCGAGATAGCCCACAATGAATTGCGGGAAGAACGTCAGGTTGAACCCGAAGAAAATCGTGGCCGCCGCCACCTTGGCCCAGAATTCGTTGTAGAGCTTGCCGGTGATCTTCGGCCACCAGAAGTGCAGCCCGCCCATGAACATCATGATCGTGCCGCCCACCATGATGTAGTGGAAGTGCGCGACGACGAAGTAGGTGTCGGTGACGTGCACGTCGACCGCGATGGCAGCCAAGAACAGGCCCGTCAGCCCGCCGATCAGGAACAGGCCGACAAACCCGAACACGTACATCATCGGCGCTTCGAACGAGATCGAGCCCTTGTACATGGTCGCCGACCAGTTGAACACCTTGACGGCCGACGGGATCGCGACCAGGAAGCTGAGCAGCGAGAATGCCATCGCCGAGTACACCGACTCGCTGCTGACAAACATGTGGTGGCCCCACACCAGAAAGCCGAAGACCGCGATGGCCAGGCTCGAGAACGCCACGAACGAGTAGCCGAAAATCGCCTTGCGCGAGAAGGCTGCGACCAGTTCGCTCATGATGCCCATCGCGGGCAGGATCATGATGTAGACCGCGGGGTGCGAGTAGAACCAGAAAAGGTGCTGGAACAGCACCGGATCGCCGCCCAGTTTGGGATCGAAGATGCCCAGGCCCAGCAGTCGCTCCGCCGCCACCATCACGAGCGTGATGGCGATGACGGGCGTGCCGAGCACCATGATGAGGGCGGTCGCGTAGTGCGCCCAGATGAACAGCGGCATCCGGAACCACGTCATGCCGGGCGCGCGCATCTTGTGGATGGTGACCACGAAGTTGAGGCCCGTCAGGATCGAGGAAAAACCGTTGATGAAGATGCCGACCACGACCAGCGCCACGTTGGAATTCGAGAAGGCGCTGCTGTACGGCGTGTAGAAGGTCCACCCCGTATCCACGCCTCCTGCCACCAGTGCCCAGAGCGTAAAGAAGCCGCCAAACGTATACAGATACCAACTCAGCAGATTGAGGCGGGGAAAGGCCAGATCCTTGGCGCCAATCATGATGGGCACGAGGAAGTTGCCCAGCACGGATGGAATGGCCGGAATCAGGAAGAAGAACACCATCACCACGCCGTGCATCGTGAACAGGCGGTTGTACGTATCAGACGCCACCAGATCGCCGGCAGGCGTGAGCAACTCGGCGCGGATGATGGCCGCGAACACCGCGCCCAGCACGAAGAACGCCGTGACGCTGATCAAGTACAGCAGGCCGATGCGCTTGTGGTCGCGCGTCAGCAGCCACGACTTCAGCGTGTATCCGTCGGTCAGATAATTGGCGTGCGGGGTGACGGCGGTATCCATAAACCTACTTCTTTGCTGGGCTCGCGGGAGCGGCGAGGGGCACGGCCCCGGTCGCATTCGACGCGGTGGTCTTCTGCGACTTGATGTATTCGAGCAACTGCAGCAACCCCTCTTCGGTCACGATGCCCTGAAACGACGGCATCACCGGCTGGAAGCCCGACACCACCTTGGCGCGCGGGTTCACAATCGATTCCCGGAGGTACGCATCGTCGGCCAGCACGGTCGAGCCGTTCTCGAGCGTCACCTTGTTGCCGTAGAGGCCGACCAGGGTCGGGCCCCGGCCGGTCGTGTCGACCTGGTGGCACGACGAGCACGCGAGATCGCGGAACAATTTCTCGCCGGCCTGGGCCATCGTGGTCCCCTGGCCGACGCTTCCCGCCAGCCACTGTTCGTACTCGGCCCGCTCCTGCACGATGATCCACCCGACCATCCCCGAGTGGTTGGTGCCGCAGTATTCCGCGCAGAACAGGTGGTACTTGCCCGGTTTGGTGGCCTTGAACCACAGGTGCGTGTACTTGCCTGGCAGGACATCGGCTTTGAGGCGGAAGCTCGGGATGAAGACGTCGTGAATCACGTCCTGCGAGGTCATCGTCAGCTTGATGTCCAGGCCCACCGGCACGTGCAGTTCGTTGACTTCCATCCGGCCATCAGGATGCTGGAATTTCCACATCCACTGCTTGCCGACCACGTAGACGTCGAGCGTTTGGGCTGGCGGCCGCGCCATCGAGAAGAAGATGCTCGAACTCCAGCCGAAGATCACCAGCACGATGACGAGCGGGATGATCGTCCACGCCGCCTCGAGCCAGATCGAGCCGTGGATCGGCGCGCCGGCTTCGTCCTTGGACCGGCGGCGGTACTTGAAGGCGAAGTAAATCACGACGCCGGCGACCAGCAGCGTGAAGAACGCCGTCACCGCGATCAGGAAGTAGTACAGGGCGTCCACGCGGGGCGCCATGGTGGAGGCCTGTTCCGGGAGTAACTGGGTCTGTGGCATACGCGATTACTGCGCGACGGGCGGCACGATGGCCACCGCGTGTTTCAGTTTCCGCCGATCACGGATCCACATCACCGCGATGAAGCCGCCAAGCAGCGCGACCGTTGCGACGCCAGCCAG
>Ga0194060_10002486_pt1 | contig 13110 bp, 13 predicted proteins | sample SepL225m_MetaG_FD_163427 | JGI IMG/M metagenome (GOLD analysis project Ga0194060, IMG submission 163427) | Anoxic zone freshwater microbial communities from boreal shield lake in IISD Experimental Lakes Area, Ontario, Canada - Sep2016-L222-5m | ecosystem: Environmental > Aquatic > Freshwater >... | reverse complement strand
CCCCCTCTTCCGCTCAGGGAGAGGGGGCTGGGGGGTGAGGGCCGTGCGAGGCTGTCATGTGAAATTGGGCATTCTGAAACCTCGTCGAAGAATTCCAACCGGGACGCTTCGCTTCGCTCAGGGTGACAGGGCGAGTTTTGCGGTACTGCCTATTACTACAGTTGTAGTTTGAATTACCCCCCCTAGCCCCCCCGCACGCGGGGGGGGATAATGCGTTGTTCCCCCCCGCTTGCGGGGGGGCTAGGGGGGGTGATCGGCGAGAGCCTTTCTGCGAAGATATTTACAACTGTAGTACTATGAATAGATCTTGGCGATGATACTGGCGGCATGATGTGCGATGGCCACGAATGCCTCGACCACGGCGGGGTCGAACTTCGTGCCGCTGGCGTCGATAAGATAGGCCAACGCCTCGGCGTGGTTATATGCGGACTTATACGAACGCTTCTCGCGCAGGGCATCGTAGACATCGGCCACGGCCACGATCCGCGCAGATAGCGGGATCTGCTCCCCTCCAAGCCCGCGTGGATAGCCGCAGCCGTCCCACTGCTCGTGGTGGCAACCGACTACGGCGATTATGGTTGGGTCATCAATCAGGCGGGCGATGCGGGCGACCCCAAGTTCGGGGTGGCAGTCCATCATTGCCCGCTCATCGGCGGTAAGCTTGCCAGACTTGAGCAGCAGGTGGCTCGGCAGATCAATTTTTCCAATATCGTGCAGCCGAGCGGCCCGAGCGATGGAGCGCACCTCCGCGTTTGACAGCCCGAGCTGGCGGGCGATCAAGCCGGCGATGCGACCGACACGGTGACAGTGAGTTGATGTGGCTGCGTGATAATTATGAATCGACCAGTGCAGCGAGTCCTCAACATGAGCGTCGCTTGTACTACGTGTTCCAAGAAGGGCAAGCTCTACCATCATTAGCAACTCTGCTCCTCATTAAGCCTATTGATGACAATGCTAACGCCTCTACGTAACTACGTCGCTGCCAGTGAGAAAAAGTAACGGCCCTTGTGGACGTATTTCAAAATATGGTGGCACATGCTGCTCTACCTGGCAACGCAGCCCTCATAGACGCGTAAAGTCTCCGTTGCGGTACGCTGCCAGCTAAACTCGCTCGCCCGGCGCAGCCCACGCTCGCGCAAGTCGCGGCGCAGTTCCGGGTGACTCAGCAGGCGCACAAGCCCCTCGGCAATCTCAATCGAGCTGTACGGATCAACCGTTAGGGCGGCGTCGCCCACCACTTCGGGCAGGCTGCTGGTGTGGGCGCAGAGCACCGGTGCGCCGCAGGCCATCGCCTCCAGGGGCGGCAGGCCGAAGCCTTCGTAGTACGAGGGGAAGGCGAATACCGTGGCCCCGCTGTAGAGGGCCGGGAGATCGGTGTCAGCGACATTCGGCAGGAAGCGCACCCGTGTACCTAGTCCGAGCGCGGCCACAAGCTGACGGGCCTCGGGGTGCTTGGCATCCTCGTGCCCTGCCAGGATCAGGTGCGCCAACCCAACCGGCCCGTCAGGGTCGGCTCCCTCGCCGACCTGCTCCCAGGCCCGGATGAGTCGCTCCACATTCTTGTGGGGCTTGTTTGATCCAAGGTAGAGGACGTACGAGTCGGGCAGGCTGTAGCGCGCACGGGCCGCAGCTACGACAGTGGGCGGCTGCGGGGCGAAGTGACTCCCGGCGGCCAGGGGCGTTACTGCGATCCGCTCGCGGGGCAGACGGTAGTGGAAGGCGAGATCCTCGCGAGCGCTCTCCGAGATGGTGATCAGCGCATCGGCGCTGCGCACTGCCAGGCCCATCGTTAGGCGGTAGAGCAGTCGCCCACGCCACGAGAGCGTGTGCGGGAAGCGCCATCCCAGCATATCATAGATCGTCACTGCCGAGGGGCATGGCAGCCCGATGTAGGGCTTGATGAAGTAGGGCGAGTGCAGCAGATCCAGCCCAAGGGCGCGGGCGCGCAGCGGCAGTTCAATCTGCTGGAGCGGCGAGAAGGGCGCGGCCCGCAGTACGGCCAGCTCTACGCCGGGGAGCGCAGCCAGATCGCTCAGGCTGTAGCGGGTGCCTGGACGGGGCGGGTTGTGCAGCAGCACCAGGGTGTGGCCGTGATCAAGCTCGGCCAGGGCGCGGGCCAGACTCACGATGTAGCGCCCGATGCCGGGGAAGTGATCGCCGATATAGCGTGCATCCAGGCCGATCCGCATAGGGGCGCAGGAGGAGTGTGGGTGGCCGTTGCTCTTTACGACAAAATCACCCACATTCATCCTGTGCCCCTCACTTTTGTCGGCGTAGCAACTGGCTGGCTCGTATGAACTCATCATCGTGTGCAGGTGGAGTGAGTGCGCTCATCAGTTCGGCAATCGCCCGGTGGGCACCATCGCACACCGCACTGCCCCACGAGGTCTTCCCCGTATCTCGTTCGGCGATCTCCCGTAGAGCCGCCACACCATCGGGCACCCGCAGATCCACAAGTGCCCGACACGCCTCGTAGCGCACATCGGGCGCGGGGTGGCGCAGGGCAGTGACGAGGGGATGGTAGGCTCTAGGATCGCCGATCTTCCCGAGGGCGCGGGCGGATCGTGCTGCCACATGCGGATCGGTGTCGGTCAGGCCCAGCAGGATCTGGTTGAGCGTGCGGGCCTCGCCCACGATACCGAGTACGCGGATCGCCTCAATCCGCATCTGGATGTCGTCACCCTCTGCTAAGAGCAGCAACTCGGACAGGGCCGGCCCACCGATCATGCCGAGCACCCAGGCCGCCCGCTTACGCACTTCCTGTTCAGATGATGCAAGCATCCGGGTCAGCGGCTTGACGGCGGGTTCGCCGAGTACACCAAGGGTAAACGACGCTTGTGTGCGCTGGAACTCATCGCCTGAGCATAGGTCTTCGATGAGTCCGGTGATGAACTCAGGGGTATGGGTCATAGCCAAATCTCCTTTCCCATCAGGCAATGCTTCGGCCTGAAAACTCCGCGATCACCTCGCGCAGCCCGCGCAGCCGGGTATGCAGCAATCCACGCGCCCGACCGATGTCAAGTGTACAGTTGCGCGGTCGGCGTACCGGAAGGTTGGCGCTCAGCCCTGCCCCGATCTTCGCAGGGTCGTGGCCCAGCGCCTGCACCAACAGCGTCCCCATCTCGTAGCGGCTCACCTGCTCGGCCCCGGCGATATGCAGCACCCCCGTATAGTCAGTTTCCCCCAGTTCAAGCAGCGCGGTGGCTAGGTCGTCCACATAGATCGGGCAGCGGTACTCGTCGCTAAAAAGCCGGTCTGGGCGATCCCCGGCGGCGATCTCCAGGACGAATTGGGTCTGGCGGTCGATGGGGTCGAACCCATAGATCAGCGAGGTGCGTACGATGGCTGCGGCGGGGTTTGCGGCGGCCACCAGGTGTTCGGCGACGGCCTTGGACTCGCCGTAGGTGCTGATCGGGTCAGGCTCGTCATCCTCGGTATAGGGATCGGCCCGCTCACCAGCGAAGATCACATCGCTCGACATGTGGATCAGCCGGGCATGGATCTCGGTTGTCGCCGTAGCCACATGCCCGCTGCCCTCGGCAGTAATCGCCATCAGATCTGGGCCATACTGCACAAAGGCGGTGTGGATCACAATATCGGGCCGAAAGCGCATGAGGGCGGCGCGTACCGCCTGCGGGTCGCGCACATCAAGCGGTGTCCAGTCGATATGTGGAGAGGTGGGAGGGCGGTGGCTGAGGTAGCTCGCGCCCAATTCATAGCGCCCGGCGGCGATCCGCAGGAGCGCCCCGCCGAGGTAGCCCGTCCCACCGGTGATGAAAAGACGCTTTGCCATCGTGCCACCGTCTTGTGATTCTGTACGATACATCACCCTGCGTCGGGCGAGATCTCACGCTGTTGTTGAATCTGCTCCAGAGCCGCACGCGCTGCGGCTTGGGCGGCAATCTGCTTGCTCGGCCCAACGCCGATGCCGTGGCGCACATCGCCGATCAGCACCTCCATCGTGAACTCACGCTCATGGTCTGGGCCAGCGACACCGATCATGCGGTAGGCCGGGGTGTAGTTAAAGGTACTTTGAGCCTGCTCCTGAAGCCTGGTGCGGTAATCGATCTCCGCCGCCCCGCTCAGCACCGCCTCGACATGGCGCTCCAGAAACGGCGTCACGAATACCTTTGCCGCCTCAAGGCCCTGGTCAAGAAAAATCGCCCCCAGCACCGCCTCGAAGACATCCGCCAGCAGCGCGGGCCGGTTGCGGGCGATCAGCGTATCTTCGCCGCGACTGATCTTGATCCGAACGCCCAGATCGAGTTCGCGGCTAAATCTGGCCAGCGTATTTGTCCTCACCAGAGCCGCACGCAAGTGGGTTAGTTCGCCTTCCGTATGCTCTGGGAATCGATTGTAGAGCCAGGATGCGGTGAGGAAGTTCAGCACCGCGTCGCCAAGAAACTCCAGCCGCTCGTTTGATTCGCGCTCACCGCCGCGCTCAGGGTGTTCATGAATAAAGGAGCGATGGATAAAGGCCCGCGCAAGCAGGCCCTCGTTGGCAAATTGCACACCTAGCTTTTCTTGAAGATCTTCTAGCACTCTTCGCCCTAGTTAGATTTTGGGTTTTAGATTTTGGGTTTTAGATTTTGGGTTTTAGATTTTGGGTTTTAGATTTTGGGTTTTAGATTTTGGGTTTCAGAGGGGCTAAGTTTACTTTACACTCTTGGCATATTTACCCCCCCTAGCCCCCCCGCACGCGGGGGGGAACCAATGCGTTGTCCCCGCGTGCGGGGGGGCTAGGGGGGGGTAAACTGTAAAGTATCCGCGAACCATGTCTTAAGGTTTTAGATATGACTGACACCTGACATCTGACACCTAAAACCTAAAATCCAAAACCTAAAACCTAAAATCCAAAATCCAAAACCTAAAACCTAAAACCTCGTTCTATGCCACAAACCGACGGAAGACCAGCGAGACATTATGGCCACCGAAGCCAAACGAGTTGCTCATCACCACATTGAGTTCCGCCGGGCGTGGCGTATTCGGCACATAGTCCAGATCGCAGGCCGGATCGGGATCGCTCAGGTTGATCGTGGCGGGCAACAGGCTATGCTGCATAGCGAGGATGCTGACAATCGACTCGATGGCGCCAGCTGCGCCGAGCAGGTGGCCGAACTGCGACTTACTGGAACTGACCGGCGGGGCGCTCTCGCGACCGCCGAACACCGTGCGGATCGCCGCCGTCTCCACCGGGTCGCCTGCGGGCGTCGAGGTGGCGTGGGCATTGATGTAGTTCACCTCCTCGGGCCGCACACCGCCGCGCTTGAGGGCCAGGCGCAGAGCGCGGGCGACCCCGCCCTCGTCCACGCTGGTGATATGCACGGCGTCGGAGGTGGCCCCGTAGCCAACCAGTTCGGCCAAGATGTGCGCGCCACGGGCCTGGGCGTGTTCCAAATCCTCAAGGATCAGCGCGGCACCGCCCTCGCCCATCACAAACCCATCGCGGCTGACATCGAAGGGACGCGAGGCCGTCTGGGGGCTATCGTTGCGGGTCGAGAGGGCGCGCATCGCATTAAAGCCCGCGATCCCGATCTGAGTCATCGCCGCCTCAGCGCCGCCGACGATGATTGCCTGGGCCCAACCCCGGCGGATCGTCTCGGCGGCCTCGCCAATAGCGTGGGCCGAACTGGCGCAGGCCGAGGTGGTACAGATACTCGGGCCGCGTGCGCCCGACAGGATCGAGACATGGCCAGCCGCCAGGTTCGTGATCATCGCCGGGATGAGAAAGGGGCTGATCCGTCCAGGCCCACGGGCGCGCAATACGTCGATCTGCTCAGTTAGCGTGGCGATCCCGCCGATCCCGCTGGCGAAGTAGACGCCGATCTCGTCGCGGTTCGCGTCTGTGATCGATAGCTCCGAGGTTCGTAGCGCCTCCTGGACGGCGGCGATTGCGAAGTGGACGAAGCGATCCGTCCGGCGAACCTCCTTGCGATCCATGTAGTTGGTCGGGTCGAAGCCCCAGACCTCACCAGCGAACCGAGTATCGAAGCTAGCCGCGTCGAAGAGCGTGATCGGCCCAATGCCGCTGCGGGCCTCTACAATGCCCTGCCAGAGCGATGGCACATCCAGCCCGAGCGGGCTGACAACGCCCATCCCAGTGACAACTACGCGCCGCTCCATGGCCTCTGCCTCCTCTTGCGGGCCGTGCCCGCATTTCTGATGTGCAAACAAGTTATGTGTGCATTATACCATGCGCCTTCGCCGTGCCCTCGTCTTAACGATGGTGTATACTCGGGGTCGTTACATCGTCGCGTCATCGCCATCCAACCCTCACCCCTCAGCCTCTAAACCTAATACTTTTCGAGGGGTCTGCCGCCGCTCAGCCCTCACCCCCCAGCCCCCTCTCCCTGAACGGGAGAGGGGGAGTCGGACGCCTCCTGGTGCGGAATCTTCCCTCTCCCCGTGAGGGAGAGGGGCTGGGGGTGAGGGCAAGGTATGCTGAAACACACCCACGACGTATTAAGAGGAACCACGTATGTTTGAACACGCTCGCGCACTCGCCGATGAGCTGATCCGCCTCCGCCGCGATATTCACGCCCACCCCGAGCTGAGTTTTCAGGAGACCCGTACCGCCGCGTTGGTGGCCGACACTCTCCGTGAAATCGGCGGCATCCGTGTCCGCACCGGTGTCGGCAAGACCGGTGTGGTTGGCGATCTCGGTGATGACGATGGCCCTACCATTGCCATTCGCGCAGATATGGACGCCCTGCCGATTAGTGAGGCGATCAGCCAGCCCTATACGTCGATGAACGCTGGGGTGATGCACGCCTGCGGCCACGATGCCCATACCGCCATGCTGCTCGGTGCCGCGCACCTGCTGCGCGAACGATTCGCTGCCGATGGTCTGCGCGGTCGGGTGCGTTTTCTCTTCCAGCCCTCTGAAGAAATGTGGGACGATGAGGGCAAAAGCGGTGCCTCGCGCATGATCGACGATGGGGTGATGGAAGGTGTGGATGCCGTGATCGCCCTGCACGTCGACTCAACCCTGCCGATTGGTCAGGTCACCATTCGCTCGGGTTGGACATCGGCGGCGGTGGATGACTTCAAGGCCACGATCCTCGGCACCGGTGGTCACGGTGCATCCCCCCACGAGGGTACCGATACGGTGTTCATGCTTGCCGCAGTGATTAACGCCCTCTATGGCATTAAGTCGCGGCGAATCGACCCGGTGCAGCCCAATGTGCTCAGCATCGGTGTGGTGCGAGGTGGCGACGCTTCGAACGTCATCCCCGCCGAGATCTCCATCGAGGGCACCCTGCGTAGCTATAGCGAGGATGTACGCAGCAAACTGGCCGAAGAGGTCGAGCGCGCCTTCGGCGTGGCCCGTGCCCTCGGCGGCGACTACCGCCTCACGATCACACGCGGCTATCCGGCTGGCTGGAATGACCAGCGCGTGGCGGGCTGGCTAGAAGCCGTAAGCCGCGAGTATCTCGGCGAGGACTCCTTCGACCGGTCGCCCGCCGGACTTGGTGCCGAGGACTTCGCCTACATGTGCCAGAAGGTTCCTGGTGCCATGCTTATGCTCGGCGCGGCCATCGGCGACGGCGTGGTGCGCGCACACCACACGCCGATCTTCGACATCGACGAGCGCTGCCTGCCCACCGGCTCAGCCATCCTCGCCGAGACGGCCCTGCGCTTCCTGAAGGGCCAGGTCACGCTCTAGCGAGTATCCTTTGGGCTACCGCGCCGCTGCTGTCATACCTGCTATGCTACGACCAGAGAACGCACTGTAGACAGCAGGATACAAGGAGCAACGCCGTGGATACCCAGCAGAACCAGAAGGACTCGCCCGCCTGGATCGCCTTCGTCTGGCTCTCGTTTGCCATCTCATCGGGCCTGATGATCCTCGGGATCTGGTACCTCCCTGTGGATGCCTGGGTCAAAGGCTACTTCGCGATGGGTTTCTTCTTCACGATGGGCTCGTGCTTTAGCCTGTCGAAGACCCTGCGCGACCAGCACGAGTCCCGTCGGTTGATCAACCGGATCGTGGATGCGAAGACTGAGAAGATCTTGAACGACTATGAGATGAAGAAGGCAGTCTGAGAGCTGAAAAAAAGCGGGTTGTCGGGAGAAAAACACTCCCTACAACCCGCTTTTTTTTGTGCCCGCGAGGGGACGCTGTCGGGCGGCGTAGAGCATGATCCCGACCACCAGCAGGCCGAGCAGCAGCAGCGCCGCCAGTTTCATCAGCGGCGTGAAGAAATCGAGCAGAGCGATAGCCCCGAAAGTCGCGCTGAGCGTGTAGTAGCAGAGAACCACCTGACGCTGCGAGAGCCCCAGGTCGAGCAGCCGATGGTGCAGGTGGTCGCGCCCAGCGTGGGCCGCCGAGTCGCCCCGGATCGTGCGTGCCAGGATGAGCCAGGCCATATCGATCATCGGCACGCCCATTACCAGCAGAGCCGTAGCCAGTTTGGCCCCGCCGATGATCGCGCTCAGCCCGAGGATGTAGCCAATCGTCATCGCGCCCACATCGCCCATAAAGATCCGCGCCGGGTGGACATTGAAAATCAGGAAACCGGCGCAGGCTCCGGCCAGGGCCAGGGGCAGCATGGCCACAGTCTGCTGCGGCGGATGCAGGCGCAGCGTGTGCAACGCCAGGGTCGCGGCAGCGATCAGCGTCACCCCGCCAGCCAGCCCGTCGAGTCCGTCAGCCCAGTTGACCATGTTCTGCATCCCGACCACCCAAAAAATCGTCGCGCCAATCGCCAGCCACGGGCTGATCTGATGCAGCGGGATCTGATTGAGGAAGGGGAAGTTAAACGCGGTCAGGATGATCCCGCTGGCCTCGGTAGGCGATCCGAGGGCATCAGCGTAGAGCGTGTGATCCCACAGGTACGGCCCGACCGCAATCAGGGCCGCCAGGATATGCACGCCGAGTCGCGGCAGGGCCGGCAGGTCGCGCAGGTCGTCGATCAGGCTGATCATCGCCACCAGCGCCGCGCCGACCAGCAGTAACCCCAGGCGCAGGTGCTCAAAGGGTGAGCGTGTCAGGGCCGGGTCAAGCCGCTCCAGGGCGAAGCTCAGCAGCAGGGCCACGGTGAATCCCGCCAAGATCGCCAGTCCGCCAACCGTAGGCGTAGGCTCGCGGTGAACGTGGCGCGGCCCCGGCTGCGCCACCCAGCCCTGGCGCACGCTCAGGCGGATCAGCGGCGGGATGAGCAGAACCGTCACACCGAAGGCGACGAACAGGGTGAGCGAGAGCGCTAATACGATCATAATCAATGCAAGATGCAAAATGCAAAATGCAAAATGTAATAATGATCATTTTGCATTTTGCATCTTGCATTTTGCATTGTTTACCCTGTCCCAAACTGTCGGTCGCCAGCGTCGCCCAGGCCAGGGACAATATAGCCGCGCTCATTGAGATGACTGTCGATGGCAGCGAGGTAGATCTCGACATCGGGATGGGCCGTGCTCAGCATCTGCACGCCCTCGGGTGCGGCGATCAGGCCGAGGAACTTGATCCGCTTCGCGCCCCAGTTCTTGAGAATATCCACGGCGGCTACCGCCGATCCGCCGGTGGCCAGCATCGGATCGACAATCATCGACAGGTCGATGTCCGGCTCTGCGGGCAGCTTATTATAGTACGTCACCGGCCGGAGCGTCTCGTGGTCGCGGTAGAGCCCCAGGTGCCAGACGTGGACGGTGGGCAGGATCTCCACCACCGCCTCGGACATACCCAGCCCGGCGCGCAGGATGGGCATGATTCCCACCCGCTCGGCCACCTTGTAGCCCTGGGCAGGGCCAAGGGGAGTCTGCACTGTCAGTCGGGCCAGAGAGAGATCCTGGGTCGCCTCGTAGAAGAGCAACTGCGCAATCTCGCGCACCAGTTCGCGAAACTTCTTCGGCTCGGTCATCTCATTGCGCAGCAAGGCCAGTTTATGCAGCACAAGCGGGTGGGTTGAGACGTGGACGTGATCCATGGGATTGCTCATCCATCGGCCAGCTTATATCCGACGCCGCGCACCGTGAGGATGATCCGTGGCCGTGATGGCAATAGTTCAACCTTCTCACGTAGGCGGCGCACACACACATCGACCAAGTTCGTCTCACCCACATACTCGTAGCCCCAGACCTCACGGAACAGAATTTCGCGGTCGAAGACCTGTCCGGCGTTAGCGGAGAGGAAGTAGAGCAGTTCGAACTCCATCGGGGTAAGGTTCACATCGGTGTCGCGCACGGTAACGCGGTGGCGAGGCTCATCGATCTCCAGGTCGCCCACGCGCACCACCGGCGGGGCGCGGCGCGTTGAGTAGCCCTCGACGCGGCGCAGGATCGACTCAACCCGTGCGATCAGCTCAGCCGTCTTAAAGGGCTTGGTGATATAGTCGTCGGCACCGAGTTCAAATCCGTGGACGACATCCTCGGTGCCATCGCGGCTGGTGAGGATGACGATCGGCACATCGCTCTGGGTGCGGATGCGCTCGCACGCCTCGAACCCGTCCACATAGGGCATCATCACATCGAGGATAACCACATCGAAGGGCTTCTTCTCGAACGACTTAAGGGCTTCCAGGCCATTCGCGACGGCAGTAATCTCGTAGCGCGGGTCTTTCAGCGTGATCTGAATCAGTGCCGCGATGGAGGGATCATCGTCGGCGATCAGGATTCTACGCGGGGTCTGAGCCTCATCGGCGGTGCGTTCAGATGTGCGGCGGATTGGCGGCATAATCAATGCAAAATGCAAAATGCAAAAAACAAAAACGCTAGGAGCGGTGCGGCTCTTTTGCATTTTGCATTCCTATACGGCTTCATCCAGGCGACGGCGAAAGTCGGTGCGCGGCACGAGGATGGGGTGGCCACGGCCCTGGACGACCTCGGCGTTGATGATGCAGCGACCGATATGCTCTTGGGCAGGCACTTCATACATCACGTCGAGCAATACTTCCTCGACAATACTGCGCAGGGCGCGGGCACCGGTCTTCGCCTGCATCGCTCGCTCGACAATCGCCTCCAGGCCGTCACTCGTAACCTCAAGATCCACGTGGTCGAGGGAGAGGAGTTTCTGGTACTGCTTGATCACCGCGTTGCGTGGCTCCGTCAGGATACGCAGCATGGCCTGGTTGGTGAGCGGCTCCAGTGAGACGATCACCGGGACGCGACCAATGAACTCGGGGATGAACCCATAGTGCAGCAGGTCGTCCTGGTTGAGTTGGCTGAGCAACTTCGTCTGATCATCGCTGTCCTCGCTAAGCCGGGCGCTAGTGAAGCCAATCATACTCTTGCCGCGCATGCGGCGGGCAATCAGTTCATCGACGCCCTCAAAAGCACCGCCGCAGATGAATAGCACGTGAGTCGTGTCGAAGGAGATATACTCCTGCTGGGGGTGCTTGCGGCCTGGCAGAGGTGGAACATGGGCCACGCCGCCCTCAAGGATCTTCAGCAGAGCCTGCTGCACGCCCTCACCGGAGACATCGCGAGTGATCGAGGGGTTATCGGACTTGCGGGCGATCTTGTCGATCTCATCGATGTAGATGATCCCCGTCTGGGCGCGCTCGATATCACCGTCGGCGGCCTGGATGAGCCGCAGCAGAATGTTCTCTACATCTTCACCGACATAGCCAGCCTCGGTCAGTGCAGTCGCGTCGGCAATAGCGAAGGGCACATCAAGGATCCGGGCGAGCGTCTGGGCGAGGAGCGTCTTGCCGCTGCCGGTGGGACCAAGCAGCAAGATATTGCTCTTACTCAACTCGACATCGTCGACCTTCGCGCCGGCCTTGATCCGCTTATAGTGGTTATACACGGCAACCGAGAGTACCACCTTCGCCCGATCCTGGCCGATCACATACTGGTCAAGCTTCTCGCGAAGTTTGCGTGGGGTAGGCAGGCGAACCGGCCCGAGGGGCGCGCTACGGCGCGGCGCAGGTGCCGCATGCTCTGTCTCCTCGGCGATGATCGCACTGCACAGTGCCACGCACTCATCGCAGATAAAGACCGTGCCAGGACCCGCGATCAGGCGCTGCACCTCGTCTTGCCCCCGACCACAGAACGAGCAGACGTAGGCTCCACGGGCAGTTGTGTTACGGGTGCGGGTCATGGAGTTTCTCCAGGGAGCCGAAACGGAGCAGTCAGGCGGCGGGGCACGTCTGCCGGCAGACAACGTGCCCGCCCCCGACCGCCAGGCTACTTCTTCTCGCTAACAGAAAGATCCTCACGGGTCAAAATCTCGTCGATGATCCCGTATTCCTTTGCCTGAATCGGGGTCATAAACAGGTCGCGGTCGAAGTCCTTTGAGATCCGCTCAAGAGTCTGGCCGGTATCCGTAACCAGCAACTCACGGATGAGCTGCTGCTCACGGAGCAACTCGCGGGCCATAATCTCGACATCGGGGGCATAGCCGCGAGCACCACCGCCAGCCGGGTGCATATGGATGGTCGAGTGGGGCAGACTGTAGCGCTTGCCGCGTGCGCCGCCCGCCAGGATCGGCGTGGCCATGCTACCGGCCATGCCCACGCAGACGGTAGCCACGCTGGGCCGGATGTGGCGTATCGTGTCGTAGATGGCGAGACCAGCCGTGATCGATCCACCAGGGCTGTTGATGTAGAGCCAGATGTCGCGATCTGGGTCATCGCTCTCCAGGAAGAGCAGTTGGGCGACGATCAGGTTTGCGATCTGATCTTCGATAGGAGTACCCAGGATAATAATCCGCTCTTTGAGCAGCCGCGAGTAAATATCGAATGCCCGCTCGCCCCGGCTACTGCTCTCAACGACCATTGGGATGAGGGCGGAGGGAAGATCGGTACTCGAAGTGCTGCGCCAGTCGATACTCTGATGTGGGCTGGTCCACTTCATAAAACACGCCTCTCTCGGGTTGATTCTCGCTGCCGGATGCACGGCGAATCGTTTACGCTAGAAGCATACCACGAAGGCCAAATCGGTGCATCCCTAGAAAGCGTACGATGGCAATAGTGCAGAAATAACGCTGTCATCATGCTGAACGAAACGAGGTTCTTTGCGCCTTTGCGCCTTTGCGTCAAACCATAACACGCATGTGACGCAAAGACGCGAAGACGCGAAGACGCGAAGACGCGAAGACGCGAGGACGCGAGGACGCGAAGACGGGGTGGGATGCAGCCCCTACTCAACGGCAGCGGGTTCCTCGGCGGC
>Ga0194060_10002484_pt1 | contig 13113 bp, 14 predicted proteins | sample SepL225m_MetaG_FD_163427 | JGI IMG/M metagenome (GOLD analysis project Ga0194060, IMG submission 163427) | Anoxic zone freshwater microbial communities from boreal shield lake in IISD Experimental Lakes Area, Ontario, Canada - Sep2016-L222-5m | ecosystem: Environmental > Aquatic > Freshwater >... | reverse complement strand
CCGTTATACTGTTCCAATTTCTGATCAAAACGCTCAAAAAGGGTAAAAGCATCTGCCGTGGCGCCGGCAAAGCCGACAATAACCTCATTATGATAAAGTCTCCGTACCTTCCGGGCATGATGTTTCATGACCGTAGTATCCATCGTTACCTGACCGTCTCCGGCTACGACAACCTTACCCTTATGACGGATAGCCAGAATTGTTGTTCCGCGTATCCTCATTAATTGCTCCTCCTTTGGCCTTGGGATGGGCCCTATCGTAAACCTCCATCAACCTGCTGATACTTACGGCGGTGTATTTTTGAGTTGTCGAAAGGCTTTCATGGCCCAGCAGTTCCTGGATTGCCCGCAGGTCGGCGCCGGCATCCATCATATGCGTGGCAAAAGAATGCCGTAATGCATGGGGGCTGATCTTGCGATTGATCCCGCTGCGTTCAATGCTCTGGTCAACCACTCTCGCCACACTTCTCGTCGTCAAACGCTTACCGGAACTATTGAGAAAAAATGGGTTATTATTTTTTCCATCAGTCGCCCCCTGCTTTGACAGTTCGCCGCGTCTTGTTAGATAGCCCTGCATGGCCACCATTGCCGGCCCGCCCACCGGTACAATCCGCTCTTTCCTTCCCTTCCCGCGAATTTTGATCAACCCCTGAGCAAAGTCTATATCTTCGCTGTTTAGTCCGGACAGTTCGCTCAAGCGAATGCCAGTGGAATAAAACAATTCCATGATTGCCCTTTCCCTGAGGCTCAGTGGCGTGTCTTTTAAAGGGACACTGAAAATCGCAATGACTTCATCCACAGACAGGATGCCGGGTATGTGCTTTTCCGGCGTAGGAGTCTGCACTAGTTGAGCGGGATTAACATGTATTCGCCCCTCACGCAAAAGATATTTGAAGAATGCTCTCAGAGCCGCCAATTTTCGGGCAATAGACACTCTTTTCTGTTTAGCCAGATAAAGTGACCGCATGAAACCACGGATCAGTATCTGATCCACATCGGCGACTCTCATACATTCTGTGGCTGCTTGACCGCTCTTTTTCAGATAAGCGAGAAACTGCTTCAGATCAGCAACATATGCTTTCCTGGTATGAAAAGAGAGGTTTCTCTCGATTTCCAGGTGAATGGCAAAATCGTTAATGTCCTTTTCCATAAGTAATGCTACATCTTGTATTTTCCGAAATCATCGGGAGAAAGATTTTCCAAAAATTCTTTTAACTGTTCCTTCTTAATGTTGTCGATATCAGTTATTTTGGTGCCGAAATCTATATCCCGTGACATATTGATCACCTTGTCGTCGACAAACATGGGTGCATTAGACCGCAGAGCAATGGCAATGGCATCGCTGGGGCGGGCATCAACGATGAAGCTGTCTTTGCCGTACTGTAGGCAAATGTTGGCGAAGAAAGTATTATTTTTTAGATCAGTTATTTCGATCCTGCTTACCTTCACCTCGAGAGATCGTAGTATTTCTGTAATCAGATCGTGCGTCATCGGACGGGAAAATGCAATTTTTTCCAATTCTGTGGCAATAGCACTCGCCTCAAAGATCCCGATCCAGATAGGAATCACTTTTTTCTCTTCCAAATCTTTCAAAATCACGATTGGGGTGTTGGTAATAGGATCAATTGTCAAGCCGGATACCTTGACCTCTATGAGCATTTTTCTCTCCCTCTCTCTTGCTGCAATTCCCCATGCAAAGAATGTTGGTAAGCATGGGTGATAAATACTGGAAGCGTTTTACCAATGAGTTCTGAGCCGCCCGTAAAGTTTACGATCTTATTGGTCCGGCTGCGCCCCATTACCTCGCCTGCAGAACCCTTACTGCGATTTTCAACCAGCACTTCCAATACCTTGCCAAGCATTGCCCGGTTTTTATCAAGGGTATGTTGTTCTTGAAGCAGTTGTAAGAACTTTAATCGAACATTCTTAATGCGCTCACTTACCTTATGGTCAAACTTTACGGCAGCGGTTACTTCCCGTTCCGAATACTTAAAGGAAAAAAGATTATCAAACCTAATTTTTTCAAGCAGGTCGATGGTTTCTTCAAAGTCCGCATCGGTCTCGCCGGGAAAACCGACAATAACATCGGATGTAATACTGATATCCGGACAGGCCGCCCTGAGGGCAGCTACCTTTTGCAGATAGTCTTCTTTTGTGTAACGCCGGTTCATCTTACGCAAAACTTCATCGGAACCGGATTGTACTGGCAAGTGGATATGTTCGCAAAGAGTATCTACCTCCGCGAAACAACGGATGAGTTCCGGCGAAAGGTCTTTAGGATGGGAGGTTGTAAATCTAATCCTTTCAATGCCTTCTACTGTAGATAGGGACCTCAGCAATAAGGCAAAGTCCGTCTTGATAGGAAGGGTTTGGCCATAAGAATTTACATTCTGTCCCAACAAGGTTATTTCTTTAACACCCTGCGCCGCCAGATTTTCCACTTCTTTAACGATATCAATCAGCTCCCGGCTCTCTTCCGGACCACGTAAATAGGGAACCACGCAATAGGCGCAAAAATTATTGCATCCCTGCATAATCGTGACATAAGCGCTCGTTTTCCCCAAAACCAAAAGCGAACTATTGCCTTCTACTAATCTGCCTCTACTGCGGAAAGCCGTATCTGCAATGTGCCGGGAGGGGGAATTTTTCACATTTTTGATAAGTTCGGGAAGGTTCTGAATAGTATGTGTCCCGAAAACAATGTTCAGATAAGGAACCTTCTTGAAGAACTTTTCCCCCCACTGCTGGGCAAGACAACCACCGACACCGATGATAAGATGAGGGTTCTGGATTTTATGATCCTTAAAACGTCCCAACTGGCTGTATACCTTTTGTGCAGCCTTTTCTCTGATGCTGCACGTGTTCAAGATAATTAAGTCTGCCTTTGAGGCCTGGCCGGTGGCTTTGTAACCTGCACCTTCGAGCAAAGCGGCGATTTTTTGAGAGTCATGAACGTTCATCTGACAGCCGAACGTTTGAATGTAATAGTATTTTTCCAAGCCTTGTCGTTATCCTATTTACTTCGTGCTGACCTTTGCTTCCATCTTGGCCAACTGTTTTCTCGTTTCCTCCATGATGAATTTCACCTTGTAATCAAGACCAAGATTTACATAGTTTTTCGTTATGTTCTCAAAGCGCAGCATGGCGGCCTTATAATGCTTCATTTTAAAATATAACTCACCGATGTAATATTCATGCTCAGCAAGCATTGTTTTGCATTCCCGGACCTTTTTTTCAGCCAAAAAGGAAAATTTGCTGGTGGGAAAGCGAGTGATCAGCTTTTCAAATTCTTTCAAGGCCTTCCATGTCTCCGTCTGATCCCGGTCAATGCTTAATAGCTGGTTATAGTGGCAAACCCCGACCTGATACATAACATAAGAAAGATTATCATTCGCAGGGTGGAGATTTACAAAGTCACTATAGGCGATTTCCGCGTAACCGTATTCTTCCATGCTGAAATGTGCATCGGCGATGCCTAATTCGGCTCGTATCGCAAGCTCGTGAAGAGGATATTCTTCTTTCAATCGCTGAAAGTTTTCGATGGCCTTTTCGTAGCGGCCTTTCTGATAATCAGCATATCCCAATTGATAGAGTGATTCCGGATTATTATTAGCAATTTCTTTGCCTCTCCACAGGGAACAGCCTGAGGTAAAGAAAAGCAAGGCTATAATCAGATATAATTTTCTCGATTGCACAATCATTCCTTTGCAAGCGCCTTATTAATTAATTCTTCCAAGCGTTCTTTGGGCACCAAGCCGATAATGGTATCGAATATCTTGCCGTCTTTGAACAGGATAAGTGTCGGGATGCTTCTTACACCATACGCTGATGCCGCTTTCTGATTCTCGTCCACGTTCATCTTGGCGATCACGGCACGATCCTTATATGTTTCAGCAATCTCTTCAATCACCGGTCCAATGGCTTTGCATGGCCCACACCAGGGAGCCCAGAAATCAACCAGAACAGGTCTGTCCGCCTTGGTTATTTGTTCTTCATAATTAGTGTCGTTCAAATAAACCAAATTCTCACTCTTTGCCATAACTGCCTCCCATAGAACTCGTGATAACTATGTCACAGGGCAGCAAAAGATGTCAAATGCTATCTGTCGCGGCACTGTCGGGTTAGTTGTTATTTTGATACCAATGCACCAAGGCCTTTTTCCTTAAGCTTTGCCTGCGCTGCAGCAAGCCTGGCGATAGGCACTCGATAAGGCGAACAACTCACGTAATTGAGTCCGGCTTTATGGCAAAACTCAACGCTAGCGGGATCTCCACCATGCTCACCGCAGATGCCAACTTTAAGGGCCGGTCGTGTGCTGCGTCCCTTATCAATTCCCATTTTTACCAAATAGCCGACTCCTTCTTCGTCCAGAGTCTGGAATGGATCGCTATCCAAGATATCATGATCCCGGTAATAATTGATGAATTTGCCGGCGTCATCACGACTGAAGCCGAAGGTGGTCTGGGTAAGATCATTGGTTCCAAAGGAGAAGAATTCCGCCTCCTTAGCGATTTTGTCAGCGATAAGCGCTGCGCGAGGCAGCTCGATCATCGTTCCGATCAGATATTCAATAGTGACGCCTTTCTTTTTCATTACCTCTGCCGCCGTTGCCACGATAAGCTCCCTTTGGTTGGTAAACTCCTTGCTGATGCCTACGAGCGGCACCATGATCTCGGGAACGATCTTCTTGCCTTTTTTAACCAGATCGCAGGCGGCCTCAATTATGGCGCGGGTTTGCATACTGGTTATCTCCGGGAAGACTATACCCAGGCGGCATCCACGATGCCCAAGCATTGGGTTAAACTCGTGCAGCTCTTCTACGCGTTGCAGCAGACTCTCCTTACTGCTCATTGCCCCCTTGGAAGTGCGCTTAGTCTTCATGATTGCGATCTCCACCATTAACTCTTCACGCTTGGGCAGGAATTCATGGAGGGGTGGATCCAGCAGGCGTATGGTAACGGGAAGACCATCCATTGTCTCAAAGAGACCTTTGAAATCCGAACGCTGCATGGGCAGAAGTTTGGCAAGCGCCTTCTCCCGGTCCTCGGTGCTGGTCGCCAAGATCATCTCCTGAACGATGGGCAACCGTTCTTCAGCGAAGAACATGTGTTCCGTACGACAGAGGCCGATTCCTTCAGCACCAAATTGTCTGGCCAGTTTTGCATCACGGGGAATATCGGCATTGGCGCGCACCTTCAAAGTGCGCACCTTATCTGCCCACTGCATAAGTTTGCCAAACTCACCGCTGACCTGGGGATCTGTAGTCTGTACCTTGCCGCGAATGACACGACCCGTGCCACCGTCAATCGTAATGTAATCGCCCTTTTTCACAATCACCTTGCCAACGGCAAACTCACCGGCATCAACGTCAACTTTGATGGATTCACAGCCGCTGACGCAGGGCTTTCCCATACCGCGAGCCACTACGGCCGCGTGCGAGGTCATGCCGCCCCGAGCCGTGATAATGCCTTTGGCTGCATCCATACCGTGAATGTCGTCGGGCGTGGTCTCGGGACGTACCAGGATGACCGGATATAGTTTAGCATGCTCGACTGCGTCGTCGGCAGTGAAGACGACTTGACCAGAGGCCGCACCGGGCGATGCCGGAAGTCCCCTGGCAATGATGTCGAGCTTTGCCTTGGGATCGATAATCGGGTGGAGGAGCTGATCCAGAGAGGCAGGTTCAACGCGGAGGATTGCCTCTTCCCGCGTGAGGAGTTTTTCCTGTACCATATCCACCGCTATTTTAACCGCAGCGTGCGCAGTGCGCTTGCCCGATCGGGTCTGAAGCATGTAGAGAGTTCCCTCTTGCACGGTAAATTCAAAATCCTGGATATCTCGATAGTGCTTTTCCAATTTGCTTGTAATGTCGCGTAGCTGACGAAAAACCTGGGGCATTTCCTTTGCCAGATCAGCTATGGGATGGGGAGTGCGGGTGCCGGCCACCACGTCTTCGCCCTGGGCATTGGTCAGATACTCTCCGTAGAATTCCTTGGCGCCCGTGGACGGATTCCTGGTAAATCCGACGCCGGTGGCTGAAGTCTCGCCCATATTGCCGAAAACCATCGCCTGAATGTTCACCGCTGTGCCCAGATCGCCCGGGATATTGTTCAATTTGCGATAGGTGACCGCACGGTTGTTATGCCAAGAGTTAAAAACGGCATCGCGCGCCATTGCGAGCTGTTTCCAGGGGTCCTGTGGGAATTCACGTTTATCTATCTGCTTGATCTTGGCTTTAAATTTATCTACCAGCGCTTTAAGGTCATCGGCGGTGAGATCAACATCAAGCTTTACCTTCTTTCTATTTTTAACATCTTGAATGATGTGCTCAAATACCTCTTTTTCGATGCCCATGACAACATTGCCGAACATCTGGACAAAGCGGCGATAGGCGTCCCATGCAAAACGGTCATTGCCCGTTCGGTTAATAAGCCCCTTGATCGTAAGATCATTGAGACCAAGATTCAATACCGTATCCATCATGCCGGGCATGGAGAATTTAGAGCCGGAGCGCACGGACACAAGCAGGGGGAGTTTAGCGTCGCCAAATTTGAAACCGCCTGCTACTGCTGCCTCTACCTTCTTCATATATTTGCGCATTTCCTCGTCTAAACCATCAGGAACGCGTTGGCCAAGTTCATAGAACTGATTGCAAACCACCGTTGAAATAGTGAAGCCCGGCGGCACCGGTACACCGGCGTTGGTCATTTCTGCCAGTCCGGCTCCTTTGCCGCCCAACAGGTCTTTCATGGTCCCTGTGCCATCGGCCTTTCCCTTGCCAAAAAAATAAATCAACTTATTGCCAGCAGCCATATTAGTATCCTCCCTAAAATTTCAATAATCGCTTATCTGTTCGGCATGTAGACCAAGGGTACCTTGTTGTCAAGATAAAAGATAGGATTTATCATCTAACTATGTTATCTGAATAGGCAAGGTCGGGTTAGACTTTATTTATCCGGGGTAAGGGGTAAAATGATGTTAGGTATCATTTCGGGAACCATCGTTCTGCAGCAACTCGATCAATTCAAGCACCCCGAGAGCATCATAAGCGTAACTGAATTTGGTCACGCACAAGTTCTGTTAGCGAAAAACATTGCTTTCCTTCCCCGTCATGGAACGGATGTTCAACATCACATTCTCCCCCATTTGATCAATCACCAGGCGAATGTTAAAGCCTTGCTGGATATCGGCGTTACAGAAGTTATCGGTATTCATTCCACCGGTTCGCTAAAAAAATACCTGAGGCCGGGAAGCCTTGTCATCCCCGATGATTTCTTGACCCTCCTGCCTCCCCCTTCCATATACCTGGATAAGCCGGTACATGTAGTGCCCGCCCTGGATGTGACCATCAGGAGGAGCTGCCTTGAGGCTGCTGCCCGATGCGGTATCGAGGTTCAGAATGGGGGTACTTATTGGCAAACCGCCGGTCCAAGACTGGAAACCAAGGCGGAGATTAAGATGATGTCGGCCTTTGCCGATCTTGTAGGGATGACCATGGCCAGCGAAGCAACTATCGCAGCCGAACTCGGACTGCCTTATGGCTCCATCTGCTCGGTAGATAATTATGCCCATGGAATCGGAGAAGAAAACCTGAGACAGGAAGAGATACACCAGCAGGCGCAAAGCAACAGGGCAACGATTATGCAGATTATATCCCAGTATACAGCTGGATTGCGTTAACGAATTTGTTTTGTGCCGGAAAGCGAATTCCAGGTTACTAGAACGCCCCCAGCTGGCACGGCTTAATCTTGATCTTCATAGCCTCGCAGGCGGATGACACGGTAAGTTTCGGCAATGCTAGCTCAAGTGCTATTTTCCAGCCAGCATCACAGGAAAGGCGACCGTTGACGAGTTTTTTTGTGATAGCGGTCTCCATTTCCTTCACGACCGAAGTTGCCGGCTTGACTATTTTCTTTTGTGGATCATAGCCGAAGAGGCCCAATTGGCACTTTGACAGTGAAACCTCGAGGAGGTCCAGAACAAGCCCTATCTGCTGCATTGTTTTATGCAGATCGTCAGCAATGTCCGTCGCATCGGCACAAGTTATCATGCCGTTTATGAGCCGCTCTTCGACGGCCTGCACTATTGCAGGATCAGCCTGTAGGCCCAATGGATGTTTATCTTTAAACCGCCCTTGTGCAGCTTTCATTTTTATTCCTCACATTGCTCAGCTAATCAGGAAAGATTCATCACCGCTCGCTTGATCCTCGCCAGCCCTTCTAAAATTTGTTCCGTAGATGTGGCATAGGAGAGCCGGATGTGATTGTCCTGTCCAAATTCCACGCCTGGCACCACGGCGACATTGGCTTCTTCCAGAAGGTAGGCAGTCAGTTCGGTGGAGTTGGTTATAACCTTCCCCCCATAAGAACGCCCATAGAAACAAGAAAAATCTGGAAAGACATAAAAGGCGCCTTGGGGCAGCAAGCATGTTACTCCTGGAATGGCATTTAATCCCTCTACAATAATGTTTCTTCTTTTCTCAAATTCCTGCACCATTTTTGTAACACTATCCTGCTCCCCGTTCAGAGCTTCTACAGCTGCCTTCTGAGAAATCGATGTGGGGTTGGATGTGTTCTGGCTCTGTAACTTGGTTACGGCCGCAATTATCTCTTCCGGTCCTGCCGCGTAGCCTATTCGCCAACCAGTCATGGCATAGGCTTTAGAAACGCCGTTTACCACGACGGCTAGTTTTTTCATGGCGGCATTGACGGAGGCCAGAGAAGAAAACGCTAGGCCATCATAAATAATCTTCTCGTATATATCATCAGCAATGACTAATAACCCTTTGTCGAGCAGAACTGAAGCCAGGGCTTCCAATTCATTTTTGCTATAGGCGATACCGGTGGGGTTGGAGGGGGTGTTCATTATGAGCGCTTTGGTGCGGTTGGTTATTGCATTTGCCAGACGTTCGGGGTACAGCTTAAATTGTTCGGCAGCGCTCGTCTCAATAACTACCGGCTTGGCCCCCGAAAGTACCACAATATCGATATAGGAAACCCAGTATGGCGCAGGGATAAGCACTTCATCCCCTTCTTCAAAAAGAACTTGGGCAAGATTATAGAGTGTATGTTTTGCCCCGCAGGAAACCACTACCTCGGACCGCTTATAACTCAAGTTATTATCTCTTTGCAGCTTGTTAATAATCGCATCTTTAAGCTCATCAGTGCCGCCCACGGGGGTGTATTTAGTAAACCCTGCTTCTATAGCCCTGATTGCGGCTCTTTTGATCGGCTCCGGCGTATCGAAATCAGGCTCACCGGCGCCAAATCCTATTATATCCTTGCCTTCCGCCCGCATCGCATTCGCTTGGGCCGTAATGGCCAAGGTCGGAGATGGTTTGATGCGCGATATCCTTGTTGATAATCTCATTGTTGCTCCTTTTTTAATCTTAATTCGGCATACTTTTCATATAATCTGCGGCACACGATGTCGGGAACCATGCCCTTCACGGAACCGCCCAAACTGGCTGCTTCTTTAATAATACTGGAGCTTGTATAGAACCATTTAAAACCAGCCATTAAAAAAACAGTCTCCACTTCCCGATCCAGGCGGCGATTCATCAGGGCCATCTGGAATTCATACTCAAAGTCAGAAAGCGCTCTTAATCCGCGGAATATGACGTTAGCTTCACATTGCTTCATGTATTCGACCAACAAACCGGGGTAAGTATCAACTCTCACACGGTCATTGCCTTTATATACTTCGCTGATAATGTCCAATCTTTCTGCAACTGAAAAAAGCGATTTTTTGTCGGGATTGACGGCTATGAGAACAATAATTTCATCAAACATCCTTAAACCGCGCTTTACAAGGTCAATATGACCATTGGTAAATGGGTCGAATGAACCGGGATAGACGGCCAACCTTTTCATGATGTTATCTCGCTGCCTCTAATTTAATTTGTAAAAATGTCAATAGCGTATCGCCATATTTACGCTGATCGAATACTGTTAGACCCTTTACCTGCTTCCAATCCGGGACCTCTCTTACAGAATGCTGAAAAATGATTCTGCTGTCTGATGCAAATATTCTTCCCGCAGTAACATGTTGTAACGTTTCTTCAACGAGCCCAATATCATAGGGTGGATCGGCAAAAATGACATCAAAGCAAGCTTTTTTCTTTTGCAATGTCGAGATGGCTTTTTTTACGTCTGCACTGAATATATCATAATTGCCGGTAAATCCGCACCCCAATAGGTTTTTATTGATGTAACCGCAGTGGGCAGCTTCTTTTTCGATAAAAGCGACATAGGCTGCGCCGCGGCTGAGAGCTTCTATACCGACACTCCCCGACCCGGCAAAGACATCCAAAAACATTTTTCCGTTTAACGGCGGCATAATATTGAAAAAAGATTCTTTAACCCTGTCCGAGGTCGGCCTGGTCTTGCTCTTTGAGGAAAAAACGAGATGCCTGCCTTTCGCCTCACCGGAGATGACCCTCATAAATATTCATGAATCAGCTTTTCGGCAATCTGTACGGCGTTAAGAGCCGCACCTTTTCTCAAATTGTCCGCAACAACCCACAGATTAATACCGTTCTTAATTGACTCGTCTTCCCTGATCCGTCCCACAAAGGTATCATCTTTACCGGCAGCCAGGATGGCCAGCGGATATAAGTTTAATTGGTTGTCATCAATCACTGTTACGCCCGGCGACCGCATCAGGAGTTCCCTAACCTCTGGAGCAGTTATTTTCTTTTCCGTTTCAATGTTTACCGACTCAGAATGCCCGTAAAAAACCGGAACTCTGACTGTTGTCGCAGTAACGCCAATGAATGGATCAGAAAAAATCTTTTTTGTCTCGTTTACCATTTTCATTTCTTCTTTCGTGTAGCCGTTATCCAAAAAGACATCTATCTGGGGTAAGCAATTAAAGGCAATCTGGTGCGGGTAAACGTCAACTTGAGGCTCTTCATCATTTAAAATGGCTCTTGTCTGATCCCGGAGTTCCTGGATAGCCCTTTTCCCCGTGCCTGAAACGGCTTGATAGGTGGAAACAACAATGCGTTTAATTTTTACAGCATCGTGAATGGGCTTCAAAGCGACAACCATCTGGATTGTAGAGCAGTTCGGATTTGCAATAATACCGCGCTGTTTGTACATTCCAATCGCCTCCGGGTTCACTTCCGGGACTACTAGGGGAATTTCCGGGACCATTCTGAAGGCACTGGTATTGTCAATGACCACGCAACCGGCCTGAGCAGCGATAGGCGCAAAGCGCTCACTCACACTGCCACCGGCAGAGAAGAGACCGATGTGGACCCCTCGAAATGAATCGACGGTGAGCAATTTTACCTTGATTGCCTCATCTCCATATTGCAGTATCTTACCTGCGGAGCGTTCCGAAGCCAGCAGGCTTATACCATCAACCGGGAAATGCCGTTCCTGCAAAATCTTGATCATCTCGCTGCCTACTGCACCGGTGGCTCCCACAACGGCAACATTCCATTTCTTCATATTCCACCTCACCATCTCATTTTACTTTTAAACTTGGTTCCTGCTTTTCCTTGGCCATCGTCCGGCAATGTCCAATCAACCACCAACAGGGGCCGGATAAACCGTAGCCGACAGAAAAAGTAAAAAGAGTGATCTGGGGCTCTGCGGCTACAATAATCAGAATGATGACGATCAAAACAAAGGACATGAAGGGCTTCCGCGAAAAGAAATTAAGATCTTTGAAACTGTAATATTTTAGATTGCTTACCATCAAAAGAGCTAAGGCAGCAACGGTCATCAGAATGGCAAGGTCATGATGCTTACCTTCTCCTCCCAAATAAAAATAAAGCATGATGCCTGTCGCAATGACTGAAGCGGCTCCAGGTATGGGCAGGCCATTAAACACTTTACTCTCTATGATGCCGATCTGGATATTAAAACGGGCTAAGCGCAGTGCCCCGCACACGACGAATAAAAACGCCACCAGCCAACCCCACTTGCCATAGGCGGCGAGCGCCCAGGAATAGGCAAGTATGGCGGGAGCAACTCCAAATGTTACGAGATCGGCCAGAGAATCAAACTCCGCTCCAAATTTGCTCATCGTATTCGTCATTCTGGCAATGCGACCATCAAGACTATCCAAGATCATGGCCACAACCAGAAGAACCGCGGCAAGCTCATACGCCCCCTGCATTGAGGCCAACATGCCATAAAAGCCACAAAATAGGTTAGCAGTCGTAAGGATATTGGGTAAAAGGTAAATCCCTCTTTTGCGAGGCGATTTTTTTGCGACGCCGTCATTTTTCAAGGCAATTCTCCCAGAACCGTCTCACCTGACCTTACCGCATCGCCTATCTTTACTGAAATACTTATTTCAGGCGGCAGGTAGACATCAAGACGTGAACCAAAGCGTATTAGACCGAACCTTTCGCCTTTTTCAATCGTCATCCCCTCTTTAACCCAGCAAACAATTCTTCTGGCGATGAGTCCGGCGATCTGCACCGTTATAATGGTGCTACCTTGATCCGTCGTGATAACAAGGGCATTTTGCTCATTGAGCGCCGATGCTTTATCAAGATTGGCCGATATAAATCTTCCCTTTGTATAGCGAATCAATGTTACGGTGCCGGAATATGGTATCCTGTTCACATGCACATTGAAAACATTCATGAAAATACTAACCTTGATGAACCGGCCAGAGACCAGATCATCCCTGCGCGCCTCTTCAATTTTTATAACCTTGCCGTCAGCTGGCGAAACGACCACGCCACTGCCTTCCGGTATTTTTCGATTGGGGTTGCGGAAAAACCAGACGATAAACAGTGTAGCTGCCAGAGAAAAAGCTGCCATTTTGACAAAAGCAAAGCAAAATAAAGCAAGGGTTAATATACCGGCAGCAATGATGAAAGGGAGGCCTTCCGGAACTATGATGCTTTTATGACTCATGGGCACTCCATTTCCCCCATTTTTTATTACTCAACCGCAGTTTATCCGACCGCTGTGCTAGACTGCCAACTGTTGGTAATTGTGGCTTTATAGCAATTTATAGCTCTTGTCAACTTCCATATTACTGCCGTTTTCTTCCATCTGCAGCTTCCTTTCAGCTTCAGAAAGTCGCAGATAGAGAGGAGGAAAAGTCATAACATCGAGCATTTGTCCTTGATAAAACTTTACTAGGC
>Ga0194060_10002483_pt1 | contig 13115 bp, 11 predicted proteins | sample SepL225m_MetaG_FD_163427 | JGI IMG/M metagenome (GOLD analysis project Ga0194060, IMG submission 163427) | Anoxic zone freshwater microbial communities from boreal shield lake in IISD Experimental Lakes Area, Ontario, Canada - Sep2016-L222-5m | ecosystem: Environmental > Aquatic > Freshwater >... | reverse complement strand
CCTCACTCCGGCGCCGCGCAGCAACTGCAGCAGCAGCGTTTCGGCCTGGTCGTCCTGGTGCTGCGCAAGGACAATGAAATCGGCTTTCTGCCGCGCGTAGACTTCGTATCGCGCCCGCCGTGCGGCGGCCTCCAGGCCTTCTGCCCGATAAGTCGCCACATCCACCTGATGCACTTCCAGCGCGATGGCCAGCCGTTTGCACTTGCCCGCGCAAAAGGCGGCCCAGCGGCGCGCGTTGGGGCTGATGCCGTGATTAACGTGCACGCATGCAAGCGTGAAACCCAGCGGGCGCGCCAGCCGGCGCAGCATATCGAGCAGCACTACCGAATCGAGACCGCCTGACAGCCCCAGCACCAGCCGGGCCCGCGGAAAAAGAAAGGGTTCGAGCGTTGCGCCTACCGCAGCCGCGAGGTCGTTGGCGCTATTTTGTTTCGACTTCCTTGAATTTGCCATATTCCATCAAGCGATCGAAACGCGCTACGATCAGCTGGTCCACGCCCTTGCTGGTGAAAGTTCGCAGCGCGTCCTGCAAGCTCTTTTTAAGCCCCTGAGCCATGGCCGCGTGGTCGCGATGCGCCCCGCCCAAGGGCTCGTTGACGATCTTGTCGATCAGGCCCAGCGTCTTCAGGCGACTGGCGGTGATTCCCATGGTTTCGGCCGCCTCGGGCGCCTTGTCGGCGTTCTTCCACAGTATCGACGCACAACCTTCCGGCGAAATCACCGAATAGATGGCGTACTGCAGCATCATCACGACATCGCCCACCGCAAGCGCAAGCGCGCCACCGGACCCACCCTCGCCGATAATGGTGCAGATGATCGGAACTTTCAGTTCGGCCATCACATAGAGGCTGTGGCCGATCGCCTCGGACTGTCCCCGCTCTTCGGCGCCTATGCCCGGATAGGCGCCCGGTGTATCGACGAAAGTCAGCACCGGAATCGCGAATTTCTCCGCCAGGCGCATCAGGCGCATCGCTTTGCGATAGCCCTCAGGGCGCGGCATGCCGAAGTTGCGCAGGATTTTTTCCTTGGTGTCTCGCCCCTTTTGCTGCCCTATCACCATCACCGACTGGCCATTGAAACGCGCCAGGCCGCCGACGATCGACAGGTCGTCCGCGTAGGAGCGATCGCCGTGCAGTTCCTCGAAATCCGTAAACAGCGCGTTGATGTAATCCAGGGTAAACGGGCGCTGCGGATGCCGCGCCACCTGCGCCATCTGCCAGGGCGTGAGCTTGGCGTAGATGTCCTTGGTCAGCGCCTCGCTCTTTTTCTGCAGCCGCCCGATCTCCTCCGAGATATCCACCGCCGAGTCGTCCTGCACAAAGCGCAACTCCTCGATCTTGGCTTCAAGATCGGCGATCGGCTGTTCGAATTCGAGGAAATTTGTTTTCAAGAGATTGGGCCACCAGGCGGCTTACCGACCAGACGGGGGCGTATTCTAACGCACTGCCATTCGGCGCACCGGAACGCCGCTTCGGCTTTCAATATTCCACCGGCACCGGATCCAGGCTGCGCCAGAGATACCAAGTCGCGACCGAGCGCCATGGCGCCCAGTTTGCGCCAAGCTCGCGCAACTGCTCGCGAGGAACGCGCTCGCCGTTGAAGTAGTGCCGGCCGACGGCTTTTTGCAGGCCCAGGTCATCCACGGGCAGCACGTCGGGCCGCAGCAGGTTGAACATCAGAAACATTTCCGCCGTCCAGCGGCCGATGCCGCGCACCTGGATCAGTTCGGCGATTACCGCCTCATCCTCCATCTGCTGCCAGTCGCGAGCATGCATGGCGCCCTCGGCGAAATGGCGCGCGAGGTCGGTGATGTATTCCGCCTTGCGCTGCGACAGGCCGCAGGCGGAAAGCCGGCGGCGCGCCTTGAGGATCTGTTCGGGCGTCGCCGCCGGAGCGAGGGTGAGCACCCGGTTCCATACCGACTCGGCCGCCTTCACCGAAATCTGCTGACCGACGATGGAGCGGGCAAGCGTCTTGAACGGCTCGCCGCGTCGCGCGATCGCGATGCGCGGATGCGCGCGAATGATGCGCGCGAGCACCGCGTCGCGGCGCACCAGTGCGCGCTTGGCGCGCGGCCAATAGTCCGGAGCCACCTAGGAGCGCACTACCGCGTGCGGCATGACTCGGCTGTGCGCGGCGACGTGCTGGACCAGGAATCCCATCTGATCGGACAGGATCTTGCGGTTGGTGAGGATCAGATACTCCGCCTTGTTCGGCACGTAGGGCGTGTAGATCAGTTCCATACCTGCCTCTTCCGGCTTGCGATTGCGCTTGACGCCGTTGCAATGGCGGCAGGCCGAGACCACGTTCATCCAGTGGTCGCGGCCGCCGCGCGACAGCGGAGTGATGTGGTCGCGGGTGAGCCGCAGGTATCCGAACTCGGCACCGCAGTAGGCGCAGATGTGGCGGTCGCGGCGGAACAACTCGCGGTTGCTGAGCGGCGGCACCTGCGAGAAGCCTCTGGACGCCATCGCCTTGCCCTTGATGGCGATGATGGAGTTTGCGGTGATGCTGGAGCGCTGCCCGGTCCGGCGCGAGGTCCCGCCATAGAAGGTGAACGCCCTTTCACCCAGGGTCCATGCCACCAGGTTCTTGGCGTAGTAATAGCAGGACTGCTGCCAGGTTACCCAGCGGTGGGGTACGCCGTGGAAATCCAGCGTCAGGATAAGCGGAACTTCCGCCATACGCTTGCCTTCAAATCTCCCGTGAACACCGAGCCGGACCTGACGCGCCGCGGAATCATGCCGAAAAAGACGCGGCGATCAAGCGCTTGCCAAGGATTTTGCCTCAAAATGAAGGCCGGCGCCACCTTGTCGGATCCTTGTCGGATTGTCCGGATTGTCCGGATTGCTCTATCGATCACGCATTTCAGTATCCAGTATCCAATTCCCAGGCGCGGTGCGCCCCCCCGTCTTCGGTCTCCGGTCTGCGCCACACGGCCGCTCCGTGTTATGTTCTGCGGCTCAACAGGCTTCCTGAATTTCAACCCGATGGAGGGGATGCAAATGGTTCTGCTCGAATTTTCGATGTCGCCGTTAGACAAAGGCGACAGCCTCAGCCAATACGTGGCGCGGTCCCTGGACATTATCGACAACAGCGGGTTGGCGTACCAGCTGACGCCCATGGGGACCATCGTCGAAGGCGAGTGGGACGAGGTCATGACTCTGGTCACCGCCTGCTACAACCGGATGGCGCAGGATTGCACCCGTATTTCAACCTCGATAAAAATTGATTTCCGCGCCGGAAAAAACGGACGTCTGAAGAGCAAAATACAATCCGTAGAAAGCAAGCTCGGGCGGACGCTCTCGACCTAGCCGGAACACTCAACGATGAAGCGGAGAATAATATGCAGGTCCTGAAACATTGGGCGACAGGCGGGGCGCGCGTCTTTTTGCCGCTGGCGATTCTCGGCGTTATGCCAACTACCGGGGTGTTCGCCTCCGAACTGGAGGTGTTTCATGCGGATTCGCTCGCCGGCCCGATGGGCGAGATCAAGAAGGCGTTCGAAGCCAAGCACCCGGGCGTCACCATCAATCTCACCTCTGGAGTATCAAGGCAGCTTGCCGCGCGGATATTGAAGGGGGATGCCTGCGACGTGTTCGCCCCCTCTTCCCCTGCCGTCATTGAGGAGGACCTGATGAACAAGCCGATTGCCGGGTCGGGAAATATTGCGGCTTCGTGGTACGTCGTATTCTCTGGCAACGAAATGGTGATCATCACGGCGAAGGGCAATCCCCTAGGAATTCGCCGCGCTGGCGATCTGTTGAAAAGCGGCGTCAGGTTCGTTCGCGTGACGGGTGAAAAGGATTTGGCAACAGGACGCACCATCGAGTTCCTCAAGCGCGCCACCGCAAAGGAAGGAAACCCGGAACTGGCGCAGACAATCGTCGACGGTTCGCCGGCCGACGCCGAAAAACCCAGGACGGTTCCGGATACGGTGAACGCGGTGCGCCTGGGAGCAGCCGACGCCGGTATCGTTTATTTTTCGGCAGCCGTCGCCGCGCGCAGCGACGTGGACATCGTTCGCTTTCCCGACAATGTCAACATGAGCGAAGCAATCCGCAACGCCGCCCTTGTTCCCGGAACGGCGCGCAATGCGTCACAGGCGAACGCATTTGTCGGATTCCTGATCTCCGCCGAGGCGCAGGGCATCCTGAAGGAAACCGGCCAGCCGCCGGTGGCGCCAGCGATCCGCCATGGCGCAGTACCGGCAGAAATCAGGTAATTCAGGACGGTCTTCAGACCCCTCGAAAATCAGCTTGCCGTCAGGTCCAGTTCCGCGTTGAACTCGGGGCCGGCACGCTCCAGTTTGAAACCGATCTTGCGCGACACGTGCTGCATGGCGACGTTGTCGCCGAGGATGGTCGCGACGATCCGCCTGAGCTTCTCATCGCGCCCGATCTGCACCAGGCGGCGCAACAACTCGGCGCCGAACCCGTGCCCCTGGTAGGCGTCGCTGACCAGAATCGCGAATTCCGCTTCCGCCGCTTGGTGAACCTTGCTCAGGCGTCCGATCGCGAGGATCGCGTTCTCGCCCGATTTCGGGTCTTTGCACTCCACCACCAGCGCCATCTCGCGATCGTAGTCGATAAAGCACAGGCGCGTCAGGCGTTCGTGCGCGATGCGCTGGTTGTACTGGATGTGATGGAAGTAGCGCATGTACACGCTTTCCTCCGACAGGGTTGCATGGAACTTCACCATCAGCGGTTCGTCTTCCGGGCGTATCGGGCGTATGGTGACCTGCATGCCGTTCTTCGAAGTCCATCCCGACGAATATTGGGCCGGGTAAGGGCGAATGGCGAGCCGCGGCAACCGGTCTTCGGTAACATCGGCCGCGTGCAGCACCACGCGCGCATCGAGCGCAATGAGCCCGTCGCCGACCGCCCCGCCCGCACTGGCCCTGGGCGAACCCGCAAGCAGCGGATTGATGTCGATCTCCTTGATCCAGCGCTGCTCCACCACCAGCTGGCTGAAGTTCACCAGCAACCGCTCCAACGCCGCGACGTCCACCGGCTCCCGCCCGCGCACGCCTTTCAGCGCCTTGTAAATCGTCGTCTGCTCCATCATGCGCAGCGCCAGCGTGGTATTGAGCGGCGGCAGCGCGAGCGCGCGGTCGCGAAACACCTCCACCAGCTGTCCGCCAGAGCCGAACAGGAGCACCGGACCGAACTGCGCGTCGATGCTGCTGCCTATGATCAACTCGTAGCCTTCGAGTTTGATCATCGGCTGCACCGTCACGCCGAGAAAGTCCCCGGCGCTGCGCGCAGGCGCTTCGCGCGCGGCCTTCGCCCCGGCTTCAATCGTCCGGTAAGCGCGCCGCACCGCGTCTGCGTCGCCAAGATTCAACTGCACCCCGCCGACGTCGCTCTTGTGCGTGATCGTATGCGAATGCAGCTTCAGCACCACCGGATAGCCGATCGCGGCCGCGCATTGCACCGCGTCGTCCTCGCTGCCGGCGATGCGCATTTGCACCGTGGGTATGCGGTATGCCGCGAGGACCTGCTTCGACTCGAACTCGGTCAGCAGGGTGCGGCCGGATTTGCGCGCGTCGAGGATCAACTGCTGCACCCGGTTGCGGTCCGGCGGCGCATCCGTCGCGGACTCCACCTGCATCGGGGTTTCGTACAGGCCGCGCAGGTTATAGGCGTAGCGATACATCAGGTTGAAGGTGCGCGCCGCGGTATCGGGATAACCGAAGGTCGGTATATTGGCCTGATTGAGTATCGCCTCGCCGGCGACGACATCCTTGCCGCCCATCCAGCTCGCAAGCACCGGTTTGCCGCGGGTGACTGCGAACTCCGTCAGGCGCCTGGCCGTTTCGGTCGGATCGGTCATCGCCTGCGGCGTCAGCGCCACCAGCAGCCCATCGCTGTTCGGATCGCGGGCGGCGATCGCGAGCGCCTGCGCGTAGCGCTCAGGATCGGCGTCGCCCAGGATGTCTATCGGGTTGCCGTGGCTCCAGTGCGGCGGCAGCACCTTGTTGAGCGCCTCGATCGACTCCGCCGACAACTCGGCCAGTTCGCCGCCGAGGGCGATCAGGGTGTCGGTGGCGAGCACGCCCGGCCCGCCGGCGTTGGTGACGATGGTAAGACGCGGGCCGGAAGGCCGCGGCTGCTTCGCCAGCACTTCGGCCATGTGAAACAAATCGGCGATCGAATTCACGCGCAACACGCCGCAGCGGCGGAACACTGCGTCGAGGACGTCGTCCGAGCCTGCGAGCGCGCCGGTATGGGAGGCGGCGGCTTTCGCCGCGGCCGCCGTGCGCCCCGCCTTGATGATGATGATCGGCTTGGTCAGAGCAACTTCGCGCGCGGCGGAGATGAAAGAGCGCGCGTCGCCGATGGACTCCATGTAGATCATGATGCTGTGGGTGTGCGGGTCGTCGCCGAAATAATTGATCAGATCGCCCCACCCCACATCGAGCATCGAGCCGACTGACACGCAGGCGGAAAAGCCGACGTTTTCGCGAAAGCTCCAATCGAGCACGGCGGTAAGCAGCGCGCCGCTCTGGCTGATGAATCCGACCGTGCCGGGCCGCGCCATGGCGCTCGCGAAGGTCGCGTTCAGATGGGTCGCGGGGCGCATCACGCCGAGGCAATTCGGACCGATGAGGCGCATCCTGCCGCGCGCCGTCTCCGCGATCCGCCGCTCGAGTTCCACGCCGGCGGCACCCGCCTCCTTGAATCCGGCTGAAATGATGATGGCGCTTTTTACGCCGGCGGCGACGCATTCCTCAACGATGCCGGGCACGGTAGGCGCAGGGGTGACGATAACGGCCAGATCGACAGCCTCGGGCACGCGCGCGATGTCCGGATACGCCTTGATTCCCAGCACCTGATTGTGCCGCTTGTTGACCGGATAGACTGCGCCTCCGAACGGATTGCTGATCAGGTTCCACAGCAAGGTGCGTCCGACCCCGCCCTCTTTTTCGGTCGCGCCGATCACCGCGACGCTCTTCGGTGCGAAAATTGCGCGCAGCGAATCGCGCTCGAAGTGCAGCACGTCCAGCGCGCGGTCCGCGCCATTAGCTGGCTTGCTCGATGTGGATTTCATTTCGCTATTCCCTATGCATGTGTTTCCTCCCCCCGAACGGATGATCATACGCGCCGGGGTCGGTTCGCTTGACAAAAATCAAAACGGACGCTGGACCAGCGCGAGCAGTTCGCGGAGCGAAGCCTCCATTGCGATTCCGGTTCCCAAAACGCCAAATTGCCCGACATAACCACACCAAATATAGGGAATCGGGTAAACTTGTATCCTTTCAACGAGGCAAGCACTCGTACCCACGGAGATGACATGCATACAAGAACGGCTCGCTTTCGCTTTTTCGCTTTTGCACTTGCGCTGATCGGATTGTCGCCCTCGATCGCCTATTGCGATGAGCCCCCTCCCAACTATGGCCAGCCCGCCCAGCAATCGGCACCCGGCAAGCCTGCTGCGCCCAGTCCGAACAACGAGATTTTCAAGACCCTGAGAGCGAAATGCGAGACCGAGGCCCCCTGCGGCAAGACCAGCGGGGACGTCTGTGCCGAAGCCGCGGCGATCGTCGTAGGCAAAGATGCTCCCGACGAATTCCGCGAAATGAACGAAGTCCAGCGCATCAAGATCGCGCTGCGCCTGCTCGAAAAAGGGGTCGACAGCAGCAACCTGGCGGCAAGCCGCGCATACGATTATTACGCGAAATTCGACCTTCTGTTCGGCTTGGGCAGCGGCGCCTATGCCGACGCATACCGCGCAAACGAACTGATGGAAATAATGGTCCGCAAATCGTATGCGGGCGCGACGCTCAGAAAGGCGAGATCGACGGTATCCATATTTTCTGTGACGGTCGGGGATCCGCAGAAAATTCAGGCTTGCGCCCTCGCAGCGAAAATGAAGGCCGAGGGAAAGCTTGATGCCGACAGCCTCGCAGTCGCCGACGACGTGATCAGCAGCAATTTCTGCAAGACGCTGAACGCGCCGCCGGTTAAATAGGCCTGGCCTGTTTCGCAGTTTGAACCGGCGTCGTTCTCCGGCGCCGGCAAGACTCGCGTTCAGTTTTCTCCCGCTGCCTCGCGGTGCCTACGTCGTTCGCGGCGAAAGTGCACAACTGCCAGCATCAGTGCCGCAGCCTGAAGCAGCGCACAAAAGTAGAACGGCGCACCGATGCGCCAGTCGCCCTTGGGCAGGTGCGACACCATCGCCAGTAGCGGCGCGCTGATCAGCGGAGCCAGCACCGCCATCAGGCTGTTCAGTCCGCTCACCGCACCGAGAGCCTGCCCTTGATTGCGCGCGCTCGCGGCGCTGGAAATGATGCTCTGGATGCTGGAGGTGACGGTGGCCCCCAGAAGATTGACGAAAATGACGGCGAACATCATCCAGCCGTGGCTCGCAGCGCCCCATAAGAGGTAGGCAAGCGTCGATGAAACCAGCCCGAGGACGGCCAGACGCCGCGGACTGTAGCGCTTGAGCAAGCGTCCGAGAAGCAGGCCTTGGACGATGGCCGAAACGACGCCGACCGCAGCCAGCGACCAGCCGTTCTCCAGCGGCCCCCAGCCGAATTTGAAGGTGGTGTACAGCACCCAGGACGTATACAGGACGAATTGCGCCAGTCCACTGCACGCCACCACGGCCACCAGTGGCCCCACACCCTGCGTCTGCGCCAGTCCATGCAGCGCGGCGACCGGATTGGCAGCCTTCCAGTTGAATGCGCGCCGGCGCGCCGGCGGCAGCGACTCCGGCAGCACGAAACAGCCGTAGAGAAAATTGAGCAACGCAAGGCTGCCGGCGGCGAAAAATGGAAGCTGCAAACTGATCGCCCCGAGGAGGCCGCCCACTACCGGACCGAGGATGAAGCCAACGCCGAACATGGCCCCGAGCATGCCGAAGCGCCGCGCGCGTTCCTCCGGCGGCGTGATATCGGCAACGTATGCGTTGCCTACCGTCATGTTCGCCTGCATCGCACCGCTCACCAGCCGCACGGCGATCAGCATCCACACCGCGGTGGATAGCGCGGTAGCGAAGAAACTCAGCGCCAGCCCGCAAAACCCGATCAGCAGCACCGGCCGACGGCCTCGGCTGTCAGACAACGCGCCCAGTAGCGGTGAACTGAAAAAGTTGGCGATGCTGAAGGCGAAGGTTACCGCACCGTACCAGTAGGCCTGGTCCGCCGGCGATCCGGTGAGACTGCCGACCAGCGCCGGCAGAACGGGAATGATCAGGCCGATTGCCATCATGTCGATCAGCGTCGTCAGCATGATGAAGGGCATCGCGGCCCTGCGCTCGCGGCGCGCCGAAAACAGCTTCAAGCGAAATCCGGTCACTTCATCGAGACGAGCTTGTCGCTTACGTGCCAGCCCAGTGCCGCGAGTTCCTGCGCCGCCTGCGGCGTCACCTTGCCGGAGCAGATCAGCCAGCGTTCCGGCGCCTGGAGGTCGGCGCGGCGCGCAAGTTCTTCGGTGTGCTTGATCCAGGGAACGTAATCCAGCGGCAGCGCCAGCGCCAGCTTGCCGCTGCCGGTTTCGCCGGCGAGGAAACTGTCCGCAATGCGCACCCTGGCGATGGCCTCCATCCTGCGGCTCGCCTGTGCCAGCAGCAATATCGAATTATTGACATACCGCGCCTCGTGTTCAGAACCGGCGCGCACCGCAAAAGCGATCACTTCGCCCCGCCCCGAGGCATCGCCCAGTTCTTCCAGCGCCAGCACCAGCGCCGTCTGCAGCGTAGGCGTGAAATACTTGTTGCGAAACAGCGTGCGCACGGGGAGCCCGCTGATTCCCATTTTCTTCAGCCGGTCTTCATTGCGCGCTTCGATATCGGCCGGCGGCAGCTGATAGGACTCGGCGAGCGCCGTGGCCTTGGTCTGCTCGGCGTAATAGAGAGGCGCCGCCACCGTACTCACAACCAGATTGACTGCGAAACTTCCGGCAAAAGTAACCGACGCCAGCTGGTCCAGCCGCTCGGACAGTCCTCCATTGAAGGTGTAGGTATCGACCTTGAGGCGTTGCGCCCAGATACGGCGCGCGTCGTTGTAACCGAGCGGGTCGCTGGTGACAGCACGCGGCGGAGCATTACCCATTGGCGTGGCAAGCGGCTGCAGGATGGGCTTTTGTTCCGGCGTTGCGCCGCTGACCGCGTCACCGACGCTCGTCACCGCCGAACCCACCGTACGGCCGGCGCGGCTGACCAAGGTACCGATGCCGGTGAGGATATTGCCGGTCGTGTCGACCGGGTGCTGCACCAAGCTGCCGACCAGTTCCACCGGCTTGGCAATGGCCTGGCCGGCTGCCCTGGCGAATTCGTCCGACTTGCTGACCTTGTCCATCTGCTCGAACGCCGGCAGTTCGGCCACGCGAATGTCCAGCATTTCCAGCCCGAGCGCTTCCCAGGTCCCGTAGGGCGAGCGAACGGTAAAACGCGGCAGCCCGCCATCCACGCTGACCGCCTCGTCGACGCGGTGGTGCGGGCCCGTCAACAATGCCGCCGGCGCAAATTCTTCGGCCTTGAATTCGCGCGCCGGCTCGTAGGTGGACTGCGCGCCGGCATCGCCTGCTATCGCCAAGCCGGCGGCTGCAAACAACAATCCTGACAATAACAATCTCATCATTGACTCGTTCTCGCATTTTTTGCATGGGAGGGACCGGCACAACGGACCGGCACTTCTGAAGCAAATCGAGTTTAACTCAAGTTCAGTGCCTGTTTCATCAAACCGGTTCGCTCCCGGTGAACAGGCCTGTCCTGCGATCAGCATTGCAAAGTCTGCGCCCGCGCAGCAAAATGCAGGTCCCGATTGCGTGACCCGCAGGCGCATGCCTGCCTGGAGTGAGGTGTACTTGGACAATCCGCTACTTCCGGGCTCGTCTTCTCCGCTCGGCGCTACGTTCGATGGCCAGGGCGTCAACTTCGCACTGTTTTCGGCGCATGCCGAGGCGGTGGAACTGTGCCTTTTCGACGAAGGCGGCCAGCATGAAACCGCGCGCCACAAGCTTCCCGAATGCACCGACGGCGTCTGGCACGGCTATCTGCGGGAGGCGGGACCGGGCCTGGTCTACGGCTACCGCGTGCATGGCCCGTATGCACCGCTGGAAGGCCACCGCTTCAATCCGAACAAGCTGCTGCTTGATCCGTATGCGCGCGAAGTGGTAGGCGAGTATTGCAACGACCCGCGCAACCATGGATTCGACCGGGATGCGCCGCATCAGGCCGATCTGTCCGACAACGCCGGCATCGCGCTCAAAGCGAAGGTCATCGACGAGCGCTTCGACTGGTCCGGCGACTCGCCCCCGCGCACGCCCTGGTCCGATACGGTGATTTACGAAGCACACGTGAAAGGCTTGACCCGCTGCCAGCCGAAGGTGCCGCCGGAGGCGCGCGGCCGCTATTCAGGCGTCAGTCATCCGGCGACGATCGCGCACCTGCAACAGCTCGGCGTCACTGCGATTGAGCTGCTGCCGGTGCAATATTTTCTGGACGAACCGCGGCTGATGGGCATGGAACTTTCCAACTACTGGGGCTACAACCCGGCGGCCTGGTTTGCGCCTTCGCAGCGCTATGCATCCGGCGGCAAAGGCACGACGCCGCTGGCTGAATTCAGGGAAATGGTGCGCGCCCTGCACGCCGCCGGGATCGAAGTCATCCTGGACGTGGTGTTCAACCACACGGCCGAGCTCGACGCGCTGGGGCCGACGATCTCGCTGCGCGGCATCGACAATGCGAGCTATTACAGCATTGCGCCGAATCGCGATTACGAAAACTTCAGCGGCTGCGGCAACGCGCTGAACCTCGGGCACCCGCGCGTGCTGCAGCTGGTGATGGACTGCCTGCGCTACTGGGCGGGCGAATGCCATGTGGACGGCTTTCGTTTCGATCTGGCGGCGACGCTGGGCCGCGTGCGCGGAACCTTCGACCCGCTTGCGCCTTTGTGGACGGCGATCACGCAGGACCCGCTGCTGGCGCGCTGCAAGTTCATTGCCGAACCCTGGGATATCGGCTGGGGCGGTTACCAGATAGGCCGGTTTCCGCCAGGCTGGAGCGAATGGAACGACCAGTTCCGCGATGTCACCCGCCGATTCTGGCTGGGCGAGGGGATTAACCGGGCCTTGTTCGCCCGCTGCTTCGCCGCCTCATCCAATTTTTTCTATAGCTCTCTGCGCCGGCCTTCTGCTTCGATCAACTTTCTCACCGCCCACGACGGCTATACCCTGGCCGACATGACGAGCTACGACCACAAGCACAACCTCGCCAACAAGGAGCACAACCGCGACGGCCACAACCAGAACCACAGCTGGAACTGCGGGGTCGAGGGCGAGACCGACGATCCCCACGTGCGACTGCTGCGCCTGCGTGTGCGCAAGGCGATGCTGGCCACGCTGCTGCTGTCGCAGGGAACGCCCATGCTGCTTGCGGGTGACGAACTGGGCCACGGTCAGCAGGGAAACAACAACGCCTACTGCCAGGACAACGAAATTACCTGGCTTGACTGGCAGCATGTGGATACCGACCTCACCGGTTTCGTGGCGCAACTTCTCGCGATCCGCAGGCAAATCCCGGCGCTTGCCGGCAACCGCTGGTGGAGCGGTCAGGCCGACACCCAGGGTGTGATCGACGTGGAATGGCTCAACCCCTCGGGCACGCGCCTGGAAGCGCACGATTGGGAAGACGCGGCGGCCAAGGCGCTGATGATCCGCTTGTCGGGAGACTGGCTGATACTGGTGAACGGGTGCGCCCACCAGATCCACTTTCATCTGCCTCCGGGCAAATGGCGCCTTGCGCTCGAAAGTGCCGAGGACGCCACGGCCGGACTCAACGGCCAGGAATGCACCAGCGCCGCGCGCAGCATCGCGGTGGTCGTCATGGACCGGGACTGATGGACATTCCTGATCTCGCACTGCGCTTTGCCGTCGCCCTCGGCCTCGGCATGCTGATCGGCCTGGAGCGCGAGCGCAGCAAGACGGAGGAAGGCGGTGCCGGGGTGCGCACCTTCGCCCTCATTGCGCTCACCGGCGCCATCGCCGGCTATCTCGGCAACACGCTGGGGCTCGACTGGTTGGCGCTGTCAATTTTCTTCGCCGTCGCCGCGCTGATCATCGGCCAATACGTGGTGACCTCGCTGCGCGGCGACGGCGAAGAAAATTGAC
>Ga0194060_10002482_pt1 | contig 13117 bp, 16 predicted proteins | sample SepL225m_MetaG_FD_163427 | JGI IMG/M metagenome (GOLD analysis project Ga0194060, IMG submission 163427) | Anoxic zone freshwater microbial communities from boreal shield lake in IISD Experimental Lakes Area, Ontario, Canada - Sep2016-L222-5m | ecosystem: Environmental > Aquatic > Freshwater >... | reverse complement strand
TTTTCGATCAATAATGGAGCAACTACTCGCACCATTTGCTTTTCAACAGAATCCACCTCTTTTTGAATAGCGGCATATTGGTTATTCAGATTTACAATTTTTTCCTGTAATTTCGCGATTTGCTCTAATTCATTTTTCATGGTGTTATAGTTTCCTTTCGAGTTTTTCCTCGTTACCAAGCAGGAGCTTGGTAACGCAATGGCAATGCAAGCTCCGCTTGCCGAAACCCAAAGACGCCAAGCTTGAGCTTGTCACGCCATTGCATTACGCAGCAGGAGCTGAGTAACGAGATAATCATATTCCTTTTTCATTTGGGTCTCCTCGCAAAATAGTTTTCCCGTTCTTTTCTGGTTGCTTTTCTGGCAGTTATTATCCTTACCCGTGAATCGTAACCTTCTTGTCCTTGCTTGAGCATATGCACTACCACCACAATTTTCATTACCGGAATTTCGCCAATAACAATCCATCTGTCTTCATCATCCGAATGTCTAGAATCATACAGGTTCAACTGGAATACATCGGCAAAGACATGACACGCATCGGTGAAATTCAGCTTGTGATTGATAATATTATTGGTCTCGTAAAAAGTCCTTATCACCCTTCGACAAGCTCAGGGCGAACGGACTTTAGCAGTCTAAGTTATTGAAAATCCGTTCGTGCTGAGCTTGTCGAAGCATGAACCAGGGCAATGAATTTACTTTTTACGAGACCATCAATATTGATCTTTTCTTTCTCAAAATCCCACTCAAACTGAATATGAAGATCTTCATGCGTCATAATGCACCTGCTCCGTAAGTATTATTTCGTTACCAAGCTCCCGCTGCGTAACGAGAAAAAATGGGCGGTTGGAAATCAGCAGTGTTTTTTACAAAAGCACTCCAATTCCTGCGCCACTCCCAAGCGAGCAGCCAGATCAAAAAGCATCTCCCGATTCACTTCACTTGAACCCAGAATACTACGGGCATCAAGAAGATCCTTCGAGCCACCTGCTCTAAGCTTCATGGCTACAAGATATTCAGGCGGCCATTTTGTATCTTGATTTTCTCGTTTTACCCAGTCCTCCGTCTCAAAGCATCCGCTACAAAACCACGGCGCTGCTCCATAACCGGCAACACTTTCTCCTGAATGAAAGAGCGCTCGTCGGGCAGCAGACGGGCATCCGCCAGAACAAATGAGACCGCCTGCGGCAGTGCAGCCTGCATCGTCTCCAGCAACGACCTTACATAACGCGGAGATACCCCCGCTTCCAGCGCCAGCGCATCCCAGTGGGCAGCTTCAATCCAGCCCGGTTTATTCTCACCGGCGATTGCCATCGACATCGGTTGTCCCGGCAGATACGCCTCAACAGATAGCAGATCGTACAGGGGAGCTACTCTGACCTTGGGACCTTGCAGCATAAAGGCGATGTTCTTGGCGTGCGCATCCAGGTTTCCTGTCAGATAATTGAAAATGATCCACTGCAAAACGGTATTGATGGCGACAATCGGCCGTTCCATCAATAAACCACCCAAAAGTGCGAACAGATCATGCAGAGCCAGCCCACCATCGCTCTCATACTTTCTGGAAGGGGGCACTCGCAGAGCCTGGCAGAGGTCAATCTGGTGCAGCTTCCTGATCCCATCCCCCGATGCAATTCGATCATAGCGACGAATACAGTAGAGCGGCGCAGGGAGGTGGAGCAGGGTTACCTCCGGCACCGGAAGTTTAAGCACCCGCGCCAGGCTCATGCAGAAAAATTCGTTGGCAGGACAATAGGGGAAACCAGGAGTGACGTTGTCCGGCTTGACGATATGAGTAGAAGGAGCGCTACCCCTTGGAAGAAACAGGGTTCCGTCATCAGCTATCCGCAGTCCCAGTTTTTCCTGTGCTCCGGCGAGAGACATCCGCATTTCGTCCCATGCCGCCATCAGCGGAAGCTGTCTCTCCCGCGAAGCCGGGATTTTTGTCTGCAACTCATCAGCGGAGAGGGGTGCAAGTTCACCAGCAGGTTCCGACAGATCATCAACCGTCCGCAGCGAAAGCACCCCGGCCATATCCTGACCGTGACGGAGCAGAAAAGCCCAGGTATCACTAGAATCTATCCGCTCTCGTGCGGCAATAGGCTGCCGTAATCTTCCCTCAGGCAACTGATTGTCAAATATTTATCTCGTTACCAAAGCTCCGCTTGCCGAAACCCAAAGATGCCAAATGGACCCTACTCAAACACCAACTCAAAATCTCTGGGAGACTTGAATTAAATAAAACCGTTTTCCGCAAGAGTCCGCATAGTCATCTCACCGCCTGTTTTCCAGGGCTGAACCAGACGTTCCACATATTTTCCGATGATGTCTGTTTCTATATTAACCTCATCGCCGACCCGGGTCTTCTCCAGAGTGGTGTTGGTGAAGGTGTGCGGGATGATATTTACCGAAAAACCATCCTTTGAGACTCTGTTGACCGTCAGGCTGACGCCGTCGATGGTTACTGAGCCTTTTTCAACGAGGTAGCGGAGCTGTTCGACCGGCAGGGTGTAATGGAGTTGATGGTTGCCAGAACGGCTCTCAATGCGGGAGAGGCGTCCGCAGCAGTCGATGTGCCCGCTGACGATATGTCCACCGAGACGCTCTCCCAGCTTGAGGGCGCGTTCAAGGTTGACCCGGCTTCCACTGCGCAGCCTGCCGATAGTGGTTCTGGCGATGCTTTCGGGCGAAACGTCGAAAGTCACCCCCCTCCCCTCTTTGGCTGTGACTGTAAGACATGCGCCACTGACAGCCACTGAGTCACCCAGGGAGATTTCACTCAACGGAAGAGCCGTTTCAACCGATAGGAGAGCCGCCTCACCACGGCGAGTCAGGGCGGTCACCACTCCTATATCTTCAATCAGACCTGTGAACACGATGTTTTCTCCGGATAGGCGTGGATTATCAGATCCTCTCCAATCTGTGCGACATGGCCAAAGGAGAGTCTGAAACTGTCAGCCATGCTTGTGATGCCGTGGAGCGCAAAGGGGGGAAAGCCGTCACTGCCGAGTATCTTTGGGGCGATGAATATCAGACATTCGTCGATCAGGGAATGTTTCAGCATATCGCCGGCCAACCGGCTCCCCCCTTCAAGCAGGATCGATTGAATTCCGATTCCACCAAGTTTCCGGAGAAGATCGGAGATTGAAACTCGCCCATCCAGCTCTTCACAGAGTAAAACAGTCGCCCCCCGGCTGGTGTAGCGCAGATGCAGATCCGGATCGCTTTCAGTTGTGGCGATAATGGTCGTTTTTGCCGATTCCCCTTTGATGACATTGGCATTTTCAGGAGTCCTCAAAGTGGTATCAACTATCACCCGGATCGGATTGCGGCCCTTGACGTGACGAACCGTAAGCTCCGGATTGTCTGCGATAACCGTACCGACTCCAACCATGATTGCGTCGTTGGCAGCCCGCATTTTATGAGCATATTTCCGGGATGTTTCACAACTGATCCAACGGGATTCCCCCGTCACAGTGGCGGTTCTGGCGTCCAGAGTCATCGCGCATTTGTAGGTCACAAAAGGAAAACCGGTGGTTATATGCCTGATGAACGCTCTGTTGATTTGGCGACACTCCTCTTCCAGCACTCCGCAAACAGTCTCAATTCCAGCCTGTTTCAGTCTGACCACTCCCGCACCATTTACCAGAGGATTAGGGTCTTTCATGCCGACCACTACCCTTTTAACACCGGCACGAATAAGAGCGTCACAACATGGCGGGGTCTTGCCGGTATGGCTGCACGGCTCCAGCGTTACATACAGATCCGCTCCCCGTGCCGCTTCACCGGCCTTTTGAAGCGCATTCACCTCGGCGTGAGGCTCCCCCGCTTTTCTGTGCCACCCCTCGCCGACAATCGTGCCATCTTTGAGAATTACACACCCCACAGCCGGATTGGGGGATGTCCTGCCAACCCCTTTGCGAGCCAGCGTCAAGGCGCGTTTCATCAGTTTTGTATCGCTTTGAGTCATTTCTTTAACAGCTCCTGCAGCTCCTGCATAAACTCGCTGATGTCCCGAAATGATCGGTAGACTGAGGCGAAACGGACATATGCCACCTCGTCCATGCCGTGCAGCTCCTTCATAACCCATTCGCCGATTGTGGTGGTGGAAATCTCCCGGTCGGTTGATTCCTGAAGCCTGGTTTCCAGGCTATCAACAAGCAGCTCAATGTTGGTTTTGGATATGGGGCGCTTCTCGCAGGCTTTTACAATGCCGTTGATGATCTTCATCCGGTCAAACAGCTCGCGGCGACCATCCTTTTTGCATACCTGCGGGAGCATCTCTTCTATCCGTTCATGGGTCGTGAAGCGCTTGCCACACTGCTCGCACTCTCGTCGCCGACGGATTGTGGAGCCCCCCTTATCGGGGCGGGAATCTACCACCTTGCTGTCCAGATTGTTGCAGAAGGGGCATTTCACGCGAGGAGCCGTTCGTTACCCCCGGTAAACTGAATCACCGTGATGCCGGTTTCGGCAATCATTTCGCGAGCCAGTTCATCGGCGTAACCTTCCGAATAAATAACAGTTGTGATTCCGGCGTTGATAAGCATCTTGGTACAGATGATACAGGGCATTGTGGTGCAGTAAAGGGTAGAGCCATTGATGTTGATTCCGTGACGCGCAGCCTGGATGATGGCGTTCTGCTCGGCGTGCAGGCCACGGCAGAGTTCATGACGTTCACCGGAGGGGACTTTTAGTCTTTCCCGAAGGCAACCGGCTGCATCGCAGTGGCTGATGCCTGATGGTACTCCGTTGTATCCGGTAGCCAGAATGTTCCTCTCCTTGACCATTATCGCGCCTACCTGTCTCCGCATGCAGGTGGAGCGCGTTGCCACAAGGTGAGTAATATCCATGAAGTATTGATCCCATGATGGGCGCTGCATAGTTTTGATCTACCTCTCATTATGAAATTTGGTGGCACAAATTACCCCACTCTTGCTGTAAGGTCAATATATTAACCTGTTTGCTTCATCGACTTTTTAATTTGATATATGAGCAGAAACAGTCTATAAGGGTAGTCATTTAACAGCAGGAAGGAGTTATATTATGGCCCGTGTAACCGTTGAAGATTGTCTTGAAAAGGTAGAGAACAGATTTCAATTGGTGATGCTTGCAGCCAAGAGGGTAAAGCAGCTTTACAAGGGAGCCCAGCCTCTGATTCCTCCCAGAAATAACCGTATGGTTGTTACCGCTCTGCGAGAGATAGCCGCCGGCAAAATCAATTTTGAAGTCGGTAAAAAACATCGCTCCAACTAACCTCTGTAATTCAGGGCGAAGCCGGATAACACTGAGTCTTCGCCCTTTTTTTATCTAACCCCCTGCAGTACCACACTTTTAGTTTCATACAGGCGAACCCCAGCTAATGATCCGGATAAATAACATCCTTGACAAGATAACAGCATATAATCCTGCTGCTGATTTAAATATCATCCGCAAGGCATATGTATACTGCGCCAAGGTACACCAGGGGCAGAACCGTTTGTCGGGTGAACCATATATCATTCATCCGATGGAGGTGGCAGGGCTGCTGGCCGACTTAAAGCTTGATGTGCCGAGTATTGTAACCGGCTTTCTGCATGACACAATCGAGGATACACTGGCAACTTCCGAAGAGTTGGACATGATGTTCGGCAGTGAGGTTGCCGCGCTGGTTGATGGCGTCACCAAGATCAGTAAAATTGACTTCAAGACCAAAGAGGAGAGCCAGGCTGAAAATTTCCGCAAGATGCTGCTGGCTATGGCGGTGGATATCCGGGTTATTCTGGTCAAGCTGGCCGACCGTCTCCACAACATGCGGACGCTGGAGTTTCAGTCGGAACAGAAACAGCGCAGGATTGCCCGTGAGACGATGGACATCTATGCGCCGATTGCGAATCGCCTCGGAATCTCCTGGGTAAAGGTTGAGCTTGAAGACCTCTCTTTCCGCTATCTCCACCCTGAAATCTATTTTGACCTCGTAAAAAAGATATCTCTCAAGAAGCAGGAACGTGAAGCGTTCGTTGGAGAAGCAAAGTCTATAATACTTGAAAAGCTCACTTTTTACGGTATTAAGTGCGAGATTTCAGGTCGCAGCAAGCATCTCTACTCCATCTACAAAAAAATGGAGAAGCGAAATGTAGAGTTTGAAGAGATCTACGACCTTATCGCGCTCCGTATCCTTGTCGCAGATGTGCGGGAGTGCTATGAGGTTCTGGGGGTGATTCACTCTGCCTGGAAGCCTATTCCGGGACGATTTAAGGATTATGTCGCCATGCCTAAGGGGAACATGTACCAATCCCTGCATACGACAGTAATCGGCCCCAGCGGCGACCGGATGGAGGTGCAGATCCGTACCCACGAGATGCACAGCGTTGCCGACGCAGGTATCGCCGCGCACTGGAAATACAAGGAGGGGAAGGGGTACGACGAGAAAGAGGTAAAGCGTTTTGCCTGGCTCAGACAACTGTTGGAGTGGCAAAATGAACTTCAGGATTCAAAAGAGTTTATGGATTCTGTCAAGTTTGAGCTGTTTCCTGAAGAAGTCTATGTTTTTACCCCCAAAGGGGATGTGAAAGCCCATCCAAAAGGCTCTACTCCGATCGATTTTGCCTACAGCGTTCATTCCGATGTCGGTCATCGCTGCGTGGGAGCCAAGGTAAACGGTAAACTGGTGCCGCTAAAATATGAACTTAAAAACGGCGATATTGTTGAGATTATCACCTCGCCGCACCACACCCCCAGCAAGGACTGGCTGAAAATTGTCAAGAGTTCTAGAGCCAGAAACAGGATAAGAGCCTGGATAAAAATTGAGGAGCGTAAACGGAGTATAGCTCTTGGTCGTGAAATCTGCGAAAAGGATCTCCGAAAATATTCCGTAAATCTTCAAAAGATCCAAAAGTCGGGGGAATTCAAAAAGATAGCCAATGAATTTGGTTTTGCAGCGGATGACGACCTCCTTGCGGCGGTCGGTTACGGCAAGGTATCGAGCGGTCAGATTGTCGGGAAACTGCTTCCTGCTGAGAAGATCAAGGAGAGGGCTGAACACAAGGAGACCAGGCTCGAAGCCATCATTAACAGGCTGAAAGGGAAATCTGTCGGCGCGGTTGAAATCAGCGGGATAGATGATGTGCTTGTCCGTTTCGGCAAGTGCTGCAATCCGGTGCAGGGGGATGAAATCATCGGATTCATCACCAGAGGCAAAGGGGTAACGGTTCATACCGCCGATTGTCAGTTTGCCCTTGAAAGCGACCCGGAGCGACGCATCGATGTTACCTGGAACAGACAGAAGAGCGCCGCACTGCCGGTCAGAATCCGTGTTGTCTGCCATGATGTCAAAGGGATTCTGGCAAACATAACGATGGCGATAACCAACAGCGAGGCAAATATTGCGAGCGCCCAGATTCAGAGTACGGTGGATCAGCGCGGTGAAAATATCTTTGAGGTGAACGTGATTGATCTTGCTCACCTGCAGAAGGTTATGAATGCACTTATGAAGGTAAAGGGAATGATTAAGGTAGAGAGGATAAAACATTGAAACTTGAGACTATTTCGACGGACAAAGCACCGGCGGCAATCGGGCCCTATTCGCAGGCGATAAAGTTTGGGAACATGTTGTTCTGTTCCGGGCAGATACCACTTGACCCTGCAACCGGGGAGATTGTTCCGGGAGACATTACCGCACAGGCGACGAGGGTGATGGATAATATTTCCGCCGTTCTCACCGCTGCAGGAGCCGGTTTTGATAATGTCATAAAAACAACCGTATATCTGGTAGATATGGGGGACTTTGCTGCGGTGAACGATGTATACGACCGCTGTTTTCAGAGCCATAAACCTGCGAGATCAACTGTCGCGGTAAAAGCTCTTCCAAGGGGAGTGTTGCTTGAGATTGAGGTTATCGCCGCACTGTGAGAAGCAAAAAAAGCCGCACACCTTGACGGAGTGCGGCTTGAAGAGCTGTTTTTCCGTTGACCTACAGAGCCTTGGTGACGTGACCCGAACGGATGCAGCGTGTGCAGACTTTGACTGTTGAGATAGAGCCGTTTCTGACCGCCTTGATTTTCTGAAGGTTTGGATACCACACAGTCCGCGTCTTGTTGTTTGCGTGACTGACATTGTTACCGAAGCTGGGGCCTTTTCCGCAAATTTCACATTTTCTCGACATATTTCTATCCTCCATTGATTACTGAAAAAGAGCTTATAGCAGAGTGATGCGGTGGTTGCAAGCAAAATATAGGTCAAGGCATGAACATTATCAAAGCTTTCATAACCCTGCTGGTGATACTGCTGTTTGCAGTAACAGTGCTCTTTATCGATTTTACCTACAAAACTTTTTCATATCGCCAGTTTTCCGGAAAAGCCGATGCGATTGTGGTTCTGGCGGGTGGACGGGGTCGCGTAGAGGAGGGGGTTCGCCTCTTTCGTGAGTCGAGAGCTGAATATCTTTTCTTTGTCGGCGTCGATCCGACTGTCCGCAAAAGCGACCTCTATCGACCGCAGTCGGGTGATCCATCGTCCGAAAACATCATACTGGAAAAATCTTCCCGCAATACCCTTGAGAACGCAATATTCGGGCGTGATTTAATAGTGCAGCATGACATCCGCTCTATCATTCTCATAACATCCCGTTATCACTTAAAGCGCTCATCAATCCTGTTTCGCAACTCCCTCTCCAAAGATGTTGCCATTTATCCATATCCGGTTGACACAGGTAAATTTAAGGAATCATGGTGGAGTAATGGCGGAAGCTTTCAACTTCTCTTTCGCGAGTTTTATAAATACTCTATGTTCCGGGCTTTTTTTCTCCTTGCGCCGGGTGAACTGCGCGAGGGGAATATGCCTGTTGTGACCGGCAGGTGAAACTACGTCATCACCTCATTCGCAATTGCAATCATAGATGACATTAAATTACGAACGCCCCGGCGGAGGTGGAGCATACCCGCTGTTATCCCACAGGCGGTTGGGCTGTCTGCGCGTGGGGGTGTCACAACGTACGACTCCGATCTTACAGAGAGTTGCCCGCCACTCGTATTTGACAAAAATGGTTTCAACCGCCCTTTTTTCGGCTTCAAACTGAACGGTGCGCACCGGTGAATACTCCTCTCGGCCATAGCCGGTTCCGGCGCTCTCCCCCGCTTTTTCCGATTCGAGCGACTTTGCCACGGAGGCGTCAGCCGATGGTGCCTGGGCAGAAGGGGCTGCAGCTCCAAAGGTAGAACCTGATGGCCTTGAGGGACTCTCTGCTTTTTTTCTCACCATGTCGCGAGGAGACGCCGGAGCATTCCGTGAATATGGTTTTACCGGGGGCTCCCATCGCTGCACTTCCTGATATGCTGCTACGGTGATCAGACCCATTGCGCTCTCATCACCAAAGGCAGCGCTGTAGGAGTCCGGAACATCGGTAAAGTAAAAGCGGTTGATGCGATCGTCTGATCTGCGCCATCCGGCAAAAGAGCCGGTTTCAAGAGGTTCCAGGATATACATCCGTTCGCTGCTCTTCAGAAATGATTTATCGCCGCTGATAATGTTGCGACCGTCAACCGCAACGACTATTCCCACTCTCCGGTTCAGTCTGTTTTTTACCTCGATGCGGTACTGCTCCCCTCTGACAGCCTCGGCGTACACCTTTTTCAGAGCGTTGCGGATTTTGACCGGATAGGTAGGCATACTGCGTCCGTCATCGGTTATGATGCGAACCTCCACTGCGTCTCCAACTCCCCCTGCCCAAACGTGTGCCGAACTCAATACAGTTGCCAGAATGATTATTGCGATGATTTTCATGACCTGTTCCTCCTCTTGGGATAATCTGCCTTTGTTGACTTTGACAGTGGGAGGTCAGGAAAAGTTCCCGTTTTTTTTGGCTGGTGATATTTTTTAACCGGCTCAGTGTTATTTGTGACGGTTCTCCTTGAAAACTATTTTTATTCCTTTCTCCGTCAGAAGTATTTTATTGGTCGGGAACCGGGAACCTGCCGCTTCCAGAACGATGCGAACCGACGCAGGATAAATACCGATTCGCGCCTTTTTTATACCATATCGATTCACCGTAATTGACTTGACTTTCATTTTACTCCCGGCCCCCGGAATATCGATTACCAGCCTTTCCGGCTGTTTCAGCAGAAACGATTTATAATCACTCAGACGCCCTTTCACCACTATTTCTATGTAGCCGGCTCCAACAATTACGCTGTTCACCGATAAGACAGGTGCAGATTTTGCTCCGGATTTATTCTCCGTTATTGGACGATTAACAGAGAGAGGTGGAAGTGCGGGGAGTAATCCCGGAGTAAAATTTGAACTGCTACCTGCCGGTAATTGGTAATGACGAGTCAAAAGCGCAAGCTGTTCCTGACTGAAAAAACTTTTCACCGGAAAGCCAGGAGATTCAACTGATAATCGTTTAAAATAATGAGCCGCTTCCGGCAGGTTGCCAACACTTAAATAGAGTTGTGATGTTCTGAGCAAGATCAGTTCATTGAAGGTTGCGTTCGGGTGCGCATTAAGTATCTCATCCAGATTTTGCAGAGGGATGGTATTTTTAGTTACCGCTTCTGAACTTTCGGATAAATCAGATGTTGTCGAATCAAACTCCTCAACGATACTCTTCTGATCAATGACAGTTTTTTCTGTCGGAACGGATAATACGGTTGCCTCGCCATTTTTCAGAAGTTCTAACTGCTGCGGATTCAAGACCCCTTTAAGGGCAAAATCGGGATACTCTTTCAAAATTATCTGCATCTGACGGGATGCTTCATTAAGATTGCCCGAGTGATAGTATGTCTGCGACAACATATAATGGGCCAGAACACGTAATGGGGAGCCTGGATACAGCTTCAGCAGGAGTTTCAGCTTCTGTATGGCTTTTCTGTACTCTTTCTTTTGATAGGCAGAGATACCTTCAATAAAACAGCTCTTTTCAGTCTGCTGGACAGCGGTTGATGCCAGACTTTTTCTCGGCTCACGCTGCTCGGTATGTCCGGATGACGGAAATGCAGCCGACAGCAGACATACCAGGAATATACTTGCTGTGTAACGGAGCACCCCGTTTTTTTGTAAAAATTTCTGTAAGACGCTACCACTCAACAGTAACCTCCAGCACTTCTGCGCCGTTAGTCAGGTTTGGACGATCCGTCAGACGGCCGATGCGGCCAAGCCGTTCGAGCAGCTCCGGCATTCGGGCGAGCGGTATCTGGAGCCTGAGCCGGTTGGTAACCGGGGGTAACTCCTCAATGATTTTAGCTCCTGAACGGATGGAAGCCGACTTTACGGATTCAGCAGCGGTCACGGTCAAACCGTCCGGAATCATCAAGCGCAGTGAGAGTTTTGGCAGGTTCCGTTTCGCAGAGTCACTCTCCCCCCTGGCGACCGGAGCTGATGACACTGTTTCAGCTTCCTGTTTCAGCACCCCTGATGCAGCTTTTTTCCTGACCATCGGAGCAGCAGCGCCCATGCTCTGATTGGTTGTCTCTGCCACGGGTGCGGGCTTCACAGGTTCCACCGCAGCTCCAGGTGACGGCGTAACACTCTCCTGTTTGTCGGTTGCTTTCGGGGGTGACGAAGCGACAGGGTGCTGATATGATAACCTGCGATCGGCAGATTTTCTGGCGGGTGGCTCAGGGGCAAACGTATCTGGGGGGGGAACGGAAGGCTTTGCCGGGATCTCTTTTTGTCGAGGTGCCTCCATCTGTTTGGGCGTAACAGGCAGATCCTGCATTATGCGAGGTGCCCCAAGCTCGGTTTCAACCGTGCGCGACAGGTAGTAGCCTGACAAACAGACAACCATGATCGCCATAGCTTCCAACGGGATTTTTATATGCAGCGGAAACAAGAGCAGCTTCAGCCAACCATGTTTTCGTGCTTTTTCTTCTTTTACATGAGCCATGATGCGGGTAGTCAGCCAGGGTGGCGGCTCAACCTCCGGGGTCGTGCGGAGCAGCTTCACGGTTATTTCCATGTCTGCCAGTTCCGCTCTGCACTCCTGACACCCCTTCAGATGTTCATCAACCAGGGTTCGATCATCTCCGGAGAGGTCGTCTCCGGCGTAAGCAGAGAGCAGTTTCTTTATTTCAAAATGGCTGTTCATGGTCTACCCACCGCTCTTCTGATACAATCCTTAACCGAGTCCCGTGCCCGGAACAGTCTTGATTTTACCGTTCCATCCCGCAGTTTGAGCGCAGTGCCAACTTCATCGTAGGGCATATCCTGCATGTCACGCAGCACTAGCACCTCTCTGAATTCCGGGGAGAGCTTTTCTATGCAGTGCTGCACGACCTGACGCAGTTCGGTCTCCTCCATCTGCTGCAGTGCTGACTTTGTTTCACTGATCGGATCCGGTTTCTTATCGCGCTCATCGTTACCGGGAGGTGCATCAAGGGAATAGGCGTTACGCCGTTCGTTTTTTTGCATCTCTTGAAGCCGGTTTCGGGAGAGATTGATCACAATGGCCGTCATCCATGTTGAAAATTTCGCCTCACCCCGAAAGTCACCGATCTTTCTCCACGCAGAGATGAATGCATCCTGAACTATATCGCAGGCATCCTCATAGACACCGGTCATATGAAACGCCACGTTCAGGAGCAGCCGCTGATGACGTCGCACCAGAGTTTCAAAAGCTGCCGTATCCCCTTTGCGTGACGCCTCCGCCAGAGCAGAATCATCCTGCGTGTCGCGGATATCACTGTCCATGACTATCTGACATTTTTACACCCCGAAAAGTTCCCATAAATAGCTGCGGCATTGTTCTCCACCCTGAACTTAATTTTTCAGGAAGTTCTCTATACCACCAAATCCAGACCTCGTAAACATTTGGATTTTTAAGTTTGCAACTATTTGTAATTAAACAGATTACATATAAATTGGACAATTACATAGCAACATAAAAACACAATATAACAGCATTTACATAGATGAAACCCATTAAAGCTTGAACCGCAAAGACGCAAAGGACGCAAAGAAAGGCAAAGGCAATTTCACACGGATCAAATATGATAAATTCGGATAAAGGCGGATCAACCTTTTTGTGATTAACATCTTGGTTTTACAAGTATTTAAATTCTAAATCAAATTTTTATCCGATTTTATCCGAAGTTTATCCGTGTGACACGTTTTTGAATTTTCAAGGCTACCACAGATATAAAAAC
>Ga0194060_10002481_pt1 | contig 13118 bp, 10 predicted proteins | sample SepL225m_MetaG_FD_163427 | JGI IMG/M metagenome (GOLD analysis project Ga0194060, IMG submission 163427) | Anoxic zone freshwater microbial communities from boreal shield lake in IISD Experimental Lakes Area, Ontario, Canada - Sep2016-L222-5m | ecosystem: Environmental > Aquatic > Freshwater >... | reverse complement strand
GGCCAAGTGCAAGTGCTGCCCACCAATATTTCTCATGCAGAAAAGCGAGTAGTGCAATTTGGAGAAAGAAGAGTAGAAAAATATCTAACAGCGCGATTCTGGAAAGTACTAAGTGCAGACCGTCAAGTGAAATAAGTAGAGCGGCAAAAGTGCTTAAGAGTTGGCTATCAAATAACTTCTTTGCCGTGAAATACATTAGAACTATAGAGATCGAACCCACTAAGGCTGCGGCAGATCGCCAACCAAATTCGTTATAGCCAAATATCTTTATCCCAATAGCTATAAGCCATTTGCCTAGCGGTGGATGGACAATAAATTCCGCTGCGCTAGTTTTGGAGTTTAACTCGACGCCATTGGCTAAGAGCGAATGAGCATTTGTCGCATAATAAACTTCATCAAAAAATTTGCCTTTGGGGAACCCTAAATTCCAGAACCTCAGAACTAAACCTAGAGCCCCAAAGCCCAGTGCGATGGCCCAGTCGCGGGAGATCTGCAACCTGGTTGTCATAAGTGAAGCCTAAAGCCTGCGAGAATTACCCAATGCTTATCCTCGCTGCGATTCCACTCGGCAATCCTGGGGATGCCTCATCTAATCTCAAAAGCGCTATTGAAAGCGCCAAATACATCGCAGCCGAGGATTCTCGAAAATTTTCTAGGCTCTGTTCAGATCTTGGGGTCACTCATAGCGCGAAAATTATTTCTTTCTTTGAAGGCAATGAAATCGAACGGCTTGATGAACTAGTAAGAATTATGGAGAGTGGTTCTGATCTCCTAGTAGTAACCGATGCTGGCATGCCAGGGATTAGCGATCCCGGTTACAGATTAGTTCGCGCAGCAATCGCTAAAGATATTCAGATAAAAGTTTTACCTGGCCCTAGTGCAGTTACGACCGCCTTACTTCTTTCAGGCCTACCAAGTGATCGCTTCTGCTTTGAGGGTTTTGCTCCAAGAACTAGTGGAGCTCGACAGAGCTGGTTTGAAAACCTTGCCAATGAGCCGCGCACGATAATTCTCTTCGAGGCGCCTCATCGCCTAATTGAATGCCTCGAAGATGCAAAGAAAATATTTGGCGCAGATAGATCTGCCGCAATCTGTCGCGAGATGACGAAGACATATGAAGAGGTTATTCGTGGTGATTTAGCAGAGCTACATAACTGGGCAGCAACAAGTGAAATTTTGGGCGAAATAACATTGGTAATAGCCGGCTTTGATCCGCAATCCCGACAATTTAGCCAAGCAGATTTAATTTCTGAAGTATTGAAGCAAGAGGCAGCCGGTATTTCCCGGAAAGAGGCCATAGCCGAAGTTGCCAAAATTACTGGAGTCGCCAAACGCGAGGTCTTCGATGCAATGGTTACGCACAAATCACAAGATAGGCTAGAACCATGACGTCCGAAAAATCTTTCTATCTAACGACGCCAATTTATTATGTAAATGATGCGCCCCATATCGGCCATGCCTACACAACTGTCGCCGGTGATGTTTTAACAAGGTGGCATCGCCAACGCGGTGAAAGCGTCTGGTTCTTAACAGGAACCGATGAGCATGGCGAGAAAGTAATGAATACTGCGCAGGCAAATAACACCTCGCCACAAGATTGGTGTGATCGGTTAGTTGAAGAAGCGTGGAAGCCAAACTGGAGCGCGCTAAATATTGCGAACGATGACTTTATCCGTACAACCGAACCGCGTCATGAAGAGCGTGTTCAAAGGTTTATGACTCTCCTGAAAGATAACGGCTATATCTACGCTGGAAAATTTGAAGGCCCATATTGCATCGGTTGCGAAGAATTTAAACTCCCAGGTGACCTTGATGAGGGAAAGTGCAAGATTCACGGCAAGCCAGTCGAGATGCTCTCGGAAGATAATTGGTTCTTCAAACTTTCGGCTTTTGTTCCACAACTACTTGAGCACTACAAGAACAATCCAGAAGCTTGCGAACCAGCAAGTGCGCGGAATGAAGTTGTAGCGTTTCTCGAAAGTGGTGTGCGCGATCTATCGATTTCTCGTTCCACATTCGACTGGGGAATTCCAGTTCCATGGGATACCGATCAAGTTATTTATGTCTGGTTTGATGCGCTTCTAAATTATGCAACTGCAGTTGGCCTCGGTGATGACCCAACTTCTGAAGGTGGAAAGAAGTTTGCCCAAACTTGGCCAGCAGATGTTCATCTAGTCGGAAAAGATATTCTGCGATTCCATGCCGTTATTTGGCCAGCAATGTTAATGGCGGCAAAAGTTGCAATTCCCAAGAAAGTTTTTGCACACGGCTGGTTACTAGTCGGTGGCGAGAAGATGAGTAAATCAAAGCTCACCGGAATTGCGCCAAGTGATATCACTGATTATTTCGGCGTAGATGCATTTAGATATTATTTCTTGCGCGCTATTCCATTTGGTACTGATGGCTCATTCTCCTGGGAAGATATGTCGGCCAGATATACCAGCGAATTAGCCAATGACTTTGGCAATCTTGCATCTCGGCTAATTGCGATGATTGAGAAGTATTGTGATGGCAAGATTCCGGCAGTAGCAAACGACGCTGGTTTAGCTACTCTTCTTGGGAAAACTGTGGAAGCAGCCGACAAGGCAATGGTCGCGTTAGATTTTCAAGGCGGAATAACTACGATTATGGATTTCTGTAAACGCGTTAATGGTTATGTGACCGAGAAAGAACCTTGGGCAATTGCTAAAGACGAATCACGCACGGCAGAGTTAAATGAGGTTTTATATAACACTGCTGATGCGATTCGCGCACTTGCTGTTCTACTTCATCCCGTAATGCCGGCAACAACCCAGACTCTTTGGGAGTCACTTGGTGCGCAGGAAACTCTTGGCGATATTAGCGCACAGAAGATTTCGCAAGTTGCAACATGGGGAACCTTGCCAGCAGGCTGCAAAGTTACAAAAGGCGCAGTCTTATTCCCAAGACTGGAATAACAAATGGCTGATCGTCACAATCGCGATATTGATCGCTTACCTCCGCCACTTCCAGAACCGCTAAACGTTAAATGTGTAGATGCTCATGCGCATATTGAGATTGTCACTAACACAGCCCCTGATGCACCAGAAGTTGGCAAGGTATTAGAAGAGGCTAGAAGCGTTGGAATTGATCGAATTGTGCAAGTTGGGTATTCCGCCGAACAATCTAAATGGTGCGTAGCGATGGCGGAAAGTTGGCCAAATGTTTTAGCCGCCGTTGCACTTCATCCAAATGAAGCGCCAGTAGTTGCAGATCTTGAAGCAGATTTAGCAATAATTGAAAGTTTGGCCGAACACCCACGGGTCCGTGCGATAGGTGAAACTGGTTTAGATTTTTTTCGAACTGAACCCGAACTTCAAGAGCGCCAGAAATATTCGTTCCGCAGACATATTGCGCTAGCTAAAAAAGTGAATAAGGCTCTTGTAATTCATGACCGTGATGCACATCGTGATGTCTTAGATGTACTTCAAGAAGAGGGCGCACCTGAAAAGGTTATTTTTCACTGCTATTCCGGTGACGCCGAGATGGCACGCGAATGTATTGAAAAGGGCTACATCCTCTCCTTTGCGGGAACACTAACTTTCAAGAACGCACCTGCACTTCGCGAAGCGGTAAAGCTTGTGCCACTTAATCAATTATTAGTTGAGACAGATTCACCATTCCTCGCACCAATGCCACATCGTGGTTCGCTAAATACCCCAGCCCAAATCCCAACCATTCTGCGCTTTATGGCACAAGAGCGGGGCGAGGATTTAGATGAAATAGCAAATGCAATATCAAATAATTGCGAACGGTTATTTGGGTCTTTTGCCTAAATGAGTAACTTACTTGGTGCGGCTGAAATTCGGGAGATTGCCGAACGAATCGGAGTTCGCCCCACAAAAAAACTTGGCCAGAATTTCGTAGTCGATGCAAACACTTGTCGCAGAATTGTTAAAAGCGCTGGCTTAGAAGCAACAGATGTCGCACTTGAAATTGGTCCTGGCCTTGGCTCACTTACCCTCGCTATGTTGGAGAGTGCAAAAGAAGTTATTGCAATTGAAATTGATGACCGACTCGCCTTAGAACTTCCAGAAACCGCGAAACGACATGGTTTTGATTCTTCGAAGTTAACAATTATTAATGAGGATGCAATGGGAATTTCTACTCTTCCAGCATCCCCAACAGTTCTTGTTGCAAACTTGCCTTACAACATTTCAGTTCCCGTACTTCTCCGATTCTTAGAACTATTTCCCTCATTGCGCTCTGGAGTAGTTATGGTTCAGAGTGAAGTTGCAGACCGCCTAGTTGCGAAACCAAATAGTAAAACTTATGGCGGCCCCTCAGTAAAAGCTGCATGGTGGGCTGATCTAACTTCGGCAGGCACGGTCAGTCGCTCGATCTTCTGGCCAGTTCCTAATGTTGATTCTTCACTTGTCCGATTCGTTCGACATGAAGCTGCGGGTGATGAAACGTTACGTAAATCAACTTTCAAGATTATTGATGCCGCATTTGCCCAACGCCGCAAGATGATGCGGGCTGCTCTTAGCGACCTTTGTGGTGGCAGTTCTGCGGCAAGTTCAATCATTGAGGCGAGCGGTATCGATCCAACAATTCGCGGAGAAGCACTTGAACTTGGCGATTTCATCAAGATTGCGATTACCCTTTCTAAATGAGCACGCGTGGCGTAGTAGTTCGGGTACCGGCAAAGATTAATTTGCAATTAGCCGTTGGCCCATTAGGTAGCGATGGTTTTCATGAAGTGACCACTGTTTTCCAAGCGATCTCGCTCTTCGATGATGTGAGTGTCAAGTTTGCAGAAGCGGGTTCTGGTATTGCGCTAACGCTTTCTGGTGCAACTTCAATTGGCGTTCCAGATGACGGGGAAAATCTCGCAGTTCGCGCCGCGAATTTAATGGTTAAGAACTTTGATCTCTCACCAGATCTTGCCTTACATTTAAAGAAAGAGATTCCTGTTGCTGGTGGAATGGCTGGTGGAAGCGCAGATGCTGCGGGCATTATTGTTGCGATGGATGCACTCTTTGAACTTGGGCTTTCTAGAGATGAGATGGAATCAATCGCTGCACAGTTAGGAAGTGATGTCCCATTTGGAATTTCTGGTGGCATTGCAATCGGACGAGGCCGCGGAGATCAATTAACACCGGCGCTAAGTCGTGGAAATTATCACTGGGTACTAGCTCTTGCCGGACAAGGGCTATCAACGCCTGCGGTATATCAAGAGTGCGATCGATTGCGAGAAGGGCTAGATATTTCAACACCACAAGTTAGTGATGCAATGATGCATGCACTTCGCGCAGGTGATGCAACAGCTTTGGGTCTTGCGCTTTCAAATGATTTACAAGCAGCAGCATGTTCGCTGCGTCCGGCGCTTCGACTTGTTTTAGATGTGGGTCGAGATTACGGCGCACTTGGTGGAATAGTTTCAGGATCTGGACCAACTGTTGCATTTTTAGTTGAGGATGAAGAGAAGTCGATGGATTTGACTGTGGCTCTAAGTTCTAGCGGGGTTGTTGCAGGAGTGGTGCGGGCGAGTGGTCCGGTGCATGGGGCGCGGGTAGTAGAAACGCTTTAGTTAGCTAGAAACGCTTTAGGGTTTGGTGGTATCGATAGTTATAGGGGAGAATTCAGGTTCCGCCATTGTGTAGTGGCTAGCACATGGGCCTTTGAAGCCCAGGGTCCAGGATCGATACCTGGTGGCGGAGCCACCAATTCATACCGGATTCACAAATGGATAGGAGTGGAACTTGGGCAAGGCGATCGAAAAGCTAGATGTAGCAATCGTGCTGGCCGCCGGCGAGGGAACTCGCATGAAGTCTCAAACTCCAAAAGTTCTCCACTTTATTTCTGGTAAAACAATTATTGAACATGTTCTATCCCAGATTAATAACTTAAACCCAGAACAATTACGAGTCGTTGTTGGTGCTGGCCGTGAAGCCGTTGAATCACATGTAAAGCAAGTTGCACCTAAAGCATTAACCATCTTTCAAGCAGAACGAAATGGCACCGGCCATGCGGTTCAACTTGCGCTCGCAGATTTGAAAGTATCAGGAACAGTATTAATTTGCGCTGGGGATACGCCTCTCCTCCGAAGTGAAACTCTTCTGGAATTTATCGGCGCCCATAACGAAGCAGGAAATACCGTCTCAGTTTTAACCTCTGAATTTCCCGACCCAACTGGGTATGGCCGAATTTTGCGAGATGAAGCGGGGCAGATAGTTGCAATCGTTGAAGAGCGCGATGCGTCAGATGAAATCAAATTAATTGATGAGATTAATACCGGGGTTTATCTCTTTGATATTGACTCTCTTCGCGCAAGTGTTGCCAAGTTAAAGAGCAATAATTCGCAGGGCGAACTTTACTTAACTGATGTAATTGTTGAAATAAAGGCTGCAGGTGGAAGAGCAGCGGCAATTCTTTCTAATGATTACAGCGAAACACTCGGCATAAATGATCGCTCACAACTTGCAGATTGCGCTGCGATTATGCGCGATCGCATTAACTATGAACATATGTTAAACGGCGTAGATATTATCGACCCAACTACAACGTGGATTGATTCGACAGTAAAGATTGAAGCCGATGCGAAGATTTTCCCAGAGAGCTGGCTTGCCGGAACAACAACCATCGGCACAAATACAATTATTGGACCCCGAACAACTTTAATGAATGTCAAAGTTGCTAATGGCGCTTGCGTAATCGAATCAAATTGCGTTGACTGTGAAATCGGAGCCGAAGCAAATGTAGGCCCATATTCATATCTTCGAGCCGGAACTAAGTTAGCGGCAGGGGCAAAAGCTGGCGCATTTGTCGAAATTAAGAACTCTACTGTTGGCGAAGGTTCAAAAATTCCACATCTCTCATATGTTGGGGATGCCGAAATTGGTTCGGGCACCAACATTGGGGCAGCGACAGTATTTGTTAATTATGATGGCGTCGAAAAACATAAGACGAAAATCGGCGATGAAGTTCGAATTGGAAGCGACACTATGTTGGTAGCTCCTGTTTCAATCGGGGATGGCGCTTACACTGCGGCTGGGTCGGTAATTACTGACGATGTTCCGGCAGGGGCGATGGGTGTTGCAAGATCGAAGCAACGTAATATTCTTGGCTGGGTACTTCGAAAGAGATCCGCAACCAAGTCTGCGCAGGCCGCAAAAGCTGCAGGTGCAACTGAAACCTCGGAACAAGGGAGCTAAGAGATGAGCGAACTTCGCCTCACTTCGGAGAAACGACTACGTATTTTTACTGGTCGCGGATATCCAGAGTTGGCCGAAGGAGTCGCCGCTGAACTTGGTATTCCAATTACACCAACAACTGCATATGACTTTGCAAATGGTGAAATCTTTGTTCGCTTTGAAGAGAGTATTCGCGGATGCGATGCCTTCGTAATTCAATCTCATAGCGCTCCGGTAAATAAGCAAATCATGGAGCAATTAATTATGGTTGATGCTCTCAAGCGCGCATCAGCTAAGCGAATTACCGTAGTCGCACCTTTCTATGGATATGCGCGTCAAGATAAGAAGCACCGTGGCCGCGAGCCAATTTCGGCAAGATTGATGGCAGATCTCTTTAAGACTGCGGGCGCTGATCGACTAATGGTTGTTGATTTACACACTTCACAAATTCAAGGTTTCTTTGATGGACCGGTAGACCACCTCTTTGCACTACCACTGCTAACAAATTATGTTGGAAGCAAAGTAGATCGCAACAAACTAACAATCGTTTCACCAGACTCTGGTCGTGTCCGAGTTGCCGAGCGTTGGTCTGACTTGCTTGGCGGTTGCCCAATTGCCTTTATTCATAAGATGCGCGATCCCCGAATTCCAAATGAATCTGTAACTGGAAAAGTTGTTGGTGATGTTAAGGGTCAAACCTGCGTAGTTATTGATGACATGATCGATACTGCAGGAACAATTACCAAGGCCGTAGATGCACTTTATGCAGATGGCGCTAAAGATGTAATTATCGCGGCGACCCACGCAGTGTTTTCGGGGCCAGCTGTAGAACGCCTTAAGGCTTCAAATGTCAGTGAAGTAGTAGTTACCGACACCTTGCCAATTCCGGAAGATTCTCGCTTTGATAATCTGACCGTTCTGCCAATCGCACCACTTCTGGCACGGGCTATTCGAGAAGTATTCGAAGATGGTTCAGTAACTAGCCTCTTTGATGGGCATTCCTAAGAAGTAATTTTGTCTTTTCTCCCCTGATTAGATAACCTAGCCACTCGTTCCGGCGAGGGATTTCAAAATCCGTAATCGACGGCTTGGCTCTCCTCGGACGTTGCTACATTGACGATTTAGATTGAGAGAGAAGTAAATGGCTGAAATTACAATCAACGCAACCAAGCGTACTGAGTTTGGTAAAGGCGCATCCCGACGCGATCGTCGTGCAGGAAATGTCCCTGCAGTTATTTACGGCCACGGCGAAACTCCACAACATGTTGCGCTTCCACTTCGCGAACTAGGCGCAGCCCTTAAGAGTGCCAACGTGCTATTAGATGTTGTATTTGATGGAAAGACTGAACTGACACTTCCAAAGTCAGTAACTCGCAATCCACTAACTGGAGTTCTTGCACATATCGACTTGGTAATTGTTCGTCGCGGTGAGCGAGTAAGAGTTGAAGTTCCAGTACACACAACAGGTAAGCATGACGTTGATGGAATTCTTGAGCACATGCACAACACCGTTGAAGTAGAAGCTGAAGCAACATCTATTCCACAATTCCTAGAATTGAATATGGATGGCTTAATGGCGGGTCAATCTCGATATGCATCAGATGTAGTTCTACCTGCTGGTGTAACTCTTATCTCAGAGCCAAACATGCCAGTTATTCACCTTTCAGAGCGTTCTACAGCAGTTGAAGAAACTCCTGTTGTCGCCGAAGGTGCTGCTCCTGCAGAAGGTGCTGCTGCGCCTGCTGCTGATGCCGCAAAAGAGTAATTAAAGTTTTATAAAATGGTTGCGGATCGCTGGTTAGTTCTCGGTCTCGGGAATCCTGGCGATCAATACTCAGCTACTCGTCACAATATAGGCCAGATGGTTATCGACTATCTGGCCTCAAGTGTTAAGTTTTCAAACCATAAATCAAAGACCCAAATCGCAGATATTCGCGTCGCAGGTATCCCCGTCGTTCTTGCCAAAACACTTGGTTACATGAACGAGAGTGGCGGACCAGCAAAAGCGCTTGCAGATTTCTACAAAGTTTCGCCAGCAAATTTAATAGTTATTCATGATGAATTAGATATTGATTTCAATACTATTCGTATCAAACAAGGTGGTGGCGATAACGGCCACAACGGTTTGAAATCATTAACTACAAACTTTGCCGCACCAGATTACTTCAGGCTACGTATGGGAATTGGGCGACCACAAGCCCCAATTGATCCAGCAGATTATGTTTTGAAACCATTTAGTCAGCCAGAGAAGAGAGAACTGCCTGACTTTATTGCTAGAGGTGGACTTGCCATCGAACGTCTAATTGAGAAGGGCCTAGATTTCGCCCAACAGGAATTCAATAAGTAAATCAGCCAGTATTTCGCAGGCCGGCTGCAACGCCATTTATAGTCAATAACAGTGCGCGTCTAATGAGTGGATCAATATCTTCGCTGCTTCGAACTTTATGGAGCAGAGTCACTTGAAGTAGATGCAATGGGGCTAGATAGGCATCTCGTACCTGCAAAGTACGACCCAAAATTGGCTGATCACCAAGTAGCTCACTCTTCTTAGTGAGAAGAAGAATTTCTACTTTGGTTAATTCAAATTCAGCTTCGATGGTATCTAAGAAATGATGAAGCGATGGGTCGACCAGAGTTTTTACATATTTGCGTGCCATCTGTAAGTCAGTTTTTGCGAGCGTCATCTCGACATTGCTTATAAAGGTTCTAAAGAAGTGCCAATCTTTTAACATCTCAGTCAGGACTTCAGATTTTCCACTCTCACGAGCCGCTTTCAATCCAGAGCCAACACCAAACCAACCAGGAACAATCTGGCGAGATTGGGTCCAACCAAATACCCATGGAATAGCGCGAAGTGAAGCCAGGCCACCAGCTGCATCAGGTCTACGTGATGGACGAGAGCCCAAGAACATTTCACCCAATTGTTCAACCGGAGTAGAAGAGTAGAAATAAGCTGGCAAATCTGGATGATCAATTAATTCGCGGTAAGTTTTAAATGCGCTCTCACTTATCAAATCCATGCACGAGCTCCAGTTAGAAAGCGCTTCTGGAGTTTGGCGAGGAGCACGATTCAAAACTGTTGCTTCAAGTGCAGCCGCGAGTGCTAATTCAACATTCTCACGGGCAAGTGAAGGCAGTGAATATTTATCACTAATAACTTCGCCTTGTTCCGTCATCTTTATCTGGCCATCAATAGAACCCCATGGAAGTGCGATTAGGGCATCATAAGTTGGACCACCACCACGACCGACAGAACCACCACGACCATGGAATAAGCGAAGAGTTACGCCATGTTTCATTGCAACATCGCGGAGTTTACGTTGGGCTTTATGAATCTCCCATTGCGAAGTAGCAATACCGGCATCTTTATTTGAGTCAGAATAACCAAGCATTACCTCTTGAACATTGCCACGAATCGTTACGAGTTCACGGTAGCTCTTATCACTTAATAAGTTATCCAAAATTGTGTCCGCGGCTTGTAGTTCGGCAACCGTTTCAAGTAGCGGCGCGAAACCGACCTTTCCAAAGAGTCCGGTAATTCTTGCAATCTCGACTGCGGCAAGAACATCTTTATGAGACTTGGTCATTGAAATAATGTATGTCTCTATAACTTCAGGGCCAAAGCGCTCTATTAATTCGCGAATCGCGATGAAAGTATCAACAGTATTTCTCGCTGCAGGATCTAGGTTCTGCAGATTCTCTAAGCCAACACTTGCTATCTGGGCAAGCGCGTGATGATGCGCATCTGAGTGTTCGCGAATATCCATAGTCGCATGGGTAATTCCAAAGCTAGATACCGTGCGAATGATGCGTTCTAGTAGACCGGTAGCAATAAGTTCGCCGCGATGTGCAAAGAGTGAGTCACGCATTAAATTCAAGTCTGCTAAAAGTTGAGCAGTGCTCTCATAGTCGCGCCCCGCAACATGTGGGCCACCAACTGCATGTCGGCGTTGGGTAAGTATTAAACGATGACGAATAGCTGTCGCCTTCAAGCGATAAGGCTCTTCGACATTAAGTCTGCGGAAGCGATCTTCGATTTCTGGAAGTAATTCCAGATCTTTGGCTACGGATACATCTAATTCAGGAGTGGTTCCAGAGATTCGAGTAGATACCGAAAGTGCCTGACGTAGTTGATCAAGAGCTGCTGACATCGCACGAATAAAGTGGCCGGTCTGTAATGTGATTGCCGCCGTAGTGACTCCTGCAGTGATATTGGGATTGCCATCGCGATCACCACCAATCCAAGTTCCAAAGCTAAGTGGGCGAGATGTTGGAGAGACTGTTACACCTAGCCTTTTAAGCTCGGTTGCAAAATCATCTAGTACTTCTGGAATAGTTAAGCGGAATAAATCATCTAAATAAAAGAGCGCATTAGTTGCTTCATCAAGAGGCTCTGGCCGTCCTAACCGAAGTTCATCAGTCTCCCAGAGCAGGTCAATAGTTTCTGAAAGTCTGCGATCGCGCCTTGCCGATGCAGGTTGATCTAAGAGATCAGCGATCGTATTCATCTTGCTTAAAACCGATCGTCGAGCTGCTTCAGTTGGGTGCGCAGTAAATACTGGGCGGACTGAGAAATTATCGATCCAGCCCTGAATATCTTTGGTTGTAAATTCCTTACTATCTTTTTGCACAGCAATAATTCGATCAACAGCACGAGTTAACCAAGAGCCGCCACTGTTTCTCTGATCGGCTAGAACTCTGGCACGGTGAACTTGTTCTGCAACATTTGCTAAATTGAAGTAATTACTAAATGCGCGCACTAATTGCACACTTTGATCGACCGAGATATTAACTAAGATTTCTTCGCCGCCACCTTCGCGGACAGATTTTCGAACTCTCTCAACCAACTCAAGAAGTTCGGCACCTTCCTGGCGCACAAGTGACTCACCAAGTAATTCACCGAGTCTACGGACATCACTCCGGAGTCCAGCATCATCTGCCTGGAATTGCGTTCTCTCCTCGCTCACTGGCTAATCATTACAGGTCTTGGGGTGTGGTCGAATCCAATTAGGTAATTGAATATAATTTTCCCCAGAACACCCCCATCCATATTGGATGTGGGGCTTTTGGCGTTGTTCGGCCGTTATTTGGAGGGCGGATTAAATGGTTCTTCTTCCCGCTTTTCTAGATTCTCCGATCACTACTCCAATTGATGGAGGTGAATTAGTCTGCATAAATTCACTACGTTCATATGTAATTTCCAAGTTAAGTAAGAGCTCGCCAACGTTGGTTATTGCGCCTTCAACCCGAATCGCAGATGAGTTAGCGGACGAGATTCGCTCATACCTTGGCGACGTTGTTATTAATTTTCCGGCTTGGGAAACGCTGCCACACGAACGGCTAAGCCCAAAGAGCGATACCGTAACAACTCGAATTAAGGCGCTGCATCAGATAAATTCTAAGAGTTCGCCAACGGTTGTAATTACTTCAATTCGTGGCGCGCTTCAACCAATTGTCAGTGATATTTTAAGTGAAGAGTTGATCTCCCTAAAAGCCGGAACTGAAATATCAATGGCCGATCTTACAAAGCGCCTCTCATACTTCGGATTTACCAGAACTGATTTAGTGGAAAAGCGCGGTGACTTTGCAGTCCGTGGTGGAATTCTCGATCTCTTTCCCTCTGATCGTGAGCATCCGATTCGCGTTGATTTCTTTGGTGATGAAATTGAAGATCTACAATATTTTCAAGTTTCAGATCAACGGACATATGCGCCAATCGCCGAAGAATTAATTATCTATCCCGGCCGAGAGTTACTGATTTCAGATGCCGTAAAAGCGAAAGCAAAGTTTCTAGTAGCGGAATTTCCCCAACTCGCCGAGATGGCAAATAAGATTAGTGAAGGTATTTGCGTTGAGGGCATGGAATCAATTGCAGCGCTACTTAAGCCAGAGTTTAAAAATTTATTAGATTTTCTCCCAAGCAATTTTCAGGTAGTTGTCGTCGATCAACCTCGCATTAAATCC
>Ga0194060_10002479_pt1 | contig 13123 bp, 12 predicted proteins | sample SepL225m_MetaG_FD_163427 | JGI IMG/M metagenome (GOLD analysis project Ga0194060, IMG submission 163427) | Anoxic zone freshwater microbial communities from boreal shield lake in IISD Experimental Lakes Area, Ontario, Canada - Sep2016-L222-5m | ecosystem: Environmental > Aquatic > Freshwater >... | reverse complement strand
GCCCTGCACCGTTGGAGTGCTCAGTGATCCGGCCTTGCTGCACCGCATCCTGTTGAATCTGCTGGGAAACGCCCTGCGGTATACGCGCCGGGGCGGGGTTTTGTTGGCCTGCCGGCGTATGGCCGACGGGCAGCATGTGCGCATTGAAGTCTGGGACACCGGTATCGGAATCGCGCCCGAGTACCACAAGGCGATTTTTACGGAGTTTTTCCAGATCAATAACAAGGAACGAGACCGTAGCAAAGGTCTGGGCCTGGGTCTAAGCATTGTGGCCCGTGCCGCCGAGTTGCTGGGGCACCGGCTGCAAATGCAATCGCGACCCGGTCAGGGCACTCGCTTCAGTCTGGACCTGCCACTGGCGCCGGCCGGTGCGGTGCTTGAGCGGCGCAGCGTGCCGCGCGACGCTGTGCACGACAATCTGGCTGGTCGGCTTGTGCTGCTGGTTGAGGATGATGCCCTGGCACGCGAAGCACTGCTGGGTTTGCTGCGTTCCTGGGGTTGTGTTGTGCTGGAGGCTGAGGACCTGGCATCGGCGTTATCGCATGTAAAGGGGGGTGCTGCGCCCGATGTCATCGTCAGTGATTACCGTTTGCCCCGGGATGAAAACGGCATCGACGTGGTCGCTCGGCTGCGGGCCGAGGCGGGAAGTTCAATTCCGGCGTGCCTGATCAGTGGCGATACAGATGTGAGCCTGCTGCAGGCAGCCAAGCAGGCGGGGCTGAACTTGCTGCACAAGCCGGTGCGACCGGCCAAAGTACGCAGTTTGCTGCGTCGTCTGGTTCAGAGCGCTCAGCCCGATCGCGCAGAGCGGTTGTAACCAAAACGTGGGGCAGCCAAGACCGCTTGCAGCCGGGTTTTCACGCCAAAAGCGTGGATGATCGCGCTGATGTGGGTCTTGACGGTTTCCTCTGCCAGAAACAATTCTTTGCTGATGTCGCGTGTCGAGTGGCCGTCGAGCAGCAGGTACAAAACGTTTGCCTGGCGTGGTGTCAACTGCCGGGCCGCATCGGGGATGGTCGTGTCGCAGACTTCGGGCAGGTCGCCGTCGTGCAGCAATTCGGGCGGGATATGAACGCCGCCGTCGAGAACCTGGCGCAGTGCCTGCAGCAAGTCCTGGCTCGCGCCTGTCTTGCCAACAAAACCCGCGGCGCCCTGGTTCAGGGCCTGTTGCATCCGCTGTCGATTGGCTGTGCCCGACAGCATGACGACTGGTAGTTCGGGGTGGTTCTCACCAAAGATGTCAAGTGCATCGAGCCCGTTCATATCGGGCAACTGGTAGTCCAGCAGCACCAGATCAAGGTCGGGGTTCAGCGCGGCGAGTTCAAATGCCGCGGCGCAGTCAGCGGCGCCAAGCACCTCGACATCTTCATCGAGTCCTTTAAGTACCTGGGACAAGCCCTCGCGCACCAGGGAATGGTCATCCACAACGAGAATTTTCAAGATTTACACCTTGTGTTTTTCCCTGCATTGTATGCTGATGCCGACCACAAATGGCAGTCGGATTTTTGCAAATTGGAGCGGGACCGGGTAGCGCAGCGGGTCATTCTGCGACCGGTCACGCAAATTAGAATGAAGCATGTTTGTTCATCTGCGCCTGCACACCGAATTCTCCGTCATAGATGGAACCAACCGCATTGACGAGATCGTGCGCTGCGCGGTGGCCGACGGGCAGCCGGCTTTGGCCATTACCGATCTCAGTAATCTGTTTGGCACGATTAAGTTCTACAAGGAGGCGCGCAAGCGCGGCGTCAAGCCGCTCATTGGTGCCGAAGTCTGGGTCGACGGCCTGGGCCAAGACGCGGCGACCCTGTCGCGTCTGGTGCTGCTGGTGCAGAACCGGCAGGGCTACCTGAACCTGTCGGAGCTGTTGGCACGCGCCTGGACGCGCAATGCCGGCTCGGCACAGGCCTGTCTGCGCCTGGACTGGCTCAAGGAGCTTGGCGTTGGTCTGATTGCCTTGTCGGGGGCCCAAAGCGGTCCGGTCGGTCAGGCCTTGCTACAGGGCGACGCTGACCGGGCCAGCGATGCGGCCCTGCAACTGGGCAATATCTTTGCCCATCGTTTCTACATCGAACTTCAGCGTGCCGGGCGCGCTGACGATGAGGCCCATGTGACTGCCGCCGTACAACTGGCACTGCGTCTGGGCCTGCCGGTAGTGGCGACGCACCCGATTCAATTCACCCTACCGGATGATTTTGAGGCGCACGAGGCACGTGTCTGCATCGCCGAAGGCGAGATACTTGGCAATCAGCGCCGTGTGCGACGCTTCACGCGTGAGCAGTATTTCAAATCTTCGGCGCAGATGCAGGCGTTGTTTGCCGATCTGCCATCGGCGTTGGCCAACACACTGGAGATTGCGCGACGCTGCAACCTGACGCTGGACCTTGGCAAGCCGCAGTTGCCTGATTTCCCGACACCGGAAGTCGAGGGTCAGCGTATGTCACCCGAGGACTATTTTCGTTACGCCTCCCACGCCGGCCTCAATGAGCGGCTGGCGCATCTGTATCGCGACGAGGCGCAGCGCGAGCGTGAACGGCCGCGCTACGTAGAGCGTCTGGAGTTCGAGATCGGGACTATTTTGAAAATGGGTTTCCCGGGTTACTTTCTGATCGTGGGTGACTTCATCAACTGGGCAAAAAACAACGGCTGCCCGGTTGGACCCGGGCGCGGGTCCGGCGCCGGTTCGCTGGTGGCGTATTCGCTCAAGATCACCGATCTCGACCCGCTGCAATACAACCTGCTGTTCGAGCGCTTTTTGAACCCGGAGCGGGTCTCGATGCCCGACTTCGATATCGACTTCTGCCAGGGCAACCGGGACCGCGTGATCGACTACGTCAAGCTCAAATACGGCAAAGATTCGGTCAGCCAGATCGTGACCTTTGGCACCATGGCGGCGCGCGCCGCGGTGCGCGACGTCGGGCGCGTGCTCGACATGAGCTACACCTTTTGTGACGGCATCAGCAAGCTCATTCCGAACAAGCCAGGCGCCACGATCAGCCTGCAGTTGCCACCCAAGGAGCGACCGAAAGACGACAAGACGATTTACGCTAGCGAGGCCGAGCCGCTGCTGGCCGAGCGCGAAAGCAAGGAAGAGGACGTGCGCACGCTGCTGGAGTTGGCGCGCAAGCTCGAAGGTATGACGCGCAACGTCGGCATGCATGCCGGTGGCGTGCTGATTGCGCCGGGCAAACTGACCGATTTCTGCCCGCTCTACCAGCAGCCTGGCAGCGAGTCGGCGGTGAGCCAGTTCGACAAGAACGACGTGGAGGCAATTGGCCTGGTGAAGTTCGACTTTTTGGGCCTGGCCACGCTCACCATTCTGGAGATCGCGCGCGAGTTCATCATGCGCCGGCATCCGGGGCAGGAGAACTTTGCGTTTGAGAATCTGCCGCTCGACGATGCCAAGGTTTACCAGTTGTTCTCTGAAGGCAAGACAGAAGCCGTGTTCCAGTTTGAAAGTCGCGGCATGCAGGGTCTGCTCAAAGATGCCAAGCCGACGCGGCTGGAAGACCTTATCGCCATGAACGCGCTGTACCGACCGGGTCCGATGGACCTGATTCCGACCTACCTGGCGCGCAAGGCCGGGCGGGAGGAAGTGGTGTACCCGGACCCGCGCGTGGCCTCCATCCTGTCCGAGACCTACGGCGTCATGATCTACCAGGAACAGGTGATGCAGATGGCGCAGATCCTGGGTGGTTATTCGCTCGGTGGCGCCGACCTGTTGCGTCGCGCCATGGGCAAGAAGGACGCCGATGAAATGGCGCGGCACCGCCAGATTTTCCGCGACGGCGCCGGACAGAAGGGGATTGCTGCCGACAAGGCCGACGCTGTTTTTGATGACATGGAAAAGTTCGCCGGCTATGGCTTCAACAAGTCGCACTCGGCTGCTTACGCGCTGCTGGCCTACCACACCGCCTGGCTCAAAGTGCACTACACGGCTGAGTTCTTCTGCGCCAACATGACGGTGGAAATGGATGACACCGACAAACTCAAGGTCTTGTTCGAGGATGCCTTGAAGATGGGGTTGAGCTTTGAACCTCCCGATGTGAACCGGGGCTTTGGCCGCTTTGAGCCGATTTCGGACAAACAGATCCGTTATGGTTTGAGCGCCATCAAGGGCTCGGGTGCGCAGGCGATCGAGGCCATCGTGGCAGCGCGCGAAGGCCGCGGCGTTGGGCCCTCCGGTGACGAGGTCGGGCCGTTCAAGAGTCTGTTTGATTTTTGCGTGCGGGTTGATCGCAGCCGCATCAATAAGCGCACGGTCGAGGCCTTGATCAAGGCCGGCGCCTTCGACTCAATTCAGCGCAACCGAGCCAGTCTGCTGGCCTCGCTGGACCGCGCTTTCGAGTTTGGCGCTGCGGCGCTGGCCAATGCGAACCAGGGTGGTTTGTTCGACATGGGGGGCGAGGACGCGCACGGCTCCAGCACGCAGGAACCGGAACTGGTGCAGGCCACGCCCTGGGGCGTGAAGGAGCAGTTGACCTGCGAGAAAACCGCGGTTGGCTTCTACCTGTCGGGCCACCTGTTTGACGAAGTGGCGCTGGAGGTGCGCCGTTTCGTCAAGCGCCAGATCGACGATCTGATCGACACGCGCGAGCCGCAGTTGCTGAGCGGGATCATCACTGATTTCCGGGTTATCAACGGACAGCGTGGCAAACTGGCGCTGTTCAAGCTCGATGACAAGTCCGGTGTCATTGAAGCGCGTGCCGACGAGGCACTGATCAACGCCAACCGGCAATTGTTCAAGGACGATGAACTGGTGGTTGTGATGGGCAAGTTGCAGCCCGATCGATTCTCAGGCGGCATGCAGCTGACGGTGACGCAAATCTGGGACCTGGAGCAGGCACGTTGCCGCTTCGGCAAGTTTTTGCGCGTGGTAGTCAATGGCAAGGCGCCCGACGTGGCGCGCATGATCAGTGAATTTCCGGCGCGCCGTGAAGTGACCGAGCAAGGCGAGTTGGTGCGTGGACTGGCGGTGCGCCTGGCGCTCTCACGCCAGACCCCCAGTGGTGCGGCCGCAGCAGAGTTGCAGTTGGGTGAGGCCTACCGTTTTTTCCCCACCAACGCGGCACTGGCCGGTTGGCGCGTGCAGGCTGATGCAGGCAAGGCGGAAATCGTCTACGAGTGATAGGTGCCCGCGTGGTGAAAGGTCACTTGGTTGTCATTGCGGACCTGATCCGCAATCCATGGTTCGCGTGGCACTGGATCCCGGGGGCTGTAACCCCGGACTCGATCCGGGCCGAGATGACAGCTTCCGGATCGCGACCTCGATGAACTGTGTCACAGACTGACGGTCAGCTCCAGTCCTTCGCGGACAACAATCGCCGGAATAGTGCCATCGGTGTCGCGTGGCAGTGGGTCGATCTTGTCAATGGCTCGCAGAACTGCGTCATCCCATGCCTTGTTGCCGCTCGAGGTAACGACGACGCGGCTCAGAATTGAGCCACCATTGGTCACTCGAACCATCACCTTCACCGTTGGTCGACCTGCATTTGGATCGGCGAATTTGGTGTTGGATTTGATCCGCTCGACAATCTTCCCGGTATAGCTGGCCGACGGCCCGGACGATTTCATTGCGGTGCCGCTTGAGCCCTCGGCTCCGCTGGCACCCGCCAGCCCACTCATGCGCTTTAGGTTTTCCTGGCGCATGGCATCGAGTCGCTTGGCATCCTGCTGCGCTTGCAGTGCCTCCTTGCGTTTTTCCTGCTCCAGTTTCTTCTTGTCGAGCGCCGTTTGCTGCTCCTGCAGGCGCTTCTTCTCCTGCGCCAGTTTCTCAGTTTTCAAGCGTTGTTTCTCGTGTTCGATTTTTTGCTGCTTGTCACGTTCGAGTTTTTCATTCTTGAGACGCAGCTTCTCGCGCTCCAGCGCGATGTCAACCTGAACTGGTGGTGGTTCCACCGGTGCGGCAACCGGTGGCGGCGCCGGCAATTCGGGCGCCACCTCGACCAGCTTGGGCGCCGCTTGTTGTGGCAACGCGGACCAGAGCTCGGCTTCTGCGGTCACGGTGACGGCCTCCCGGCGCCACTGCACGCCCCAGGTCAGTGCAGCAACCAGGAAGGCGTGGGCCAGCACGGCGAGCGCGAACGAGCGCAGCGCGCCCGGTGTCGGTGGCGGACTGAATTCAAGGCGATCGCTGGCAAAGACTGCGCTCATGGCAGACTGGTCATCAGGATGGATTGGCCAGTTGCACCGACAGCCCGACGCGCTGCACGCCAGCGCGTTGCAGCGTGTCCATGACCTTGACGACAGCCTCGTACTTGATGGCCTTGTCGGCACTGATGACGACGGCAGAATTGGGCACGCCACTCTGAGCCTGACGGACCCGCCCGGCCAACTCGGCCAGGCCGATGGCAATAGTCTTGTCCTGCATCTTCATTTCCAGCGCCTCGTCTTTGCCGATGACGATTTGAATCACTTGATCGGGCTGACTTTTCGCTTTGCCGACACTGGGTAGGTCGATCATGCTCGGTGTGATCAGCGGCGCTGTCACCATGAAGATGATGAGCAGCACCAGCATCACGTCGATGAACGGCACCATGTTGATCTCGTTGATGGTGCGTCGACCGCGTCCGCGACTGACCAGGGAAGGCATGTTTGTTCTCTCCGTTACTGGCCGGAGGCCGATTGCGCGCCGACATTGCGCTGCAGGATGTTGGAGAACTCCTCGATGAAGGTCTCCAGTTTGATCGCGATGCGGTCGATGTCGCGCGCAAAGCGGTTGTAGGCGACCACCGCTGGGATCGCGGCGAACAGGCCGATGGCGGTGGAGACCAAGGCCTCGGCGATGCCTGGCGCCACGGTGGCCAGCGTCACCTGCTGCAGCGAGGCCAGACCGGTAAAGGAATGCATGATGCCCCAGACCGTGCCGAAGAGTCCGACATAGGGCGAAACCGAGCCGACCGAGGCCAGGAACGAGAGGTTGGTTTCGATCACGTCCATCTCGCGCTGAAAGCTTGCGCGCATGGCGCGCCGGGCGCCGTCCATCAAGGTGCTGCTATCGACGATGCGGCGTTCACGCAGCTTTTGATATTCGCGCATGCCACTGGCAAAGATGCGCTCCATCGGGCCGGAGTGGCGCGCGTTCTTGGTGGCAGCGCCAAACAGGTCGTTCAGGCTGGTGCCGGACCAGAACTCACGCTCAAAGAGGTCGTTGAGCGACTTGACGCGATTGATTGCAAACAGCTTGCGAAAGATGGCGGCCCAGCTTGATACCGAGATCAGCACCAGCAGCAGCATCACCAATTGCACGACCAGGCTGGCATTGAGTACCAGGTGCAGGATCGACAGGTCTTGGTTCATTTCAGTATTTCCAGAAGGGTCTGCGGAATTCGCGCCGGCCGGTAGCTTGTGGCATCGACCCAGCCGATGCGAATGGTAGCGTCACACAGCAGATCGTTGTCGCTTGCGCTCTTGCGCCAAGCCTGCTGCTCTATTGTCAGTGATGCGCGCCCGCTCTCAATCGGCCGGGCGCTAACCAGAAGTTCATCGTCCAGGCGCGCCGGTCCGTGGTAGCGGATCTGCGCCTGGCTGACCACGAACATGCCGCCGCTGCTGTTGCGCAGCGCCTGCTGTTCGACGCCCAGTGCGCGCAGCCATTCGGTGCGGGCGCGTTCGAAGTATTTCAGGTAGTTGGCGTAGAACACGATGCCGCCGGCGTCGGTGTCCTCCCAGTAGACCCGAATCGGCCAGATGAACGTTTGATCAGGCGAGCGGGTTTGGCTCATGCCAAAAAGACCTTCAGGCGTTCGATGGCAATTTGCAGTTGCGTCATCGAACTGGCGGTTGAAAAGCGGACGAAGTCGGGGGCGCTGACGCTGCCGAAATCGCGTCCAGGCGTTACCGCGACATGGGCGCGCTGCATGATCTCGAACGAGAGATCCCAACTGTCCCGGACTTTCATTCGTGCAAAGACCGCTGAGCAATTGGCCCAGGCATAGAAGGCGCCGTCGGGCATGACTGGTACGCTTAAGCCCAGTGCATTCAGCGCCGGGATGAAGTAATCACGCCGGGCCTTGAATTCGGCGCGGCGGCGCTCGTATTCGTTGATGCTGTCCTGCTCAAAGCAGGCCAGTGCCGCGTATTGCGACACGGTGCTCGGACAGATGAACAGGTTTTGCGCCAGGCGTTCGATGACGGGCACCAGTTGCTCGGGCACCACCATCCAGCCCAGGCGCCAGCCGGTCATGTTGAAGTACTTGCTGAAACTATTGATGCTGATGACGTCGTCGGCGATGGCCAGCGCGCTTTGGCCGTAGCGGGCATCGAAACTCAGGCCGAGGTAGATCTCATCAACCAGCGTGATGCCGCCTCTGGCGCTGACGACGCTGTGAATGCGGCGCAGTTCATCGGGGTCGATCGAGGTGCCGGTCGGGTTCGATGGTGAGGCCAGCAGCACACCGCGGGTTTTCGCCCCCCAGGCTGCTTGTACCTGGTCCGCTGTCAACTGGAAGCGTCCGCCAGCCATCGTTGGCAGCAGCACAGCCGTGCCATCGGCGGCGCTGACGAAATGGCGGTTGCAGGGGTAGCTGGGATCAGGCATCAGAATTTCGTCACCGGCTTCGATCAACGCCAGGCAGGCCAGTTGCAGCGCGGCGGAGGCCCCGGCTGTGAGCACGATGCGGCTGGCCGGAACCTTGAGATTGAAACGCTGTCGGTACCAGTCGCTGATGCGCTCGCACAGCGCCAGCATGCCGGTGGCCTGTGTGTAGTGCGTCAGCCCGTCGCGCACCGCTTTGCAGGCGGCTTCCTGTACCAGCGGGGGTGCGGTGAAATCAGGCTCGCCGATGTTGAGAAAGACCATGGGCGAATCGCTGTGCGCCACCGTATGGGCCAGCGTTGCGGCAGCTTTGGCGACCTCCATCACATAGAAGGGCTCAATGCGCTGGGCCCGAGCCGAAATTCTCATGACCGCGTCTGGCCCCTATCCGCATTAACTTCTGCTGCGCGCAGTTGCGGTGCCAGTGCGTTGAGAACGGCATTGACATACTTGTGGCCATCGGTGCCGCCGAACTCCTTGGCCAGTTCGACGCATTCGTTGAGCACAACGCGCCACGGCACATCCAGGCAGTGCTTGAGTTCGTAAGCGCCGATCCACATGACGCCGTGTTCGATCGGCGAGATTTCGGCAAGCTTGCGGTCCAGCAGCGGCACGATCAGCGCGTCCAAGGCGATCGTGTCATCCGTGCAGCCGTGCAGCAGGGTATCGAAGTGCAGCGCATCGCACTTGGAGAAGCCGGCCAGGTCGCGCGTGAAGGTGTCGACATCGGCGACGGCGTTCTTGCCGACCAGCGTCTGGTACAGGGCCTGCAGCGCAAATTCGCGCGAGCGACTGCGCTCGGACTTGCTGGCGGCTTTGCGCACGCCGGTGCTGGTCAGGCCCGTGCGGCTCTGGCGCGGCGGACGGGTTCCGGGAGCGCGAGTGGCGGGGTTTGTCATCAATCTTCTTTCAGCAGGTTGGCCATTTCAACGGCAACATGGGCGGCGTCGCGTCCTTTGTCGGTTTGCCGGGCCACGGCTTGGGCCATGTTCTCGGTGGTCAGGATTGCGTTGGCGATCGGCAACTGGTAGTCCAGTGCAACGCGGCTGACGCCGGCACCCGATTCATTGGCCACCAACTCAAAGTGGTAGGTCTCGCCGCGGATGATGCAGCCGATGGCGACCAGCGCGTCGTATTCCTGCTCTTCTGCCATCCCCATCAGGGCGACCGGTACTTCCAGTGCGCCCGGCACCGTGATCCAGTCGATGTTTTCTTCGCGCACACCGAGCGCGAGCAATTCGGCCTGGCAGGCCTGCGCCAGGGCATTTGTGATGGACTCGTTGAAGCGGGCCTGCACGATGCCGATGCGCAGGCCGCTGCCGTCCAGCCGTTGATCGCCGGGTGCCGGTGTTCCCTTGTCTGCGTACTGCATGCTTAACTCCTGTTTTCAGTTGGGGACAGCGCTTGCGCGCTTCGCGTCGCTACGGTCTGTCCCGCAAATTCGTTATATCAGTTGGGGACAGAGCTTGCTCGCTTCGCGTAGCTACGGTCCGTCCCGCAAATTCATTACTTTGTTATGTATCCCACAATTTCCAGGCCGTAGCCGGTCATGCTGGGCATGCGCCGGGGGTTGCCCATCAGGTTCATTCTGTGCACGCCGCATTCACGCAGAATTTGGGCGCCGATGCCGTAGCTGCGCAGGTCCATGCGACCGCGTTCCGGCCCATGGCTAGCGCGTGCCGTTCCGTTAACCTGCGCCAGTATCTGCTCGGCGTTTTCGGTGCAATTGAGCAGCACGACGACGCCCTTGCCGGTGGCCGCAATGCGCTCCAGGCTGGCGTCCAGACTCCAGGAGTGCATGACGCGGCCGACCTCCAGTGCGTCGAGCAGGGAGGTCGGCTCGTGCACGCGTGCCGCCACCGTGTCGTTCGGGCCCCACTCGCCCTTGACCAGCGCCAAGTGCACACCCTGAGTGGTTTTGTCCTTGAAGGCATGCAGCGCAAACTCGCCGAATGCCGTAGCGATACTGCGCGAGCCCACTTTTTCAACCAGGGATTCGACCCGGCTGCGGTGCTCGATCAGGTCGGCAATGGTGCCGATCTTGAGGCCGTGCTCGGCAGCAAAGAGTTGCAGGTCAGGCAGGCGCGCCATGGTGCCGTCGTCCTTCATGACTTCGCAGATCACTGCTGCCGGGCTGCAGCCGGCCATGGTGGCCAGGTCACAGCCGGCTTCGGTGTGGCCAGCGCGCATCAGGACGCCGCCTTCGACTGCCTGCAACGGGAAGATGTGACCAGGTTGCACCAGGTCTTCGGGTTGCGCGTTCTTGGCCACGGCGGCCTGCACAGTGCGGGCGCGGTCCGCGGCCGAGATTCCGGTGGTGACGCCTTCGGCGGCTTCGATGGAGGCGGTGAAGGCTGTGCCTTTCTTGTCGCCATTGCGCGCCGTCATCGGTGGCAGTTGCAGGCGCTCGCAGTGTTCGCGGCTGAGCGTCAGGCAGATCAGGCCGCGGCCGAAACGTGCCATGAAGTTGATGGCCTCGGCGCTGACGTGGTCGGCCGCCATCAACAGATCGCCTTCGTTCTCACGGTCTTCTTCGTCAACCAGAATGACGATGCGTCCGGCGCGTAGGTCGGCGACGATGTCTTCAACCGGGGAAATGGCCACGGGGGTGAGGGCGGTCATGCAGAAATCCTTCAGAAAATAAAGGGGAGCAAGGGTTGCGGAATGACCATGGGTCAGAGCGCGGCGGGTCCGGCTACTTGCGCTTCGGCGCTGAGCATGCGCTCGACATAGCGCGCGATGAGGTCGATTTCCAGGTTGACTTGCGAACCGGTGACCAGTGTTCCAAGGGCGGTATTTTGCACCGTGTGCGGAATCAGGTTGATGCTGACTTCGCAGCCGGCAGCAAGATCCTGAATCCGGTTGACCGTCAGGCTGACGCCATTGACGGTGATGGAGCCTTTGTAGGCCAGGTATTTGGCCAGTGCCTGCGGTGCCAGCAGGCGCAGGTGCCAGCTTTCACCGACCTGCTCGAATTGCGTTACTTGGCCGACACCGTCGACGTGGCCTGAGACCATGTGGCCACCCAGGCGGTCGTTGGCGCGCAAGGCTTTTTCAAGGTTGATGCGCCCCGCTTGCGCCAGACCGGCGGTGCGTGCCAGTGACTCGGCTGAGATCTCGATCGTGAAGCGGTCCTGCGTGGCGTCGAGTGTGGTGACGGTCATGCAGGCGCCGTTCAGGGCGATGCTGTCGCCAGTGCCGACGTCGTCCAGATAGCCCCTGGGACATTCGATGTCCAGGCGCTTGCCGTGTGTAGAAGAGCTGCCCAAGGCGTGCACGGCAATGATTCGCCCGACGCCGGTGATGATTCCGGTAAACATGGCGCTATTTTCGCAGGGAATCGGGCATGCCCCGGGCTTGCAGTGAAATCTTCTGCTCTAAAAACGGTCGAGGCCCTTGACCCGGGCCAGGATTCGCAGGTCGGGGCCGATCATCACGCTGCTTTTGAACTCCAGCGCCAAGGCGTCAGTCAGACTGCTGAGCGGCTCAAACGCAGCCATGCCGCGGCCCGGCCCCAGCAGGCTGGGAGCGAGATAGACCAGCAATTCGTCCACCAGTTGGGCCTGCAGCAAGGCGCCGTTGAGGCGCTGGCCGGCTTCGATATGCAACTCGTTGATTTCGCGTTGGCCCAGGTCTGTCAGCATCGCGGCCAGGTCGACCTGCTGGTGTTGACCGGGCATGTAACTGACGTTGGCGCCATGGGCCTGCAAGGCGGCCTGGCGCGCGGCATCCGGTACGGCGCCATAGATGCGGACCGGTCGGCCGGGCATGAACAGTTGCGCCTCGGGCGGTGTTTGCAAGCGGCTGTCGAGCACCACTACCTGTGGCTGGCGCGCAGCCTCGACCAGTCGCACATCCAGGCGCGGGTTGTCGGCCAGCACAGTACCAATGCCGGTCACTACGGCGCTGGCGCGCGCACGCCAGGCGTGGCCATCGGCACGAGCTGCTTGCGAGGTGATCCACTGACTCAGACCGTTCTGCAGTGCAGTGCTGCCGTCCAGCGAGGCTGCGATCTTCAGGCGCACCCAGGGCCGCTGGCGCAGCATGCGGCTGAAGAAGCCGATGTTGAGTTCGCGCGCAGCCACTGCGGCCGGATGCAGCGGTTCCAGTACTTCCACGTCGATGCCTGCGGCCCGCAGCCGCGCAATGCCACGCCCGGCCACCAGCGGGTTCGGGTCCTGCTGCGCGATGACGACACGCGCCACACCGGCCTCGATCAAGGCATCGCAGCAGGGCGGCGTGCGGCCAAAGTGAGAGCAGGGTTCCAGCGTCACATACGCTGTGGCGCCACGCGCTAGGTGGCCAGAGGCATGGGCGGCACGCAGCGCCATGATTTCGGCATGAGCCTGCCCGATGGGCTGGGTGTGGCCGCGACCCAGTACGCGGCCGCTGCTGTCAGCCATGACGCAACCGACACGCGGGTTGGGGTCGCAGATGAAGGTGGCGAGCGCGGCTTGTTCGGTGGCTTCCTGGAGCAGGGTGTCAGGTGGTGAGAGCAGTGCCATAGGCTCCGTTTTTACCACTTGTCGGCTCGCACCCGCCCGCAGATGCCGCTTGCCAGTGATGGTGGTCAGGCGCTACCATTGA
>Ga0194060_10002476_pt1 | contig 13125 bp, 12 predicted proteins | sample SepL225m_MetaG_FD_163427 | JGI IMG/M metagenome (GOLD analysis project Ga0194060, IMG submission 163427) | Anoxic zone freshwater microbial communities from boreal shield lake in IISD Experimental Lakes Area, Ontario, Canada - Sep2016-L222-5m | ecosystem: Environmental > Aquatic > Freshwater >... | reverse complement strand
CTTTTTATGTCGTCGCTCGGACGAAGTATAAAAGATTACTTTTCTACTTCGCTCCTCGCTAGACATAATAAAATTGCTCTAAAAGCTGTCCAACTGTGAATATCTGATATCTTTAACAGATGACGCCTTTCAAGTAATTCTAGGATGGTTTTTGAACCAATGGTGTGGGGGTACTCAGTTGCAATCCTTGTTAATTCTCCTTCTTCAAGAACGTTTTCTCCAACACGGATAATTAATCCCTGTCGAAGTAACTCAATGAATTCATCGTATGTCTTAATGGCTGAAGAATTATTTAAATTTAACTTATCAGTAATTTCTAATATTTGTTTTCCATCTTTTAGACAAAGTGACTCCAATAGAGAAATTAATAACTCTTTATCTGGTATACCCAAAAATAAAGTAACGTCTTCATCTTTTATTTTCTTTCCACCTGTAGTTAATATCTGTTCTAAAATACCGAGAGCGTCACGGTATGAACCCATACTGTGGCGAGCGATTAGTTCTGCACTTTCGTTTGTTATTGAGTTTCCTTCTTCCCCTGCTACATAAATTAATCTATCAGCTAAAGTTTTATTATCTGGTTGTTTAAAAATAATTTTCTGACAACGAGAAACAATTGTTTGTGGAAGTTTATTTGGATCAGTGGTCGCTAAAATAAATACAACATGACTTGGTGGTTCTTCGAGAGTTTTCAAAAGTGCGTTAGCAGCTTCTTTTGTAAGCATATGTGCTTCGTCCACTATATAAACTTTATAAGGTGAAGAAAATGGCGCAGTACGCACAGCTTCACGAAGTTCACGTATCTCATCTATTCCACGATTACTTGCAGCGTCAATTTCAATTATATCTTCAGGATTACAACCGATGTCATGAGCAAAAATTCTTGCGACAGTTGTCTTTCCTGTTCCTCTGCTACCACAGAACATATAAGCATGTCCGATTTTCTTTTGCTTAATTGAACTGGTTAGAAGTTCAACTATTTGTTCCTGTCCTACAACATCAGAAAATGATTGTGGTCGATATTTACGATAAAGTACGAGATTGTTTTCTTTTGACATATATATTAGTATGTAGCCAGCTTTGCTCTATAATCCACACAGTTTACCACACAGAAGAAGGAAGTCATGAGAAAACTAACAAAGAAATATTTACTTGCCACTTTTCTTGAAACATACAGCTATATTTGCTTTTGCGAAGAGCATTTAGAGATAGTTGGTAGCCTCTTAACAAAAAGAGGTTATCTTAACTGGAATTCAATTACCGAAAACATAAGGTTTGTAAGTCAAGAAAAAGCAAACATTAAACACACAAGTAGTGTCGAAATATCAAGGAGAAACAACATAAAGGTACTTATTAAAATAACTTCAATGGGGGGAATCGACACCTTTGAAATAGATACAGAAATATCTATAGATGAAATAACTGAACTCATTAAAAGATCTACTGGTTCAAATGAATTTGCAGTAAGAAAAATTTCTACTGCTTCAGTGACCTTAAAAACTGATAGAAAGTTACCAGTACAACAAACGTGGATTCCTTCTCTAAATAACATATCAATGGAACAAAAAAGAACAGGACCAGCACGTCACGTAGATTAATCCCACACATCGTGGGGTTTTTACTTATAAAAAAACCACGTGAGTGCAATAGGTTTTGCACATTCACGTGGTTGTTTACTATTGGTTATGTGACAGTTTTAATTTATTTTTTCCTTTTTAGGAAAACTATACATAGCACCTAGCATAAATACGAAATCTAACACTTTTGAGTCTTGCCCTGGAATAAGCACCCACTCAGGAGAACCGAATTCAACGGGTATACCACGATTCTTGAGTTCGCTAATCAAAGTTATAACCCTGTCTTTTGGTTCAATCGGCTCGACCAATAGACCGTCATGAGTAATTAACACTTGTGCTGCATAACCATGACAATACCTCTTTCCATGCAATTCACACCAAACACTTTTTGGTTTTTTATTTTTTTTAATTTCTGTTATAGCAATTTCCAAATGATTTCCTTTTAATGATAGTTCTTCTATAAGCTTTTTCTTATTAAAATACTGAATCCAGAGAATAACTACTAACAAAAAAACAAAACCTAAGTAGGACAGATGCATAGCAAATTGATTGTTTACCATTTTCAGTCTCCAATAGCTACTCGACTAGCAACAATGTACAATTCATTTCCTAACATTAGGAAATATATTTAATGTCGAGATTAACGGATTTTATACTAGTATAAAAAATACTATATGTCAAAATAGATTTTATTGTTTGTTTTTAGAAATAAATTCATTTATTAATTCTTAAATTTCTTTTGATTTATTACCATACTACGCACAAGAGGATATTTCAGTGATACGCGTGGCAAGCTTCCATTTTTCTATAACATTTTCCACTTCAGAAGAGTTTACACATTGCATTAGCTCGATTCTTAATTCTTTAGCTCCATCAAATCCATGAACATAAGCTTTATAGTGCTTTTTCATTATTGCAAAGTTTTTTATGTCTCCCAATCTTCCTTCAAAGAGTTTTGTATGCTCTACCAAGGCTTTTAGCTTATACTCTGTATTTTTTCCGGTTTCTTCCGCGTTTATTCCGCAATCTTCCGCGAACAGCCATGGTGTACCAAATATCGCCCTACCAATCATTACACCCTCACACCCTGTACTCTTAGCTTTTACCTTTCCATCACTTACAGATTTTACATCACCATTACCAAGTAAAATAGTTCCCCCATCTTTTACTTCACCAGTTTTTTCTCTTACTAATTTTGCAACATCATTCATCAACTCCCAATGAGCATCTACTTTACTCATTTCTTTTCTGGTACGCAAATGAACAGTAAGCACTGGTACATTCATTTCTAAAATCTTTGGCAACCATTCTTTATATTCTATTTTATTAAAACCAAGACGAGTTTTTACTGATACTGGAATACCTCCTGCACCTTCTTGTGCAGCACGAATTACTTTCTGTGCCAATCTCCAGTCCTTCATATGTGCAGCACCTGCTCCCTGCTTTTCTATGCTCTTATCAGGACAACCCATATTTATATCTATTCCGTCAAAACCAAGTTCTCGACAAATAGCTGCTGCTTTTTTCATATTCTCTGGTGTAGAAGAAAAGAGTTGAGCAACTATAGGTCTTTCAATCTCTCCAAATTCTAAATCACGTTTTAAAATATCCCGTCCTGCACTACATAATCCATCAGCTGAAACAAATTCTGTCCACATCACGTCCGGCCCATTAGGCTTAGAATATTTTGCAATCATGCTGCGAAACGCAATATCAGTAACGTCTGCCATTGGTGCCAAAACAGAAAGTGTTTCTCCTTTTAAGATCTTCTCATCAACGAGTTTCTGCCAAAAACCACGAAGTGGTTTTTGGTGCAATGGCAAAACCACCTCTTTTTTTTGAAGGCTAAAAAAAGATACTATTTTATCGAAGTGTCGAAGACTCTGACGAAGGAATGGTTGTTGTCGCATTTTGGACATAATTTTTAGTAGTTGAAGCGTTGATTATAGTCGGTATAAAAGTATTTGTAAACTTATAAAAAACCTTATTATCAAATCTAACATCTATATATTCTAATTGATCTTTCTTTGTTTCCAATAAACCTTTTAATGGTTCAGTATCAATTGCGCTTATAACATTAGACCATTCTTTATCTAAGTTTACCAAAAATGAAAGTTTAACACTGCTCTTCATTGATTCATCAGAAATAATAACATCACCATATGGTAATACATTTATATTTGTTACATTGAACAAGACTGTATTTATTTTAGGAATTATATTTACAATTGCATCAAATAGAGCTTCAGTACTAGTAGCATTTTCCAGTATTAATTTACTTGAAATCAAACCATCTTTATTCTCTGTTTTAATTGTCGAAGAAGCTACAACTAATTTTGGTAAATTATTTATATCTTCAGTGGATGTGAAAATATAACCATCTTTTGTTATGGCTTCATTTTCATTCATCCTAAATAATGGAGAATACGGTGTAATTGTAATTCGTAATGTGTGCAAAGATCTTACACTTATACTTACTGTGTCGGTGTTTGGTAATTTTTCTTTTATTATCGCTTTTATTTTTAATCCACGATAAGTGAAAATTTTATTCGTAGGAATAAACTTATAAATTGACTGAGTGGAAAGCTCTTGTATCTTGTTTTGAATTTCTGATTTTGTATTTAATGGTGCCCCAACTATTTCATATGTATAAATAGTGAAAAAATTTGTTCTAAAATATAAATAAAAAGCTCCAAAAAAAATAGCTAAAATAGTAGCTCTTATAAAAATTCTTCTCCAGCGATTAAATGTGCTTCTTTTAATTTTCATTTATTGCATTGAATCGGCTTCCTCTAATGTCTACTGTACATTCGCACTGTTGTGCTCAGTATCTTCCTCGCCCCCGCTCGTCGATCTAAAAGCTTTCCCAATCACTGTCTTTCCTCCCATAAATGGAATAAGAATGTCTGGTACTTTTATAGTACCATCGGCTTGTTGATAGTTTTCAATAATTGTCGTAATTAATCGTGGTGTTGCAGCAGCTGTATTGTTTAGTGAGTGAGCATAACGAATCTTTCCGTCACTTTCCTTGTAGCGAATATTTAATCTACGTGTTTGGAAATCATGGAAATAACTCGCGGAGTGTGTCTCACGATATTTTTGCTGTGATGGCATCCAAGCTTCGATATCATATTTCTTTACCTGCCCTAGTCCTAAATCTCCACCACAATTGATAACTGTGTGATACGGGATAACTAATTCTTCCATCATTTTTTCTGCATTATCACGAATCTCTTCATGAAAAGTTACAGACATTTCGTGTGATGCCTCGCACAATACCACTTGTTCACATTTATAAAATTCATGAACTCTTACAAGTCCTTTAACATCTTTGCCGTGACTACCAGCTTCTTTTCTAAAACATGGACTCCATACAATATATTTTTTAGGAAGTTCTGATTGACTTAAAATTTCATCTGAATGATAAAACATTGTCGCAACTTCTCCTGTTCCAGCCATATAATCATTTCCATCTTTATACAAATCATCTTCACCTTGTGGAAGATATCCAGTACCAAGCAAAGCCTCACGTTTTACAAGTGAAGGTACAAGCATAGGAGTGAATCCTTTGTTCTGCCATCTTTGCATAGCATATTGCCAAACAGCCATTTCAAGCATTGCTCCATCATTTTTCAAAAAGTAACCTCTAAAGCCAGCTGTCTTTGTACCGCGTTCAAAGTCCACCATGTCCCCTCCTTCCATAAGTAGAATATGATCAAGTGGTTCAAAAGAAAAAGTTGGAAATTCTCCCCATGTTTTTACTTCAAGATTATCTGCGTCACTTCCACCTTCAGGAACAGACATATCGGGAATATTTGGAACAGAAAGCATAAGAACACGCCACTCTTTCATTATTTCTTCCATCTGCCCTTCTTGTCTTTTCAATTCTTCTTTTATAGGACGCATAGACTCAATAATGACAATTCTTTCAAAAGCAGAAGCTTGTGCTAATTTTTCACTTGCATTATTCTGTTTTGCTCTTAAGTCTTCAATATTTTTAAGCGTATCTAAGCGCTTCTGATCTAAAGAAACCAAAGTATCCACATCAAAAGACAAGTGTTTTTTTGTGGCTGCTAATTTAATAAGGTCACTATTTTCACGAATGAATTTTATGTCTAACATGTCTTTAATTCTACCATATAAAATACCTTGTAGAAAAGAAAGGCTCTTTTCTTGTTTCTGATAATATGTTAGTATTATATTTACTGTTTCAATAAATAAGGGCCCTTAGCTCATATGGCACGAGGCGACAGCCGAGAATAAATATAGCCGTTGGTTTTGCAAAACCGGCATATGACATATAAGTTAGGAGTTCAAATTTGGTTACAAAATAAAATAAGGGCCCTAGCTCGAGAAGCTTGGCTTCGAAGATGTCGTAAGCCAGCAGGCGTCGACGCAATATGGTGGGCCGGTTTCAAAAACCGGAGCAATAAGATAAAATATAGTTTACGGTTAGAAAAAGCTTAAAAAATAAAATAAGGGCCCTTAGCTCATATGGTAGAGCGCCGGTTTTGCACTCCGGAGGTGAGGAGTTCGATTCTCCTAGGGTCCACAAAATTAAAATTCTCCAGATTCTTTCTGGAGAATTTTAATTTCAGTGGGCACGTAAAGCATCACGCCTGCGCGTGATGCGAGGAGAATCGAATGCGGGTCGGAAAATCATCTCTGACGAGCCCGCGAGGAAGTGATTTTGTGACCGATTCTCCTAGGGTCCACAAACACAAAAAAATCCCCATTTGAAAATGGAGATTTTTTTGCTATCTATAATGATTGCTTTACTTTTATAAAAAAGGTAATCTATTTATCGGTGTTATGTAAACAAAAGAGGAAGGAGACGTCATGCTACACATAGCAAATACTCAAACTGAACTCTGGGTAAATCTTTTAAAAGAGGCAGAAAACCGAGCACAAACAAAACTAACTGAAAACCAAGAAAGCTATATGGTTTTCATGCTAATGAGATTTATCGCGAGATGTGAACTATTAAGTACAACCCTTGCACTACAATATCTCGAAAGCATGTTAGAGAAAAGAAGAGTTAAAGAAGTAATGCTCGCAGACACGGCTGATACGAGTCTTTTGTTTGCGGGTCTTTTTCCGGAACGCTCTAAAAAGCTCAATGTCTCCTCGGCGTATTTTATGAATATTAGCCGATCATGCTTTCTTGGACTTGCAGACTTATGCGAAAATATGAAACATGTTGGTGAAGCGACTTTATATCGTGAGATAGGTACAAACATTGAAAAACTAACACATGTACTTTACTGCACGAGAGTTGAACACAAAGCCAACCCAGAGATATTCCGAGTAACTGGAAAAGAGGTACTGCATTAGAAAAAATATGTTCTTTATAATTTGAATATTATTGTAAATACAAAAGCGGTGTCGCAAGACACCGCTTTTAGTTTTTTAAAAATTAATTTTATTTCGCCGCCTTTCTCTTTTTAACAACTCTTCCTTCAAGTTTCTTAACTTCCTTTTCAACATTTGAAATCATACCCATACTCTCTTCAACTTCTGCCTTTTCAGTATCAACATCAACAATAGTTTTATCAATAACCCTCTTTTCTCTTTTAAGACCAGAAAGGATGACTGATTCTCCAATAAAAACTGAAACAAAAAGTCCAGTTGAAAGCAGAATTACAATTCCCAACAAAGTTGAACCAAGTGGAGAGAAAAGGACTCTAGGAAAACCATTTAATCTTTCTAAAACATCAGCCATGTGCCAAACACCTCTCCAAAAAAGCACAACACCAGTTCCACCAAGGAATGTATAAATGAAAAGGTGTTTAACTAAAACCCCACGGATATTATCTTCTAACTTATCAAAAAAAACAAAAAGAAAATCAATAAATTTCATGATTTAATTATATCACTTATCTATATGACTCCAAGTGAATTCTTTATCACCGTTAACCTTTTTACCAGGGTTTAAAATATTTTCTGGATCAAAAATATTTTTTGTTTTTTCAAACAAAGAAATAATCTCCGGTGAAAACATTTTTGGAAGATAAGGGGTACGTAATATTCCATCATTATGTTCTGCTGACATTGAACCCTTATATTCAAAAACAAGATCATAAATTTCATCCATCAACTTATGAAGAACATCTCCAATTCCTTCTTGATGAACATTAATTAAAGGAATAATATGAAAGTTTGCATCACCTAAATGTCCTTGAAGAGTATAAACTAAATCTTTATAAGTATCCTTTGCAAAAATTTCATCCATCTTTGGCAAAAATTCTGGTAAGTCTTTTGGGTGAACAATAATATCATCAATTGTCGGAGCTGTACGAAGTCCGGCCAAATGATTACGTAATAAATTAAAACTCTCACGTCTAAATGTCCAATACTTTTTAGCCTCTGCTTCTGATTTCATTCTCTTAATAGGTAAATTAAAAGACTTCATATCTTCATATGCCTCGGCAATTCTTTTTTCTACTTCTTCTTCAGAGTCTTCAGCAAATTCTGCCATTAAAATAATTTTAGGAACTCCTCCGGTTATTGCCATCCAAAACTCTGGCAAGAATTGAAAACCAAGAGTAATCATATTTCCACCCATTCGTAGAGCTATATCCTTGAAGAACTTTATAGCAATTTTAAATGTATGATCATCATATGACTCCAAGGTCTCTGGTTTATGTTCTAGGATTTTTGGAATAATTTCACCTAAGTGAACAGTGGTTGGCACAAACATAACCAACATTCTAGTGTGAGTCTTTGGTTTTACTCCAGTTAAGGTGACAGAAGAAACAGCTGCCAAAGTCCCCTGACTACCAACTATGAGTTTTGATAAATCAAAAATACCAGTTTCTTTATCATAAACATTCCATAAATAATATCCTGAAGAATTTTTTGAAACTGTTGGCTTAGCTCCCTTTATTAAATCATAATTTTCTTCTATCAATTTGGACATTTCTCTATGAATACGCCCACTTTCATTTTGTTCTTCAAATTTTTGCATTAACTTTTCTTCACGAACCGCTTCAAACTTACCGAGTTCTCCATTTGCAAAAACTACATCAACAGACTGCACATACTTTTCTGTTTTACCATAAGTGAGAGTTTTTTCTCCACCAGAATTATTTGAAATGATTCCACCAATAGCTGCAATTTCGCGTGATGCAGGATAACTCGGCATAAGCCAACCTTTTGCAAGAGTTTCTTTTTCAAAATCACGGTAAAAAACTCCAGACTCAGCTGTAGCTGAAGTATCTGTCACATTTGTAATGTGATTCATATATTTCATAGTATCAATCACAATTGATTGAGAAAGTGGTCCACCAGTCATACAAGTACCAGCTGCACGCATGGCAACAGAAATATCAGACCCTTTTTTCTTTTCTTCTAAGACATAAGCCAAAACTTTTGAAATATCTTCGGCATCTTTTGGAGAAACAATTATTTCTGGCTTCACATAAAAAAGACTTGTGTCGCGCGCAAACTTTTCTCTATCCACCTCAGACGCACTCACGTCACCTTGAATTAGTTTAGAAATTTCTTCCAAAACATTTGTATAATCTGGTTTATTCATATATGGAAAGTATAGCATGTTGAAAAGCTCAGATTTAAAGACACTGAGTCTAACAAAGGTTCCTCGCAGCAAGCTACGCGATATTGAACCTTTTTATGTCGTCACTCGCATGAAATATAAAAGATTACTTTTCTACTTCACTGCTCGTTAGACATAATAAAAGAGTGCTTTTCTATTTAGCTCCTCGCTAGACGAAATAAACCGAATGTAGATAGCTTACAACTAACAGTTAACAGAAAATACTTAATAAAATAAAAAATTTAATTACTTTTTTTATCTTTACCATTTTGTTCATTTATCTCATCTTTACCGTCTGATTTTATGGTAGATGCATTGGTATTTTTTACTGTCTCTTCATTAGTTAAACTATTTAAACTAGAAGTACTGACCGCGTTTTTTTGTATATCATCATAATGGGCTTGATTTGTGACTTTAAATTTATTATCTAATGTTGTACTGCCGGTAATGATTAAACTTGTGCTTGTGGAAAGTTCTTGAATGAAGATTGTAGGACTGATTAAAACTTCTTGCTTTTCAGATTTTTCTTTTTCAATATTTGTACCATTAAAAGATGTTGAGGTACTCTGAACACCAATAGGAACTTGTGTAGTAGTTTCTTTATACACTACAGCACTTTTCTTATCTTCATTTTTTGTATCATACCTTTCCAAGGTTTTTTTAGTATTGTTATTTTTATCTATTTTTTCTTGATTTGTTTTTTCTGTAGAACGATCATCTTTAAGAGTCTCATATAATACATGATTAAATTTTTCAATTTCTTTTTTTTGTTCGCCGTTGTTATTCTCGACTATTTTATTTAAAACATTTGAATATTCTTGTATTGTATTTTCAAGATAAGTCTTTGTTTTTGAAATATTTTCCTCGTCACCAATCTGATAATTTTGTGTAAAATTATTAAAATCAATTGTATGCTTTTTGAAATCTTGTTCGAGTAATGATCTATTTTCTTCATTTAAAGTATTATTTTTAATAAGTCGGGCAGCCTCTTGTAAGTTTTCTTCTGTTTTTAATGCTGATAAATTCACCTTATCTATAGCAGCAACTGCCAATAACTTTTCTATTGGTTCGACAACTCCTATTTTTATTGAATAAAGCCTATCTCCGGGAATTGATGACATTGCACTAAAAATAATACCAGTACCTAAAAATGATATGCCAACAAAAACATATGAGATATAAATAAAATATGATCTTCTTGGCATTGTAGGCAAAAAGTATCTATTATAAAAATTCGATTTAATTGGCTCAACTTCTGAAGCGGTCGATATTTTATTAATATGTTTAACTAAATTTTCAAATAGTATAGACGACTCGCTTTCTGACATTCGAATTTTTTGTATACCAATTATTCCTTTTTTAATTTTTTCTTTTTTCATATATCCAATAACTCACGAAGTTGATGCAACCCCCTATTTATGTGGACGGATACCAAATTAACAGATTTTTCTAACACTTCTGATATTTCTTTTGGGGTTAAATCTTCTACAAAACGTAAGTAAACCTCTTCTCTATATTTTAAATCGATTTCATTTATTTTTTTTATAAAAATTTCCACCTCTGCATTTATTTCTATTTTGTTATTAGTATTATCACGCAAAAAAATGCTTTCATTATTAAAATTATTTTCATTAGTTTCTGTAAGCATTTCTAAAGACAAATTCTTCTTTTTACGATACCAGTCAATAATACAGTTTCTGGCGATTGCAAAAAGTAGAGCTTTATCAGAATTAATTTTTTTATTTTGAAGAAGATAATTCCAGTAACGCATAAACACGTCTTGTGTTAAATCTAATGCGATATCTCGATCAGACACTCTCAAAATACAAAAACGAAATATTGAATTTGATTCTTTATCGTATAATTCTTTGAATTTATTTTTCAAATTTTTTGTTTCCATATGACAAGACGTTTATAAAAGACAATTCTTACATAAGAAATTATCATAATATATGTATTCCCACTAATTATAGTAAACCAAGCCTTATCTGATTTTTTTATACACCCAACCTTTTCATTATGTAAAAAAGTAAATTTTAAAGCAAGTATTCATTTGTAAGAATTTTAGGCATGAAACGTCTTCTTAATTACGGACTTATAAAGGTAATAGATACTAAATAATAATATTACCTTTACATGTTCCCGTTGTAATTAAAACGACGGCTACCGGTTAGCCAAAGATACTCACAAACTAAAAATTAAAGCAGTATGCAAACATTAATCAATTATAAAAATAAAATACATTATAAAATAAAAAATTTTATACGTAAGCACTATACATAATCATGAAAAATACAAGATATAACACAAAACAATTTATTGGATATATAATCATCGCAACGATACTAGGTGTACCATCATTTGCTTTCGCTAAAGATGCTAAAGACAATACTATAGGAAATGGTGAACATGGGAGAAATCGTCTTTCTTCTCAAATTACTAGATCTAACGGTGAAACATCAAATAATGGTGGTGAAATAAAAAATAATATATTAAATACCAACCTTTCGCAAACAAGCACCAGTAATTCTGTTAATAGCAATCTTATTTCTACTGGTAGAAATTCTAGTAGTCGCTCTCAAAGTAACTTAATGAGAGGTGATGACAACAATAAAAGTGAGGATGAGGATGACGATCGTGGCAATAATTTACAAAAATGTTTTAGGCGGTTAAGCAAATTAACAATTGCAGATATTCTTAATTTTAATTTTCCAACAACAACTACACTGACTCAGATCTGCTTAGGAACAGCAACTTCAACAGATACAATTTCCCCTGTTATTGCTAACATAGTAATAACACCAAATATAAATGGGGCCGTTATTACATGGGCAACAAATGAACAGGCTGATAGTTCTGTCTTCTTCTCAACGACAACACCAGCCAATGTATCCTCCGGTAGTTCTGTCCAAAGTGATACTACTCGTGTAATGAATCATAGTATTACGCTTACAGCATTATCATCCGCTACCATGTTTAATGTAGTAATAAAATCAACTGATGCATCTGGAAATACTTCATTATCTAACACTCTGACGTTTACAACACTTAGTACGACAGATACTACTCCGCCAGTAATTAATTCAATAACTCCAACAATAGGAACTTCAACGGTACAGGTAGCAATAAATACAAATGAGGCATCAAATATAAAAGTATTCTTCTCAACAACAACCCCAGTTAATACTTCGTCCTCGTCAACATCATTTGTACAAAGTGCAGGTTTCGGAACAGTAAGTAATGTAATGATTTCTGGTTTAATACCAAATACAGCATATAGTATTGTTGTCGTGGCTACTGATCCATCTGGTAACAACACAATTTCAAGCACTATACCTGTAACGACATCAGTATTGCCTGTTGCTGACATAACCCCACCGACACTCAGTAGTATTTTTGCTAATTCAGCAAGTAGTAGTATAAATATATCTTGGACAACCAATGAACTAGCAACAAGTAAAATATACTTTTCAACGACAACACCAGTTTCTACAACCACGTTATCATTTGTTGAAAATGTTTCTTTATTTAAAAATCATATACTTCTTATCCCGGGTCTTATAGCAAACACACTCTATCATTTAATTATACAATCTAAGGATGCAGCTGGTAATATTGTAAATTCATTTGAATTTCCAATAGCAACTACACCGGCAATATAATTAATAGAGATAACAAAAAAACATAGAAGCAAAAAAATAACTAAAATAAATCCTCAGATAAAGTCTGAGGATTTATTTTTTAAAACTCTGCGAAAATTTTTAAAATATTCTTTTCTAAAAATATACTAAGAATTGCTCATAAATGTGTTGCTGGGGTACATGGACTCGAACCACGATTAACGGTTCCAGAAACCGCTGTCCTACCATTAGACGATGCCCCAATATTTTGTAAGAAACATTTTATCACGTAATACTCAAACCTTTGTTCCTACTACTACGGTTTTGCTAAACCTTTAGTACTGCGATTTCCTACAGATTGATTACAATCTAA